>Ga0180437_10000732_pt1 | contig 60241 bp, 51 predicted proteins | sample SS_ome_4_FD_132410 | JGI IMG/M metagenome (GOLD analysis project Ga0180437, IMG submission 132410) | Hypersaline lake sediment archaeal communities from the Salton Sea, California, USA - SS_3_D_1 metaG | ecosystem: Environmental > Aquatic > Non-marine Saline and Alkaline > Hypersaline >...
AAAACTAAAGGAATTGTTTTCTGAAGCTTTTGATGAGAAATGGGTAAAAAAGATAAGAAGAAATGGAGAGGAACCATTGACAATGATGACACTTTTTGAGGAGCTAGATAGCGTAAGACTGATTCCGTTGGCGATCAAAACAAGAGATGATAAAATAATCAAAACTTCCTTCATTTCAACAAAGATAGATAATAATGTGAAAAAGTTGTTGAATGCGTTGGGAGTGAAAAATGCGATGAATCCTGAAAGATTGTCATTCAAGAGGATGAATAATAAAGCCAATAAAGGGCAATTAATATTGGATCTTGGTGTTGAGAGGATACTTTAGCCAGATTTCTTAACTTAATAGCCGATGAAAATGTTAAAAAGAGGAAATGTAGATACAACGATATTTGTTTAAAAAACTTATAAAAAATTATTTCATATAGAATTATATATCTTAGGTGTCAAACCTCGGTTTTAAGTAAATATTATAAGAATCCTTCTTTTGTAGAAAGTTGACCATGCGCTATGAATGGTCAACAGATCAATCATATACATTATTCTATGTGTACTTAATTTTTATTGGTAACATTCAGCATTGAATATGTTAGCAAGATAATCATATTCATCTTTAATTTTTTCATAGATTCGACAGTACATTGCATAAAGATCATCATAAATCCCCCTTTTTGCATGATTGGGTCTATATGTATAGTTTTTTTTAATAACGAGATTTAATATCTCATCAAAACTTGCATATAAACTTGTACCATATCCTGCTAATATTGCATCTCCAAGTGGGGCACCATTAGTATTTTTCAATGAGGAAATGGGACAGTTCGTTACATCTGCAACTGTTTGCATCCATATCTCGCTATTTGTTGGTCCACCAGTCGCAACTACTTCGCTTATATTTTTACCCGTAATTTCGTTGGCGGCCTCTAGGTTCTGCCTAAAAGCATAACTACACCCCTCCATAATCGCTCTGATTATTTGAGATTTATTTGTTGTAGTGGATATTCCAAAAATAATTCCACGTGCATTTGGATTCCATATTGGAGAGAGTTCACCAGAAAGATATGGAAAAAAGATAAGTCCTCCAGATCCTATTTCACTTTTTTTTGCTTCTAAATTTAGTATTTCAAAGGAATCTAATTGTAATTTATTCCCAATAATTGTTTCTAATTGTCCAAGCTCTTTAAGAAACCACTTTAAAGATCCCCCGGTACTCGTCATTGTAGCAGTTAAAACATCAAACTCTGGTATAACATGAGGAAATATAAACATTCTATTATCTTTAATTTTTTTATGAGAAACTGGCACCATTAAATTACTACCAGTTCCCATAGAATATAGCACTTGATTTTCACTCACAACACCGACTCCCAATGCAGCTGACGTGGTATCAACGCCACCGGCAATTACTTTTGTATCTATGTTTAAACCCGTATCTCTCGCAGAATCTTTTGTGATTGTTCCGATTACTTCAGAACATTCAAAAACCTCTGGTAATATCTCAATTGGTATTTCGAGAAGATCACATAGTTTTTGATCCCATTTTTTTAATTTTAGATTGAATAAATGTTGATGCCCTGCTTGAGAGAGATCTATTGAAAATATTCCAGTTAATTTATAATTTATATAACCATTACACTGTAATAGCTTATATGTTTTTTTAAATACATTAGGTTCATGTTCTTTCAACCATATCATTTTTGAAATGCAATGAAAAGGCTGGATATTATTTGGATTAACTTTGGTTATTTCATTTTGGAGGTTTCGAATTAACTTTTTTCTTTGGATTTCAGCCCTACTATCTGCCCAAATTATCGCACGCCGCAAAACATTACCATTTCTATCAAGGGGGAGTACTGTGGACGACTGTGAACTTACGCCTAGTGCTGAGATTTCACTTGAAGTTATACCTGAAGTATGGATTACTTCTCCAATTGTATATTTTACTGCATTCCACCAATCTTCTGGATTTTGCTCTGCGCAATTTTGACAAGGATGGTATGATGGATATTCTTTATAAGCTCTTGAAATTATTTTTCCTGTAAAATCAAAAAGGATTGTCTTTATACCAGTTGTACCGAGATCAATACCTATAAGAAATTGTTTATTCATAAAATCACTTTCTAATTAAACACACTGCTCTCCGCATTATTCTTTTAAAGCTCCATATGTTAATCCCCTGAGAAGATGTCGCTGAGCATATAAAGTGAATAGGATAGTTGGCATCATTATTATCAAAGACGCTGCACTCATTTCTGCCCAAAGAATTCCACTTGTTTGTTGAATATATCCTGTAATTAATACTGGCAATGTCTTTGCTTTTCTACCAGTTAAAACCATAGCCATAAGAAATTCATTCCAGGAAAATAAAAAACAAAAAATTGATGTAGTTGATAATCCTGGTAAAGAAAGAGGTAAAACGATTTTTATAAAAGCCGAAATTGATGTACAGCCGTCAACAAAAGCAGCTTCTTCAAAATCCATCGGTATTCCATCGAAAAAAGATTTCATCATCCATATAGATAAAGGAAGATTAAATACTAAATAAAGGGTAATAAGACTTATGCGTGAATCATACAATCCCAATGTTCTAACAATCATAAAAAAAGGAATTACAGCAGCTATCGGCATTGCCATCCTGGTACTAAGAATCCAGAAAAGCAAGTTTTGTTTTCCCTTGAAATTATATCTTGAAAAAGCGTATGCAGCGGGAGCCCCAAAGACTATAGAAAAAGTTGTACTTGAAAAAGCAACAATTAAACTATTTATCAGATTTTGACTGAATCCTTGTTTTTGAATTACAAGTCGGAAATTCTCGAATGTGGGTTTAACAAACCATACTGGAGGTGTGGTAAATGCAAGAAGTTTAGGTTTAAAGGCTGTGGAAATAATATAAAGGATAGGAAAGAGAAAGATAAAGATCATAATTATAGTGATAAAATCTGCAAATATTGAGGAAGTTTTTCTATTAATACATCTTTTAATCAAAATATCTATCCAAGTATAGAAATTGTAGAATTCTTACATCATATAGAAGTGCCTGCCTTCTCCATTACTCGAATGAATAAAGTACATATTAGAATTGTTATTAAAAGCATAATAATTACCATAGCCGCTGCATAACCCATATGAGAGTAGCGAAAACCAATTTTAAACGCTAATAGACTAACTATCTCTGTTGAAGTACCGGGACCACCCAAAGTTGTAGCAAAAAAAATATCAAAAATTTTAAAAACATCAATTGTTCTCACTAAAACAGCAACGAGTATTATAGGTGTGAGCAAAGGCAGTGTAATGTATAAAAGCGATTGTAATCTTCCTGCTCCATCTATATTTGCTGCTTCATATAGTTCTTGAGGCATGGATCTCAGGCCAGCGAGAATCGACAACATCATAAAAGGAGTCCATTGCCAAGTATCAACAAGTATTAACGAAAACAATGCAATTGATGGACTTGCTAACCAAGGGACCGGTTTAAAATTCATTTTACTCAGCATATAGTTAATAAGGCCATAATCAGTATCATATAAGAGTCTCCAAGTAATCCCGACTACAATCGGTGTTATCATCATTGGAACCATCATAAGCAATCTTGCGGTCTTTGCAATTTTTGATTCACGATCAAGTAAAAGTGCTAAGCAAAAGCCTAAGCACAACTCGATAGAAGTTGCGCAAATGACAAAAATAATTGTCAGTTTAAGTGCATTTATAAATCGAGAATCAGTAAACAAGGTCGCAAAATTCGAAAATCCTACGAATTTTTCAAATTTTGCTATACTCATTTTTGTAAAACTCATATAAAGACCATAAAAAAATGGGTATAGTGAAATTAAAACCAAGATTACAATAGCCGGTACCAGAAAAATGAGAATATACTTTTTCTTGTGCAAATTGCGAATACCTCATAATTTTTATGAGGGAAGAAATTCAAAAGATTTCCTCCCTCATAACTGTGCTTTAAATCGGTTTGGTATAATATTAATAATATCCCGCTTGTCTCATAATATCTTCAACATCTTTTGCTGCATCATCGAGTGCTTGTTTTATACTCTTTCTACCAGTCATTGCTTCGTTTATTGCAATACCAATCCTATCACCTACTTCAGGCAATTCTGGGATATTAGGTCTATAGTTGGGATCTGAATATTCCATTGATTTAAGCTCAACTTCGCTGACAGTCGGCCAACCATTAGGATTCGACATTTTACCCCAAATATCTGAAATGGCATCTTTTGTACTTGTATATTCACACCTTATTCCAACATCTGTACTTGTCCACCATTGCACGAACTGCCAAGCAGCTTCTTTTTTCTTTGATCCACCAGGTATCATTACACCCCATACCCAGAATCCAGATGATCTTTTACCTACTTCTTTTGCATATGGCACGTAATATGAGGCTACTTTCCCTGCAACCTTTGAAATAGTTGGGTCTTCTGCTCTACTTCGGAAAACATCACAATCCCACACAATTGCGAGTTTACCGTCAAGAAATGCAGACTGCAGTTCTGCCCAGTGCCAAGTTACCTGGCCTGGGGCCCCATATTTCTTTAAAAAACCAATAAACATTTCTGTACCTTTTATGCCTTCAGGACTATTAAAGACTGGCTTCCAGTTATCATCAAACCATTTTCCACCATAGGTTGCTAAAAATCCAGCCCAGGGCCAAATATTACCTAGTTGACCAGCCAGCCCTCTGTACCCAATCCCATATAAATCTGGAGGATTAGTTATTGCTTTTAACACTGTTTCTAGTTCTTCCATAGTTTCTGGTGGTTTTAATCCTTTTTTCTCAAGTAGATCCGCACGTAACGTTAAAAGATTTACAGTGCAAAATAATGGTAACCCATACAGTTTCCCATCAGCCCTCAGGCCGTTAACAAATGATTCAGGGAAATTGTCCAAGCTAAACCATTCTGGATTGCATAATCTATTACTATTCACAAAATCATCAATAGCAAACAATAAACCAGATGGCCCATATTTACTAGGTCTTGTAAAATCATGCATTATCACATCATAAATACCTGTTTGGCTTTCAATATCTAAATTAACTTTATCAAATAAAGTAGCCTCAGGCATTTCTTCCACACGAACAATTATTCCTGTCGAATCTTCAAAATTTGGTATTAGCTTTTTCATTCTTTGATTTTCAATACGATCATCAATCGCAAGAATAATTTCGACTCCTTCCCATGCTCTTACATTGTATCCAGCTTCTCGCGGTATTTCTTTCTTTACCTCTTCCTTTTTTCCACCTGCAAAAATTATGGTCGGTAAAAGTAGCAATAAGAGTATAACCATCAGAAGCCTGAATAATACATTTTTCTTAGATTCCATTTTCTACACCCTCCTCTTTAAAAGGTATTTATTCATCAGTACATATATAAAGATTCGATAAATATTAAAGAATATGTACTGATTGAATTTTTATTTAACTAAATGAATAGAAAGTATGCATTATATGTTTATTGGGTATTTACCGTACCTCCGCATAAATTTAAACATTAATTCAATATTTCTAATTGGAGTGTCTGGCTGAATATTATGAGTAGTTGCCAATATATATCCTCCACCAGGAGCCAGTGCCTTTATTTTTGTTTTTATTTCATGCTCTATAATTTTTGGTGAACTTTGTCTCATGATGTGTTGTATATCAATACCACCATGAAAACATAACCTGTCGCCAAAACTTTCCTTTATTTTTTGTGCATCCATTTCTGGACCAGTTGGTTGCAAAGGATTTAAAATATCTATCCCTGCTTCGATTAAATCAGGTATGAAAGGGGCGATTTGACCATCAGAATGAAATAGTATTTTTGCATTTGTCTTTTGTTTAATAAAATTAAAAATATCTTTATGAAATGGTTTAATTATAGAGCGATACATTTCTGGTGATATTAAAGGCGCAAATTGAGTACCGAGATCATCACCAATCTGAACTATTTCAATGTATTTTCCCACAATATTAAGAAACAAACCCAGCAATTCTTTTTCAATTTTCGTTATCTTCTTCAATAGAACATTGGCAAATTCTTCGTTATCAATCATATCTATTAAAAATTCTCCAAATCCTCTTAGCTGTAATGCAATCTCAAATGGTCCATTATCAACAACAGTTGCAATGATTGCATAATCTGTACTGTAAAAAAGATGCTCAATCCTTTCTTTTAACCCTTCTATACGATCTTTATCATTCGTATTTGGCCATGGGTATGCTTCTAAATCTTTAATAGTAGCCTTTTCTAAAGGCTTTCCTATTCTTTCAACATAAGGCCCCACTCTTTTACAGAGTACTCCCCACTCATTATAAAAAGTAACTCCCATTTTAGTTCTACTAATCATATTTTGAGGTACTTTAAGGTGCACATGACGAAAATCTGGATCAAATCTTGAAATAATGCGTTCATCATAATGCGTTGCGGAATGCCCAATTGTAAACGGCGTAACAGCATTTTGAATATTAAAATTTTTTAAAACATCAAAATAAACCGCATCGGTAAGATTAGTACCAGTTGATCCGAAGTCGATCGGTACTCTATCAGCTTCCATGTGGTTAAGGATTAGTCTCACTCTTTCTCTTGATGTTAATTCTTGATCTTTTGTCATGAAAATTAAAGTCTTTCTCTTTTATATACCAAACCTCTAATTTGGTATTTGTTTGTTGTTAGCGTAATATTATAGGCAATTATTTTTTTATTTAATGAATATATGATATCCTTTCTTAATATTCCTGGTGATTCTGAAGGAACATTCAAAATTGAAGAATTATTTTTGCTAATTTTCACTGCTTCTAAAGATTCAACCCACATAAGTATTGGTAAATCATGTTTTCTTTCAAGAATAAAATAAAGAGACTGGTTTTCTCCATTTTCAGTAAAATCATCTGCTGAAAGTTTAGGGGCTATTAAAACAGGAATATATGAATCTGTAATACATGCAGGATGGTTATCAAGATATCTAATTCTTCTTACATGAAAAATATTTTTATCTCTTTTCAATGAAAGAGCTGATGATATTTTATCAGTAGCTTTTAATTTTTCAAAATTAAGTAATTTAGCTGTTGGATTTTGCCCTCTTTTGATTGCAGATTCTGTGAAACTCAATCCATTAACTGATTCGCTTATAATCTTAGATGAATCAGGTAATAATAAAATACCTCTTGCTCTTTCTTTTGTCAGTAGGCCTTGATCTGCAAGTTTTGAAACTGCATGTCTTACCGTATTCCGACTAACCCCTAATTGCTCCTGAAGATCCTTTTCTGTTATCTGATAGTCACAACTTTCAAAATAATTATCAGTTATTAATTTTTTCAATAGCATTTCTACCTGTTTATGTAAAGGAATCGAACTGGTTCTGTCTATACTTATATTCATATGAGATTCTTTTATACCCATTTATATTTAATACCATTATACCAATAATCTAATATTCTTATATCAAACTTAAAATAATCTGTCAAGCAGATAATGTAGTAGTAGCTTGTGGTGTGTGTAATTCTATTACAAGTCGAATGAAATTCGATATGAAAATGTCTCGTGAAGAAATTATAGAGCAAAAAATCTTCTTTATAAAAGGCAACTTGAAATATAGCAAAGTATTATCTTTGAAGTTCATAGATTACAGTGTTTCCTTCAGGCAGAGAATTACAACTCGAGGTCCAAATCACACCACTGTTTCATAAACTAAATAGAATAATAATTTGCATTCTTCGATAAACAAAGCTTTTCTGGTTAAAATTGCCGACATCACCCTGTTGTTCATGTTTGACATCTGCAATTCTTTTATTATAGTAGAGGTATTATGAAAGCAGTAATAGTGGGCGCAGGAAACGTTGGATTTGAGATCGCAAAGCAGCTCATCGATGAAGATAAAGATGTAGTGATTATTGAAAAAGATCCGAAGGTGGTAAAACATGCCACAAACTACCTTGACTGTATGGTGATAAATGATGAGGGAAATAATATAGAGGTCTTGAAAAAAGCAGGAATTGAAAAGGCAGATTTCTTCATAAGTGTCACCAATTCCGATGAGATGAACATGATTTCCTGCGGTCTGGTTTCGAGTGAGTTCAACGTGCCCTGCAAGATCGCACGTGTACGGAACATCGACTACTCCAGTACAAGGATTTCATCAAGCCCATTTCTTGGAATCGATCATATTGTGAATCCAGAAATTGAAGCCTCAAAGGTCATCACACAGGCAATCGAACATGGTGCAATGAGTGATATCCTTTCTTTCGAAAAATCCAGATTTCAAATGCGCAATTTGTCTCTTATTGACTATTCGCCCTTTGTGAATAAAACCCTCAAAGAGATCAAGAGAAGTTTACACCTTGATTTTCTCGTAACTTTTATTGTGCGCGACAACAAGTACATTATCCCTTCAGGGGATACTTACCTGCTTGAAAATGACAAGATCTACGTTGTTGCAACTGAAGAAAATCTTGAAAAACTATTTATGCAGGTTGGTAAGTTCAGAATCAAGCTGAATAAAATAGTGATAGTTGGTGGAGGAAGAATAGGGAGCTATGTGGCAGATTATCTCCTGAAGAAGCAGGAGAAAGATCTCTCCTTTTTCAGCAGACTGAAAAGTTCCTTCATACAAAAATGGAGGAGAAATGTTGTAATAGTTGACAAAGATACAGAACTCTGTAATATTCTTTCCGAGCGTTTCCCCACGGCCCTCATTATTAACGAAGATATCTCAGACGAAGGAATCTATGAAGAAGGTCATTTTTCAGATTATGACTTAATAATCACCAGCACTGGAAATCAGGAACTGAACATCGTCACAGCTGTGTATGCAAAAACCCTCGGAATCAAACGTTCCATCGCAGTGGTCAATAAAAATAACTATATAAACATTGCCTCTGACCTTGGAATCAACGTTACAGTCAGTCAGAAAAACAGCATGGTAAATTCGATCCTAAAATTGATTCGAAAAGGAAATATTAAAAATATTTACAGTTTTCTTGATGGCACGCTCGAAGTTATTGAGCTCTCAGTAGAGAATTCTGAAATATCGGGGAGTAAAATAAGGGAAATCAATCTTCCTCCCCAGAGTCTGATTGTATCCTTGACCAGGGGAGATAAAAATATCTTACCAGATGGTGACAGCACAATTCAGAAGGGGGATTATATCATCATAATTTCAAGAAAAGAATCAATTTCTCAAATAGAAAATACATTTATTGGAAAATAATGAATATCAAGCAGATATTGAGAGTTGTTTCTGTGCTCCTCTTCGTTATCGCCTTCTTCATGTTTGCTCCCCTTTTTATTGCCCTTTATAATAATGAAATAGAAATATTCCTGAGCTTCGCAATTCCCATTTCTGCAATACTTCTTGTATGTTCATTCACACTTTTCTTAACCAGGAAAAACATTAAAAACACCATTTCGGCTCAGGATGGGTTTCTGCTGGTCTCTCTTAGCTGGATTTCTGCCGCTTTTATCAGTGCTCTTCCCTTTTACATTTCAGGAACAATTCCGCATTTCGTGGATTCATTTTTTGAAACAATGTCAGGATACACGACAACAGGGGCTTCGATTCTCACAAATATAGAGGCACTCTCGAAATCCATTCTATTTTGGCGCTCCCTCACACACTGGCTCGGAGGGATGGGAATCGTTGTATTGACCGTTGCAATATTCCCACTCCTCGGCATAGGCGGACTGCAATTGATTAAGGCCGAGGCGCCTGGCCCAACTATCGATAAAATTACTCCAAAGATCACCGAAACTGCGAAAATCCTCTGGTATATATATCTTACCCTGACGATATCCGAAACCCTTCTATTAATGGCTGGAGGTATGAATCTTTACGATTCCTTAACCCACACATTCGGAACCCTTGCAACAGGAGGATTTTCACCAAAAAACAATAGTGTTGGTCATTATAATTCAGCCTACATAGATGGAGTTGTGACTTTCTTCATGATATTGGCAGGCACGAACTTCATCCTTTATTTTAAGCTCATAACAGGGAATTTTCGTTCCGTATTTGGAAATACGGAGCTCAGGGTTTACCTTGGTATATTTCTCTTTGCGATGATGGTCATCACTCTATCCAATTACGGGAGCACGTATGTCACTATCGGAAGAAGTACCCGTTTTGCCGGGTTTCAGGCAGCCTCCATTCTCACAACCACCGGTTACACAACCACAAATTACGCCCAGTGGCCGATGCTCTCTCAGGTTGTATTGTTTATTCTCATGTTTATTGGGGGATCATCCGGCTCAACTGGAGGCGGAATGAAAGTAATCAGATTGGTCACTCTTTTCAAACAGGGTTGGAATGAGCTGAAATATCTCATCTATCCAAGAGCAGTTTTTCAGATAAAACTGAGCGGCGGTATTGTCACAAAGGAAATTCTCTACGCAATTTCAGGATTTGTATTTCTGTATATTACTTTGCTCCTCTTCACTGCTTTCATTGTTGCAACTGGAGGGAATGATATTCTCACTTCCCTTTCAACCGCTCTGGTGACACTGGGAAATATTGGTCCTGGTTTCGGAAAAATAAGTCCTGCGGGAAACTATGCCTTTTATCCTGATTACATCAAATGGTACCTCAGTTTTATCATGATGGCAGGGAGACTTGAGGTCTACACAGTCCTCGTTCTCTTTACACCAAAATTCTGGAAAAAATAGAGTGTTGTATTATTCTAATTGACAATCATCGGGATTGGTCCAGAACAAAAGGAGATAAAAGTGATGAAAGAATTATCCAAAAACGAAGCTATCATCCTGAGCAGTCCCCTCCCCTTTGTACTGGTCACTGCTCTTGATGAGAATGATCGGCCAAATGCAATCGGGATCTCCTGGGTAACGATTACCTCCTGGAATCCCTGGCTTTTTGTAATATCAGTTGCTCCCGATCGCTACAGCCATAGATGTATTGAACATTCAGGGGAGTTTGTGATCAACTATCCATCCGAAGAACTAGCCAAAGCTGCATGGATGTGCTCGACACAATCAGGAAAAAAGGCGGATAAGTTCAAGGAATTCGGTATCGAAGCGATTCCAGCGCTCAAAGTAAAACCGCCTCGAATAAAGTGGTCCACCCTCTGCATTGAGTGTAAGGTTATAGATCATTTCTCAACTGGTGATCACACCGTCTTTGTGGGCGAGGTGGTGGCAATTTCAGGCGATCCTGAGCGAATTCGCCATCTCTATTGTATTCATTACACAAGGCTGGTCAGCCTTGACAATGAAGGAAATGGAAATTTCGAGCTGGTCTTCAAATAGGATTCATTACGATTATCGGATTCGCGTTGGCCTCAGGCGGAAATGCTGGTCACAATATCCCAAAAGAAGGCATGAGCGTTATTGTGATATCCCCTCAAGCTGGTGAAAGCGGAGGTGCAACAGAATGAAATCCATATGGCGCATTCGGGCACTGAACAACGGAACCATGGTGTTCGAGCGGTCCATCGCCACGCACCTCACGAGGTGCGGTGAAATCCTCGATGTGCCGGTCGCAGTTTTTCTCATTGAAAGTATTGATGGCAGCGAGAGGGTTATCGTCGAAACGGGCATGGAATCGCCGGAGCGTTCCCGTTCGATTCTCGGTCAGCATGCTTTTCGATCCAGTGATCAGGAACTGGATGTTATTTTCCAGCGAATGCATCTCGACCCAAGTGATGTGGGTACTGTCATCCTCACCCACCTGCACCATGATCACTGCGGAAATAACGGATTTTTTAAAAACGCACGGTTTTTCGTACAGCGAGAAGAGCTGCGCTATGCCTTCGTTCCGCTCCCCGACGAGACGAAACCCTACTTTTCACCCCTGATCGGGCTCACACCTTCCTTCATGGGCACCTCCTTCGAGCTCGTGGATGGTGACGATGAGATCCTCCCTGGAATACGGGTAATAAAAACACCCGGACACACGCCAGGAAGCCAATCAGTGCTTGTCGACACCGATGACGGCGTGTACGCGCTTGCAGGAGACAATGTCATGTTTCATGAAAACGTCGAAAAGAACATACCGGTTGGCCACATATATTCGCGAGCTGACTGGTTTTCGTCAATGGAGAGGATAAGAGCTCATTCCGATCACATTCTGCCCAGCCATGACCCAGCACTGTTTTCACATGATCCCGCTCTGTTTCCCGGCACATGAACACTGCAGAAAAAATTGCACCCGATGAATCCCTCGATTCATCAGGTGCACGGGTTCCTAGAATCTGCCAAATTTTACATGCCGAAAATCCTCTTATTGACCTGCAGGTCAAGCTCTCCGATTCTGAGCGGTTGCTGTACTACCGCGTCGTAATCCACCTTGATCGACGCAATCTTTGAAGTGTCACCGCTTGAGAGCACAGAAGCGATGTCGGCATGGGAGTCCCACAGCTTCGCCTGATCCGCAGCGATCTTTCTGTCCTTCAGCAAGTCATTCGCCTTCGCCTCAAGGGTCCGGTAGGCGTCTACGGCGAGTGCGATGTACTCATGCCTGAGCGCCATCTTGTTTCTCTCACCGGGCGCCGTGTCGGTACGAAGCATGTGATTGTCGAACTCGACGAGTCCTTCCCACCGGTATTTGTTGACCAGCCACAGAATACTCACGAGCTCCTTCACCCCATCCATGCCGATCATGGGTGGGTTGTCGTTGTCGAACTGGTTGGGTTTCTGATTTCCTATATGGAGAAAGAAGAGCTTACCCAGGCTCAGAGCGAACCCCACGGCAGCCACGCTGGTGAGTCCTGCCATCTGGTCGTGCTGCAGCACCTCGGGGTTAACGCCCCAGAAGCTCGGATCCTCCAGATACTGAATCAAGCCGATGGAATGCCCCACAGTGGGTAGAAACATCTCGCCACGTGGCTCGTTCGGCTTGTGTTCAATGGTCATACCCCTGAAGGAAAGCTTCTTCTCCTCCGCATATCGACGGGCGATGTTGAGCGCATCGCGGATGTAGGTAAATGCCCGGTCCCAGGGAACGGCGAACTGGGTCTCGAAGCCATCACGGGCCACCCAGTAGGTGAAATGCGCGGCCTCGAAAAAGCTTCCGATTCTCAGAGCCCTCATCACCTTCTGTGTCGCCAGGACTCGTACCCGTGGGTCCGGGTTTGCCACTCCCCCGTTTCGGAACACCGGGTCGCCATGCAGGCTGCACCCAATCGTGTTAAACTTCACACCTGCTCTGTCGAGCTTTTCCTTGATGCTCTTTAAGGTTTTATACACGTCGCTCTTCTGATGCAGGTCATCCTCGGGATGGGAGTGGTCCCATGGAACCAGGTCATCGTCGTGAGCCGAGGTACAGTCGATGAGCCCGTTTCTCTTTGCGTCGCAGAGTATGTCGGTCACCTCGATGGGGTTTACACGGTCCATCACGCCGGGGCCGAAGGGATCTCCCACGGGGTTTCCCACACACCAGTAGGGCATCGAAAGAATTCTCTTTTCAGCCATAGTATCCTCCATAATGAATTTTTCAATGGATCCAGGTCAATGCCGGTGAAATAATTCCTCATATTGGCTTCGCGTGCTCCAGAAGATACCGCTCAGCCTCTGCCGACCAGAGCCCGTTTGTTCGGGCGATGATTCTGGCAAGCTCCGCGAAGAGGGGATCGCTCTTCCCCTTCTCTTCGAAATCGTCAAGGGCAGTAAGCTCGAGATCGATGTTTGTGTAGATCAGCTTCTTCCCCCCCGGAATCTTGGGCAGGTTGAGGGTCGTCTCAGCAGCAGAATTGAGTCCACCGATGTGGGTCACCATGGCAGTGGGATTTATGATCTTCTTCTCCATGAGCCTGAGCGACTCGTTCATGTCGTCGGTATTTCCACCGCTCGTTCCCACAATGTGGTGGGAGATATAGTGTATGTCGTAGAAATTTACCGTTGCGCGAAACTTCGCATCCGTTGGCCCTGCGAAAAAGTTGAGACACCCGTCCATGCCAAGCATGCGGTCGCCCTGCTCGACTACAGACACCACGGGTGCAAACACAAACACGTCATCAAAGCCCTTTCCATCGGTCAGCTCTATGAGATGAGCGACTGGGTCTGAAACTTTCTTCGTATTCACATAGTGCAGGGTGACGCCCTCTTTCAACGCATCCTCAGGGGTGTAGATGGACCGGGCCCGCTCTAGACGGCTGTCGTCGATATCGGTCACCACGAGCAGACGTGGCCGTTTCTCAGCATGAATGGCATAGTCAATAGCACCGAGTCCCATTGGACCTGCTCCTGCGAGAATGGCCATTGCACCGCCCTGAACTGCCCCCATGTGGTGGATGTAGTTCTCCTCGATGTGGAACGTGGCCCTGAAGGCCGCCACGATGCAGGACATAGGCTCCGCCAGAGACCCATAGAAAAAAGCATCGCCGTTGTAATCGAGGAGGCAGTTCATCTCCATGACTTCATGGGGAATGACGATGTGGGTGGCTGCCCCACCGATGTAGGGGTATGAATACCCCGGTGCACCGAGGCTTCCCTGATACTTGATGTTCGGCTGAATGGAGAAGCGCTTCCCTGGTTTGAACTTTTTTCGCCACTTCCTGCCCACTTCGATGATTTCACCGCAGAACTCGTGACCGATGATCACCGGGTTTTCGGCGATGTCATTGGGCACCCGCTTATGATCGCTGCCCTGCAACGCCTCCTTGTAGGAGGACATGCAGATGCTGTCGGAGATGATGTGCGCCAGTATTTCGTCTTCTTTGATCTGGGGGAGCTCGAACTCCTCCAGCCTCAGATCATTTTTTCCGTATAAACGGACCGCTTTTGTCTTCATCGACAATCCCCTATTCCTTTTTCACGTTTTTCTCGAGCGCCTTGAGCTTGAGATACGATTCAAGCACCGCTTTTCCGAAATCACTCGACGGGTCGATAGACGACACCTCCTCAAGGGTTTTTTCCACTCCCTGCAGGGCGATCATCCCCTGCAGCCGCTGTGCGTCGGGATCTCCGTCATAGTCGTAGCAAAGCGCTGCACCGCATACAGAGGCGATGTTCCCTGGAAATATCCCGTTCTCCATGCAGAGCTTTGCGCTTCCCACAAGGCGGTCTTCGGGTCCAAGCTTTCTGAGAGGATCCCGGCCGACACGATACACGGTGTCCTGAATCATCGGGTTTCCGAAACGGAGATTGATATCTGCTCGTATCTCCTCATTGCCCTGAGAGGTGAACACTTCGGGATACTTTTTAACAATCGCTCCGCAGGTCTCCTCGAGAGCACCCTGAAAAACCTCCATGAGCTGATCATCCGAAAAGGGCTCGTGCACATAGGTGTACCCCTTCAGATATCCGAGATAGGCAAGGGCGGCATGCCCCAGGTTATAGGTGTACAGTTTCCGCTCCACTTCAGCCCTGAAATGCTCGACTGGCCTCATTCCTTCGATATGCGGGGTTGGTGCCTTCACAGCTTTCGCGTCGTAGGGGAACGTATGATAGGAGTCGGCCACTACAAGCAGGGGGTCTTCCTTCGCATAACGTTCTCCGACCGATGGCACCATGCGGGCAACCACTGTACCGACAAACCCAACGTTTTTTTCCATCCACTCGATGATTTCCGCTCTCCCGATGTGCCTGGTTACCTCTTCCCTGAGAATGTCTGCCGCATTCACCACGTTCTCACAGAGATAGATATCAACCGGGTCTCTCTTCGCCGCGAAGCGTTTTGTAATTCCCACGGCAAGAGCCGCTGCAATTGCAGAGAGATTCTTCACACCCACGGCGGTTCCAATAACCCTGGCTTCATCGACTGCCCCTGCGACCGCACCCGTATCCTCCGCCAATAGTGCCTTGAAGCGATCGATAGAGAGATCAATTTCTCTCCGGGAAGAGGCATCGAGCAGCTTGAGGGGGTATCTTCCACTCCTGGCGAGAGCTTCCACCAGGTCCCCGGATGCCTCGATGAAGATCGTGCGATACCCTGCCTCCCAGAAAAGCTGTCCCATGAAGCCGCGCCCGATATTCCCGGCACCAAATTGTACTGCCACATCCATCTCAGGTATCCTCCTCTGTGAAAAACAAGCCTTAGCGGTGACAATCCTCCCAGACACCCTTCTCGTTGGATTCGAATTTGAAATTATTCGCTACCGCATCAGGAGGCCAGAGTCGCGTTACACCGGCGGCGTATAGGCGGCATTTACCCATCCCTTCTTCTTACCGCTCTCAACGCACTTGATGATGAAGTTCACTCCTATAGCACCGTCCTGCACGGTGGGGAAATCCAGATCGCGCTCCCCTACCCTTTCACCGGCAATGTTCGCAGCCATGGCATTGCCAGCACGTCTGTAAATAGTTGCAAAGGCTTCGATGAATCCCTCGGGATGCCCGGAGGGAAGTCTTTGATTCTCAGCCGCTGCGGCCTCTAAATACCCGCTTCCCCGCGTATAGATTGCGGCCGGTTTGTCCAAATAGCGGACGTACAGATAGTTGGGGTTCTCTTGATGCCAGTCTATTGAACCCGTCTCACCATACACACGAATTCGCAGATTGTTTTCCTCACCCGCTGAGATCTGCGATGCGTAGAGAACACCCCGCGCACCACCCTGGTAATGGACGAGCACATTACCATCATCCTCAAGCCTTCTTCCCGGCATAAAGGTGGTCATGTCTGCACAGAGGGCTTCAATCTCAAGACCGGTAATATAGCGCGCCAGATTCTCGGCGTGGGAACCAAGATCTCCCATACAGGATGATGCACCCGCAACCGCGGGATCGGTTCTCCAGGCGGCCTGCTTCATACCCTCAGCATCGATGGGTGTCGAAAGCCAGCCCTGGGGGTATTCGACCACTATCTTGCGCACTTTGCCGATGTGCCCCTTGGCGACCAGTGCCCTTGCCTGCTTAACCATGGGATACCCTGTGTAGTTGTGGGTGAGCGCGAACACGACACCCTGCTTTTTCACCAACCTGCAGAGCTCCTCTGCATGCTCGAGGGTCGTGGTCATGGGTTTGTCGCACACCACGTTGAAACCGCTCTCGAGAAAGGTCTTCGCCACGGGGAAGTGCACGGCATTCGGGGTCACAATAGAGACAAAATCCATGCGTTCGCCTTGGGGCAGCTTTGCTTCCTTCTCCGCCATCTCCTGATATGAGCCATATACTCTGCGGGGATCGAGCATCAGTGCCTCTCCCTGTTGTTTCGACTTGTCCGGTTTCGAGGAAAATGCACCGGCCACAAGCTCCATGCCTCCGTCGAGCGCAGCCGCCATTCTATGAACTGCGCCGATGAATGCCTCGGGCCCACCGCCCACCATACCATACTTCAATTTTCTTCCTAGTGCCATGTATCATACCTCCCTAAATATCAACTTTTATTATACTCATACAGAATGAACCGGTCAATGGATGCAGTAATAACATAAAAACAAATCAGTTCCGATTCAAGCGTATCTCAATGTGCCCTTTCAGCTCTTCATACTCATGACGCACTTCGAACTATGGATCATTCGTGTTATCACATGCTCCACCTGCAAGTATACAAATCAAGACCTGCACGACAAAATTCCCCATACTCCACATATTTGTGTATAATAGATTGTAAAAAACCATGGATAAGGTACGTCCCGTGAGAAGAATCGGTTTTGACAATGGGAAATATCTTCAGGAACAGACAAAAGCAATACTTGAAAGGGCCGAGCGGTTCCAAAACAAGCTGTACCTAGAATTCGGAGGAAAGCTTCTCTTCGACTATCATGCCTCAAGAGTACTGCCGGGATTCGATCCGAATGTAAAGATGAGGCTCCTTCAGAAAATCAGAGATCGGATCGACATCATCCTCTGCATTTACTCAGGTGATATCGAGCGAAAGAAGGTGCGCGCCGACTTCGGGATCACCTATGATGCTGATGCACTGAAACTGATTGATAATTTAAAAGAGTGGGACTTGCACGTCAGGGCGGTGGTGATCACCCGCTTTGAAAACCAGCCTGCTGCCACCATATTTAAAAACAAACTTGAGAGACAGGGAATCAGAGTATACACCCACCGGTTTACAAAGGGGTATCCGACGGATGTGGATCTTGTGGTAAGCGATGAAGGGTACGGAGCGAATGAGTACATCGAGACCGAAAAGCCGACCGTGGTGGTAACCGGACCTGGTCCGGGAAGCGGGAAACTCGCGACCTGCCTTTCCCAGTACTATCATGATCATATAAGAGGAATAAAAAGCGGATATGCAAAGTTCGAAACTTTTCCCGTTTGGAATCTACCTCTCGACCACCCTGTCAACTGTGCCTACGAAGCCGCAACCGCAGATATTGGTGATTTCAACCTGATTGACCCCTATCACCTGGATGTGTATGAGCAGAAAGCGGTGAGCTATAACCGCGACGTGGAGACATTCCCTGTGCTGAGGCGAATCATGGAAAGAATCGAGGGAGGCAAATCAATCTACAAGTCACCCACCGATATGGGGGTAAACAGAGCAGGTTTTGGTATTATAAATGATGCTGCAGTGCAGGAAGCGGCAAAGCAGGAGGTGATCAGGCGCTACTTCCGGTACTCCTGCGAATACATAATGGGATTTATCGACCGAGAGACCGTGCAAAAGGTCGAGCTGCTCATGGAGGATCTGGAGGTAAAACCCGAGGACCGCATCGTGGTGGAACCGGCAAGAAAAGCCGCGCAGGAGGCACAAAGAACGGGTAAGGGAAATGAAGGAATATTCGTCGGTGCTGCGATGGAGCTTGCAAACGGCACGCTCATCACCGGCAAAAACTCACCGCTCATCCACGCCTCCTCGAGTCTCATTCTGAACGCAATAAAGACGCTTGCAGGAATACCTGACAACATCCACATCCTCTCACCCCAGACCATTTCGTCGATCAGTCACTTGAAATCAGATGTCCTTGGCACAAAATCCATAAGTATGGACCTGGAGGAGACGCTTATTGCACTAAGCATAAGCGCAGCGACAAATCCCGCTGCTGAGATCGCAATGGAAAAACTCAAGGAGCTTCAAAACTGCGAGATGCATATGACCCATATACCAACTCCCGGCGACGAGGCTGGTTTGATGAAGCTGGGGATAAACCTTACCACTGAGCCGAACTTCTCCACGAAGAACCTGTTCATTGATAGATAGAAACTAAATCGGGAAGAAAATACTCTGACAGTTCATCTTTGAAAATTGTACGACTCCCGATCTCGCCGCGGAGTACACTGCCCACCCGGCCCAGGCCTGCCGCCCGCACACACTCAATTCGCCCGCTTTTTTCGAGCATCGCCTCGATCTGTACGGAACGATCAGGCCTATTGCTTCAGGAGTAACAAACCTCTCTGCCCGATGTCCTTTCTGTAGTGCATCTGATCAAAATGGACGAGCTCCACCGCGTGGTAGGAAGAGTCGACCGCATCCCTGAGCGACTTCCCGGTGCCGACGATATTCAACACTCTTCCCCCGCTGGTAACGATCTTTCCACTCTCGAGCCTTGTGCCCGCATGAAACACGAAACAGTCATTCATACGATTCACCTTCTCGATTCCACTGATTGGCTTCCCTTTTGCGTAGGTTCCGGGATACCCCCCGGAGGCAATCACCACGTCGCAGCAGTACTGATCTTTGCATTTCGGGGTGCACTCCCCGAGCTCTCCCCTGGTCGTACGCAGCAGCATCTCGCAAAGGTCTGTATCGAGCAGAGGAAGCACTGCTTCTGCCTCCGGGTCACCGAATCTGCAGTTGAACTCGACCACATAAGGATCCTGCTGATCGCTGATCATCAGACCTGCGTAGATGACCCCCCTGTAGCGGATGTTCCGATTGGAGAGCTCATCAACAAGAGGAAGCAGGATCCTGTCGATCACCCTCCCCATGACGTCCTCACTCACCACAGGAGCAGGGGCAATCGCTCCCATTCCGCCGGTGTTCGGTCCCTTATCTCCGTCGTAGACCGGTTTGTGATCCTGGGACGGGGGAAGCACGGAAATATTCTTACCATCACACAGCGCCAGAACCGTTGCCTCTTCTCCGGTGAGAAATCCCTCTATGAGAACGCGTGCGCCGCTTTCCCCGAACACCCTTTTCTCGAACATGTCCCTGAGCGCATCCTCTGCCTCCCCTTCCGTCTGCACAATGACCACGCCTTTCCCTCCGGCAAGCCCGTCCGCCTTGACGACATAGGGAGGGCTGTGTGCTCTCACGTACTGCATTGCGGAAGGCAGGTCGTGGAACTCTGCAAAGTCTGCAGTCGGGATACCTCTTGCCCGCATCAGCTCCTTCGCAAAAATTTTGCTCCCTTCGATTTTTGCAGGCGCTGCTCCTGGACCGAACACCGCAAGACCGTGTTCGTTGAAAAAGTCCGAAACCCCCTCAACAAGAGGTGATTCAGGTCCAACCACGGTGAGATCGATTCTTTCATCTTTTGCAAAGCGAATCAGAGTGGAAAAATCATCTGAAGGAAGATCAGGTGTTTCAGCGATTTCTGCGGTTCCCGCATTCCCGGGATAACAGTAAATTCTGTCAACAAGTGGACTCTTTTTGAGGAAATAGGTAAGCGTATGCTCTCGTCCTCCGCTTCCGAGCACGAGCAGTTTCATCTTGTTTTCCTTTCTTTAGGTCCCAAGGTCATTCCCGGTGATTTTTCTGAAAACATCGAGATACTTCTCCACGGTTTTTTCTATCACATTCTGAGGTAGGGATGGCGCCGGTGGTGTTTTATCCCAATCCTGTGTCTCGAGCCAGTCCCTGATGTACTGTTTGTCAAAACTTGGCTGCGGACCTCCAGGCCTGTAGCTCCCCCGGTCCCAGAAACGGGATGAGTCGGGGGTGAATATCTCATCAGCAAGCCGTATCTCGTCATTGATACGGGCAAACTCAAACTTTGTATCCGCGAGAATGATCCCTCTCTCGATACAGTGGGTGTAGGCTGCGCTGTAGAGATCCATGGACTTTTCTTTCAGAAAGAGCGCGGTCTGAACACCCAGCATATCTTTTACATTTTCGAAACGAATGGGCTCGTCGTGACCACTCTTTGCCTTGGTAGTGGGAGTGAACAGGGGCTCTGGAAGTCTGTCCCCCTGTTTCAATCCTTTCGGGAGTGATATATCGAAGAGTTTTCCAGTCTTCTCATAGCTCTTCCAGCCGGACCCGTCAAGGTAGCCTCGTATGACACATTCGACCTCGATCATTTCCCCTTTCCGAACCAGAGAGCTCCGGCCCTGGAGTATACCCCTTTCTTCATCCGTTATTTCGAGAGGAAAATCTCTGGAATCATCCGAAATGAAATGATTGGGGATGATGTGGCTCAATTTTCTGAACCAGAAAGCAGAAATCGAGTTCAACACTTTTCCCTTGTAGGGAATTGCATCCGGGAGTACTACATCAAAAGCGGATATGCGATCCGATGCAACGATTAGTAGTTTGTCATCCAGATCAAAGATGTCTCTGACCTTTCCCCTTCTCTGCAGTCGAGCACCGGAAAGCGAGATTTCACGGTAAGCCACGGGTAATTTCATTTTGTATCCTCCTGTTTGCCAAGAATCATCGAAAAAAAATAATTGGTATTGCGGATGTGGTTTATCCACATTCGAGTATTGAGAGCTCATCTTTCTTTTATGTACACGTGTCTTCCCTTGGAAACGAGCTTGTTATCACAGAAGAGCTTCACCGCCCTGGGGAAGATCTTGTGTTCTTTTTCCAAGATCCTTCCCGCAAGCATTTCCTCCGTATCACCCTGATGCACCGGCACTGCCTCCTGGAGAACAATGGGGCCTGTATCGACTCCCTCATCGATGAAATGCACCGTGCACCCTGAGAACTTCACCCCATAATCCAGTGCCTGTTTCTGGGCGTGCACACCTGGAAAGGACGGCAAGAGCGCCGGGTGTATGTTGAGAATGCGGTTTCTGTATTCCTGGATGATGTTTGGGGTAAGAAGTTTCATGAAACCAGCAAGCACAATGAGATCGATGTTTCTCTCTTTGAGAAAGGTGGAAATGCGTGCGAAGTAGTCATTTTTTGGCTCCCCTCTATTCTTTTGAAAAACCGCGCATTCGATTCCGTTCTCATCCGCATATCGCAGACCAGCGGCAGCTGGATTGTCAGAGATCACCACGGTGATTCTCCCGTTGATCTCACCTTTATTTATCTCACCGAGAATGGCAGCAAAATTTGATCCTCTTCCTGAAATAAACACAGCGATCCTCTTGGGTCTCATGTCAGCTCTCCGAAAGACGCGTTTTCCTCACCACTATCCCGACAACCTCGGCCTGCTCACCGCACTCCCGAAGCAGAGGCAAAAGCACATCAGCATCCACCTTCCTCACAATGAGAACCATTCCCACTCCCATGTTGAAGGCTTGCCTCATCTCCTGCACTTCGACTTCTCCTGCCTCTGCAATCAGGGAGAATATGGGATGAGGGTTGAAGTTCTCCCAGTATATCTCGATCTCAAGATGCGGGGGCAAAAGTCTCGACACGTTTCCCACAAAACCTCCTCCTGTGATGTGCGCGATTCCCAAAAGATCCACCCGGGAGAGCACCCTGAGGAGTGTCTTCACGTAGATCCGCGTGGGAACCAGAAGCTCCTCGACAATTGTTCTTTTCAGAGCAGGATGTTTTGTAGTATAGCGAAATTTACCCGTACCAAACAACGCCTTTCGTGCGAGGCTCATTCCGTTGCTATGCACTCCGCTTGATCGGAGGCCTACGAGCAGGTCACCTTCCCTGATCGATCGTCCATCGATAATTCTCTTGCGGTCTACTATCCCTACCGCAAAACCTGCAAGCTCATAATCTCCCTTTGCATACACACCTGGCATCTCTGCAGTCTCTCCCCCCAGAAGGCGGCAGCCGGAGAGCCTGCATCCTTCAATAATCCCATCAATTATCTGTGCACCCGTCTCCAGGTCGAGATCTGAAGTGGCAATGTAGTCGAGGAAAAAGAGCGGCCGGGCACCCAGCGTCACAACGTCATTGACACACATTGCGACAAGGTCGATACCCACGGTACTGAAATTTCCGGATTCCTTTGCGAGAAGCAGCTTCGTCCCTACCCCATCTGTTCCTGATACGAGCACCGGGTTCTCATACCCGGCCAGGTCTAGATCGAAGAGCCCGCCGAAGAGTCCGATATTTTGCTGCTCTTCCCCTTTGAGTTTGTTCCTGATGATTTCGACAAACCGATCACCCTTGTCAATGTCAACACCTGATTCTCTGTAGGTTATTCCCATGAAACCTCCTACATTTCTACAACCCGATAATCCTCAAGCAGCATCTTCCCCTCCCCTCCCTCTTCAATCACGGGTACCGGATAATCACCGTTGAAACATGCATAACAGAGCGAGTCGAGCGGTTTTCCAACGGCTTTTGAAAGCCCTTCGATCGTGATATAGGTTAACGTGTCAACCTCGAGGAACCGGCGAATGTTTTCTACGGTTTGGGTGGAAGCGATAAGCGTTTTCTTTTCAGAGGTATCTATTCCGAAAAAACAGGGATGAGTGATTGGGGGAGAGCTGATAAACATGTGCACCTCTTTCGCACCGGCACTCCGCAGCATTTTCACGATTTTTCTGCTCGTGGTACCCCGTACAATGGAGTCATCAACCACGGCAACTCTCTTCCCGCTTATCACACTCTTGATCGGATTCAGCTTGATCCTTACCCGAGCGCCTCGCTCGTCTGCACCTGGATGAATAAAGGTCCTCCCCACATAGGAGTTTTTAAAAAGCCCTATTTCATAAGGCGCGTTTGCTTCCCGGGCAAAACCGATTGCAGTGGTGATACCGGAATCTGGAACAGGAATGACCACATCTGCGTTCACGCTACACACCCGGGCAAGCTCCCGCCCCAGCTTTTTACGGACTTCGTATACACTGATCCCGTCTATTATTGAATCAGCCCGTGCGAAGTAAATGTATTCGAACACACAGAGCGCGTTCCTCTCATTTTTCTTGAACCTGTATGAGTGTGTGTTCTCTCCGTCACAGACCACCATCTCCCCCGGACCGATGTCCCGTATGAAACGCGCCCCCATGGTATCCAGAGCAGTCGTTTCGGATGCAATGACGTACCCATTCAGCATTTTTCCCAGGCAGAGCGGTCTGAAACCGAAGGGGTCTCTGATACCCACCAGTTTCTCATCCGCGATCATCACGATGGCGTATGCCCCACTCAGTCTTCTGATGGCATTCAGAATCGCACGTTCCACCTTTCGCTCTTTCTGTTGGGCGATCAGATGCAGTATCACCTCGGTATCAGAGCTCGAATGAACAATTGCACCCCTTTCAATGAGATCGTTTCGCAATTCCTTGGAATTGACGATGTTTCCATTGTGCGATATAGCCATCATGCCTCCCCAGTACCTGGCGATAATGGGCTGCACGTTTCGGATATATCCAGATCCCGTCGTTGAATATCGTACGTGTCCTATTCCGATGTTCCCTTTCAGATTCTGAAAATCAGTCGAAGTGAATACCTGGGTGAGAAGACCGTTTCCCCGTTTGACGTTCAAAAACTCATTTTTATAGGTGGCAATCCCTGCGCTTTCCTGCCCCCGGTGCTGGAGAGCATACAGACCGAGATAAATAGGCACACATACGTCGGAACCTTTGTCGAGTGACATTACTCCGATTATCCCGCACTTTTCCTGCGGCTTGTCTGAACTTTGAATGAAATCATGAGAATTACATTCCTGCATCTACGCTCCTTGAAGGTAATATCCCACCTCACGGTACTCTTCACATTCCTTTTTCATCTCGTTCACCAGTGAGCGCCAGATGTAGGAAATCGCCAGCGCCCTTTCCTTCGACTTCCCCGTGTATTGAGAAGGATCCGATTCGAGCTTCTGAAATATATCGGACTCTGCGATTTCCCTCAGGTCGTCCTGTTCTGCGAGAATCCGGAACATGCTCCTTTTCTCCTTCTGGGACTGTAAGGTGATTTCTTTCACGAGCTCATGGGCATTTTTTTTCCCCTTTACAGAGAGCAAGATATACAGCGGCTCGGCCAGGAACATCCCTTCTGTAAGCTGCAGATTTTTCTTCAAATTTTCGGTATCCACGACAAGAGTTCTGAACTGCTTCGCGAGCCTTTCAACGGCCAGGGTAAACCCAGTGAAGATTTCTACTACAAATCTCCCAGAGGCAGAGTTGGTGAGATCCCTCTGATGCTCAGAGATCTGGTCAAAGTAGCGTGTAATAATTCGGGGGACAAACTCCTTCCACAGCGATTTCACATGTTCAAAGTTCCATGGATTTCTCTTGTGCGGCATGGTGGAAGATCCTACCTGCCCCTTCTCAAACAGTTCAGCCAGCTCTCCTATCTCGGACCGCTGCAAATTTCGCATGTCATCGGCGATCTGTGCAAGTACCCCGAAAGCAGATACAACCGCATGAACCAGGTCCAGAATATATTCCGGCTCGAGTATCTGCGAAGAAAAGGGCGCGGGTTTCAGGCAAAGCTCGGCAAGCACATCCTCCTCGAATTTTCGCGGATCATCGAAGAGCAGAGAGGATGCATTGTACGCACCCACAGCTCCACTCATTTTTCCCTTCAGCTGTTTCACCGCATCGGCAATCTTCAAAAGTCTGCCTCCAAAACGATCCACATATCCAGCGAAGAGAAATCCGACCGTTATTGGTACGGCGTGCTGCCCGTGGGTTCTCCCTATCTGCACGGTCGAAGCCTCTCTCTGAACGATCTCGAGCATCGAGTCCATGAGATCGAGAGACCGAGGAAGCACAACCTTGAAAAAAGCATCCCGAAATCGCAGTGAACCCGCTGTGCCGGTTATGTCTTCCGATGTCGCTGAAAGGTGAATGAAGGGTTTGACCTCCTCATGTACATGCCGCTGAAGGGTGTTGACGAGTGCTCTGATATTGTGCTTTGTCTTTTCCTCCTCCCTGTATACTTCCTCCGGAGTGATGGTCTGACAGGCCGCCTTCATTTGCTCTGCAGCTCCTGAAGGAGCCGCACCGTATCTTTCCATAACGGTTATGATGGCAGCTTCGACAAGCGCTTCGTAGCGTATCACAGAGTTCTCAGACAGATAGTGGGAGAGCTCATCCAGCAGTTTCGGGTTGCTCTTAAAGTACCGTGCATCGAGAGGGCTAATATTAGAGTAGATGTCTCTCTGCATCTCCACCTCCTCAGTGCGCTTTCCTGCTTTGGAGAAACCAGGAATAAGCGGCCGTGAATCTGCTGGAATGAAGCCCCCTTGAACGGAGCTCGCTGAAATTCAACATTTTATTCTCTGATTTACCACTGACCCTGAAGCTTCTGATCTTTATCCCGGACACTCTTTCTGAGCTTTTCTCTATAGGACTTCACCCTTTGTGAAAGCTTGGAATCGCTCAGAGCAATGATCTCTGCCGCGAGGAGCGCTGCATTCCTCCCCCCATTGAGCGCGACAGTGGCTACCGGCACTCCAGGAGGCATCTGTACAATGGAGAAAAGGGAGTCGATTCCCATAAGCGGGGATTTCCCGGCAACGGGCACGCCGATAACAGGCACTGTTGTGAGAGAAGCAATCACACCGGGGAGAGCGGCTGACATCCCCGCGATTGCGATGAAGACCCTGACACCTTTTTCTTCTGCTTCTCCCACATAGGATTTGAGATCATCCGGAGTTCTGTGCGCGGAAAGTATACGTTTTTCAAAACTGATGTGTAATTCTTCCAGAAGGTCAGCAGCCTCTCTATAGATACCCACGTCTGAATCGCTTCCCAGAATTACAGAAACAGGATTCAATTGAGGCCTCCTTTACCTGTCCGGGTTCAATTCGGATCAGTGCGCTCTACGGTGGTGATGTTGCACTCAGGATGGGACCTGGATCTCAAACTCCCTCATTTCCGTAGAAATCCTCTCCTGAAGCAGCCTGACTGTATCTTCCATGGGAACATATTCTCGTTTTCCAGTCCTGCGCTCCACGATTTCGACGCACCCTTTTTTCAATCCCACGTCTCCCACCGTAACACGATAGGGGATACCAAGCAGGTCTGCATCCTTGAACTTTACTCCAGCCCTCTCCTCACGATCATCAAGGATCAGCTCCACTCCACACGCTTCAAGCTGCTCTGAGAGCCTTTCTGAGACTTCCTTCATTCTGCCTTCGTATTTTACGGGGAGAATGTAGACCTGAAATGGTGCAACCGAGAGGGGCCACACAATACCGTTCTCATCATTATTCTGTTCGATGACAGCCGCGATGGTCCTCTCCACTCCTATTCCGTAGCATCCCATGATGGGAGTCTTCTGTGAGCCATCTTCATCGAGATAGTATACCGAGAATGCCTTTGTGTATTTATCGCCAAGCTTAAATATATGTCCGAGCTCTATCCCCTTGAACATTCTGAGCATACCACCACAGCGCGTGCACTGGTCACCTTCCTTTGTAAGACGCAGGTCTGCATAGGTATCGGGCGTGAAGTCTCTGCCTGCGTTTACGTTGAGATAGTGATAATCTTTCTTGTTGGACCCGGTGACACCTCCTTTTATGTCCCTGACAGTGTGATCGGCTATTATCGACGCCGCTTTCACCCCAACCGGACCTGCAAACCCCAGAGGAATTCCGAGCTGTTTTTCTGATTCTTCCGCTTCCGCAGGCAACAATTCGCTTACCCCAAGCAAGTTTTTCAGCTTGGTCTCGTTGAGATCGAGGTCCCCGCGAATCAAGGCAAGGATGTATCTGTCATCAGATGTCTTGAAAACCAGAGTTTTAATGAGGTGATCTGCGGGCACATTCAGAAAGTTCTGAAGCTGAGTGATGGTTTTGGTATCTGGAGTGTGTACGAGCTTGATCTGGCTTCCGTCTCTGTAGGGTATGCTCTCGGTCTTTGCGGAGGCTTTTTCCCTGTTCGCTATGTAATCGCAATTTTCACATCGGATGATTTCCTCCTCACCCACGTGGGATGGGACCATGAACTCTTCCGACAGGGAGCCTCCCATTGTTCCAGAATCAGCGGATACCGGTACGGTTTGGAGCCCACACCGCATGAATATTCGCCTGTACGCCCGCGCCATATCCACGTAGGCCTCGTCAAGGGAAGCTTCGTCTCCTTCCTTGTGAAAAGTGTAGGCATCCTTCATGATAAAAGTCTTTCCTCTCATCACCCCAAAACGTGGTCGTATCTCGTCTCTGAATTTATACCCAATGTGATAGACACGAAGCGGGAGGTCCCTGTAGGATTTGATATGTTCCTTCAGGAGAAAGGTGAATACTTCCTCGTGGGTGGGTGCGAGAACGAAATCCTGAAGGTTACGATCCTTAAGTCGAAACAGTTCTGGACCCATTGACTCCCACCTGCCGCTCATCTTCCAGAGCTCTCCCGGTATGAGAACAGGCAGGTAAAATTCGTTACATCCTATCCTGTCCATTTCCTGGCGGATGATAGACTCCACCTTTTTCACCACCCGGTATCCGAGGGGAAGGATCGAATAGATACCGCTGCTCAACTTCTTTATCAGGCCTGCCCGTATCATGAGCACATGACTCTTTATTACCGCGTCCTTCGGTGTTTCCTTCGCCGTGGGAATGAACAGTTCTCTATATCTCATCTTTCTTCCAAACTCCCACACTCGTTAAAGTGTCAGAGGAAAAGATAATAACCACCGACAGAAGTGAAAACTGAATTCATCCCTGAGGTAGACAATAGCTTCATATCAAATGATATCTCAAAAATAGAATAGAAGTTGATAAAATCTCTACATCATGCTACTTTTAATTACCAAATTGTGTACGGGGGGTGCAACATGAAACAATTACGTTTTCTCATGATTATTTCCTTGTTTTTTTGCTCAGGAGTTCCGCTTTTGGCGAATACTGCGATCACCGGAACCTATGGGTATTTCACAATGCCGATTACGAGCACTCCTTCCAAAGGATGGATTCATGTGAATGGAGGGTACATCTTCGATCCTGGAAATTTCTACGTCTCTCTCAATACAGCAATTCTGAAAAATTGGGAAATTTCTGCGGGAAAGGAAATACTCACCGGAGAGGGTGAGGAAATAGGTGCTACCCCTTTAATTCTTGGCTCGAAATACTTGTTCTATCAGAAGGGGGATTTCCGTGCTGCTGCTGGTATTCAGTTGGAACTGCTCGGAGATGCGGCACAGGTAGATGGAACTCCGGTGAGTATATACGGAGTGATCAGTGAAAGCGCCGGAAAAATCGGGTATGTGAACATCGGACTCGGCTACACTCTCGGAATAGATGTTGGGTATTCAATCAATTTCTTCGTTGGTCTGCGGAAAGCCGTCATCGGGGATAAGCTGTTTGTCATCGGTGAGTTCACGAATTACAGTGTGCGGCAGGGTCTCGGTCTTCCCTGGGATGAGTCAAGGGGAATATTCAACAGCGGACTGATCCTTGAGCTCACAGATTTTATGAAGTTCAAGTTTGTCGGCTACGACCTTCTGGACGATTTTCTCACGGTTGGTCTCGGAGGTGAACTTCAGTTCAAGGTTTTCTGAGAATCGAAGCGTAAATAGTCCTCTGGAAAAGAAAAACGGTGTTTTTCTGAAGATGGGGGGATAAAAGTGAGCGAGAGGACATCCTGTTTCTGGAGCTACAGAATGTCCTCTCGCTGTGATATGTATATTAAAGGAGGTCAATCCGCCAGTATCACTCCATCAAAGCAGATTCATCTTCCTTTTAAAATGCTTGAATTCCATCTCCTTCCTGTGTATCACATGCCGAGAAAGGTTCCGGGAAATTTTGGTACGTTTGATTATTCTATTAATTTTTCTTACCAGCTCAGTATCCATCGAGTGACCGGCTTTATAGGCGATAAAGTGTCCCCTCAACTTATTACCCACGAGTGCAAGGTCACCAATGAGATCGAGTATCTTGTGCCGCACGCATTCGTTGTGAAATCTCAGATGATCATTGACAAGTCTATGTCTGGTAAAAAGAAGTGCATTCTCGAGTGTTCCCCCGAGAGCGAGATTGTTGATCTTCATCAACTCAAGATCTTCGGAAAAACCAAAGGTTCTTGCAGGTGCGATTGATTTTGCAAAGGTCTCCCCATCGATAGTGAAATGTGCGGTTTGAGTTCCTATTGCGTGGCTCTTGGAGGTGAAATCGATGGTGTACGTTATCTTGAAATCATCACTCGGGAGTGCGATGAGATACCTTCCATCTCTTTCTACCCATACCGGATAAGGAATGGAGAACAGCTCACAGAATGCATTCTGCATGTGAACACCTACCGATTCGATCGCTTCAACAATCTTTTGAGCAGAGCCATCCAGAATAGGAAGCTCGGAACCTTCCCACAGGACATAGAGGTTACTGATGTCCAGGGCATAGAACGTTGCCATAAAGTGCTCTACCGTCTGAATCGCACAATCTCCGTTTCCGATGGTAATCGCGTTGTGAGTGAAGAGGAGATTGTCGATGTGCGCCTGTATGCCCTTTGAGTTGCATATATTCTGAATCGGGAGAAATACAATTCCTGTGTTTACCGGTGCTGGAACTAGCGCAATTCTTGAGTTTTGTCCGCTGTGAATGCCCACTCCTTCAAGATCGACTCTCTCTTTCAAGGTTCGTTGAAAAAACATATCGTTTCCCTTTATCACAGCGACATACATACCCACAAATTAATAAGCAAAAAGGGTACCAATTATGTGAAAGCATAACTCTTTTAATTATTTCTATTTGTTTAATTAGAATGAATTTCAGGAAGATGTGTAAAGAATTGGACAGTTTTGTAGTAAAAAGTATACAAAATTCAACAATTTGCCACAAAGGATGTTAATTAATCCATGAAAATCCGTCGATTTCATCTTCCTGAAGGTCGAATCTCGACACTTCGATACCCTGGTTCAAATGGAGTTCGGTGTAATTTATGTACAGTGATCTTGACCCCTGTTTAAGATCGATCTTTTTCGGAAAACTGACCGACTTCTGCTGTTCGAACTTGGAGAAATCGATGGTGAGAAGCCGGCTGTCATACCTGTATTGCATTTGAAAAGGAATAAAATCCTGATTGAAAGCAATTGTCTGCTCTGCATTACTGCCTTGGATTCTCAAAAGGAGCGGCTGCTGTGTGTCGGAGAAAACAGCCTTCCCTTCTATGACAACGACCTCTCCGAGAATAGCTCCCAATAAGAGGTCCTTGGAAACCTCGAGGTTGAAAAGCGTCGAGAAATCGAGCTCACGAAAACGCATTTCGGATACTGTTTTTTTTGAATGATGTATCAGGAGAACGTCCTCTCCTCTTCGTATGATTGTGAAAAGTGGAACTTTGAAGACGAAATCACTGATGTCCATCCGGATCTGTTCTGAAGACTTGTCTGCAGCAATCAACACTCTGAAGCTGTAGGTCCGTTCTCCATCCCGGTAGACCGCGAGCGCCCTCCCCTCTATATTCTTCACGGCGCTGTTGAAACCCATCAATTCGCTGAGCAGCGTATCTTCATCTCTCGGCTTGGTAACTTCTGCTTGTTTGATGGCTCTCACAGTACAGGAAGTCCAGGAAAGGAATGCGATAAAAAATACGGCTAACAATATGCCTGCGTGAACCGTAAAAAAGCCTCTGTATTTTCTACCGCTGCATGATCTATCACCTGACATCCCTGAGCTTCCTTAACTGTTCTATTTTCATTCGTATCTCGTCCACCGACTTGAGCTCGAGCGCCTTTTCCCATGCATCGACCGCTTCACTCAACATACCAAGTTTGTGGTAGGTATCACCTAGGTGATCAAAAATGATGTAATTCTCCTCTTCAGACAAGTCCATGTTCTGAACTGCCCGCTCGAGATATTCTCGCGCTCTGGAGTAGTCGTACAGCTTGAAGTACACCCAACCAATGCTGTCCAGATAGGCACCGTTCTCCGGGTCCACCGCAAGTGCTTTTTCTATGAGATTTTTGGCTTCCTCAAGCCGTATCCCTCTATCAGCAAGTAAGTATCCTAAGTAATTGAGCGCAACCGCGTTCGAATTGTCGAGTGCAACCGATTTGTCAAGATATATGATTGCGGCATCGATCTTTCCAGATCTCTCGTAAGATACGCCAAGATTGAAATAGAAATAGGCATTGTCACCACCCAGATCGACTGCCCTGTGAAATGATGAAATTGCTTTCTCATACTCCTTGAGTATCCTGTACTCAATTCCCAGGTAGTAGTAAAGATCCGCATCTTTAGGAAAGAGTTCTGTAGCAGCCAGGAAGTTATTCACTGCTTCCTCATGATTTCCGACTCCATCATACATCATCCCGAGCTTAATGTGGACGTCTCCCTTTTCTCCTGAATGCAGCTTGAAATATTCATACTCGGAAATTGCTTTTTCTGGCATCCCAAGACTCTTGTAGATGTCGCCGAGCAGATACCGATTTTCTAAAAGATTCGGATCTATTTCCCTCACCCTTCTGGATTCTTCCAGAGCCTTTTCATAATTGTGCAGCTCGTGCAGAACTCCTGCGAGAACGAACCGCCACTTTTTTTCCATGTCGATGTTGCCTTTTTTCTCTGCGATGCGTATCAATCCTACATATGCCGCAATGTTATTATCATCTTCCTGTATACCGCTTTCAAAAAGACTCTTCGCCCCGTCAAGATCACCATTTATAAAGAGCTCGATACCGCGGGTTACCGGACCTGTATTCTCCTTCTTTGAAATCCTGCTCAAAGCCGGCCCGGGATTCTGGTTTTCAACGAAGAGGTTCGCTGCATAATCCTCGAGCATTTCATCATTGAGCAGCTCTTTGTTCTCAAGCTTCTGGAAATAAAAGAGGGCTCTTTCCGTGTTTCCTTCACTGAGATATATATATGTGAGGTAAAATATCGCCTTTTCATTTTCAGGGTCATTTTCAAGTACCCGCTCATACTGATCCTTCGCTCTATTCAACAGGCCTTTTTTTGAATAGAGATATCCGAGGTTGAGACGCACATCGACGAAATCAGGACGTATGAGGAGTATGTCTCTGTACACATCGATGAGTCTATCCTCCTTTTCGAGGTTTCCGTATACCTCAGCAATAGAGAGGAGCACCTGAAGGTTACGAGGGGTTTTCTCTCTCAACCGCTCCAGGTAGGGCATTGCCTCCTCGTAAGCCTCCCTGTCAATGAGAAACAGCGCCTTGAATTGCAGTGCGGTTTCATCATCCGGATTTATTTCGAGTGCTTTCGTTGAGTACTCCTCCGCTTCATCTTTCTGACCAAGCATGTCTGCAACTTCAGAAAGAAGAGTGTACAGTATTGCAGGAGGATCGTTTTCCAGCTTTACGCATGACTCGAACTGCGCCTTTGCTTTTTTGAGATCATCATTGTAGAGAAAATAGTATCCCATTGAAAAAGCGGTCAACGCGTCAGTGCTGGAGGCGTGCGGGGCAAAAAACGGAATGCAAACCAAAAGAAAAAACATTAAGAGTGAGGAAAAATACTTCATTCAGGTCAACGTCATTTCTCAGAAAATAGCCTTCACAAATCTCCCAGCCATCGGGAGCTCGCCCACAAGTGGGGTCACATACTCCTTGAACTTCCGCTCATCTATACACCAATCATCGGTCATCCATTCCCGTGGAAAGCTTTTTGTGTTCTTTTGAACGCTCTGAAGGGGTGTAATAAAAGTTTCGATCCCGTATACGCCGTCCTGTTCGCTCCTCCTGATTGCTACACTCCCCTCATCAAAATTATCCTGGGTCGCAAAAATCACCGCATCCACACCGACCCTATATGCCTCTTGCGCATCAACTTCGGAGACAGCAAGCGGAAATGACCGCTGCGGGTATCCGAGAGTATCGGCACGTACCCTCTTTATTTTCAGCACGTTCTTCACAATAGTGGCAAGGATATCACCCATCATGTTGGAGCCGCTCAGACTCACATTCCCGTGGGCATCCACATCAACCTTACGCCGCTGCTCTTCGGGCATGTATTTCGCAGGCAGGTCAATGCTTACCAGGGAGTCGAACCATTTCGATATATATTGCGGTTTCTCCCCCTGTTTCAAATTGTAGATACCCTGTTTGTTTATTCCCTCTGAGATGACGATAAGTGCTCTCTCATGCTCCTTGAATGTCCGGTCTACATCTGAGAGAAAACTGTCGAGATCGAAGGGAATCTCGGGGAGGTACACGAGATGCGGGCCATCCTTCGTGTATTGTTTTGCCAGTACGCTTGCTGCAGTGAGGAAACCCGCGTTTCTTCCCATGACCACATTGATCTTCACACCCTTTAGAGCGCGGTTATCCTCGTTATCACCGATGTGTGCACAGGAAACATAACGAGCCGCGCTCCCGTAGCCGGGGCAGTGATCTGTGACGAGAAGATCATTATCTATCGTTTTTGGTATGTGAACGACTCGCAGATCATACCCTTCCCGTGCTGCAAAGCTATTGATGATGTATGCAGTTTCTGCCGAGTCATTCCCCCCGATGTAGAAAAAATAGCGAACATTCAATTTTTTAAAATTATCGAAGATCTTTTCGCATTCTTCATTTGTCGGTTTATGGCGAATGGAACCCAACGCGGCAGCTGGAGTTTGAGCTATCTGTGTAAGGACGAAATTAGGTTGCTCGAAGAGGGAAACGTACTCATCTTCCAGCATCCCTTGCACACCATGACGTGCACCGTAGAAATCGAGGATCTCGCCGTGTTTCCTCGCCTCTATTATTGCTCCGATAAAGCTCCGATTGATAACTGCAGTCGGTCCACCGGACTGCCCGATTACTGCATTACCCTTTGGACCTGCCATTTGTCATCTCCTTGACTGAAACAAATTGCACCTTTTCTTACTCAGTTCTCACCCTTAAAATAATTCAGAAAACCCGTATCAACAAGCAATTATTCTCTTTCATTGCCTGATAAGAACTGAAAGACCTCATGTTTCAGAAGCGCACGCTTCTGAAAAACAGGGGGTCCTGAGAATCTCTGATGTAGACAGCCAACTGCCCGGACGTGGGCAACCTCTGCTCGTCGATCAGAAAAATGACGGAGGTTGATTCGTGGGGTTCGAGAGCCGTGTTCTGCTCTATGGATTTCTGAAAGGTGAACATCTGACTGTTTTTCCCTTGCACTCGAACAACAACCGGAACAGCCCGTGGAAAGAACATCCGAACATCGGTTTGATTCTGAAGGGTAATGCCGATCATGACCTTTCCCCCTTTTATCCCAGTCACGTTCAGCTCGTAGAGCATATCACCGTCGCTCTCTTTGAGATAGAGATTCACTGGCTTGTTCAAAAGATAAATCGCCAGACCTACCAGGAGAAGATCGACAAAAATTATGATAAGCGATCTTATTCTCCTGTTGGCAAGAATTCTGGGCCGTTTCACCTCCTTTTTCATCCTGAGCTTCTTCAGCCTTTCTTCCCTGCTGTAGTGAAAATGCAGCTCTTCCCTCTTCCCTCCTGTCAAACTGTTGCCAGTATCCTGTTTGATACTCCCCGCCCCAGATACCTTTCTATTTTCAGCGGTTTGCATTTTTAAATCCCTGTAGCTTCTCTGTGATAAATTCCTTCAGCGTGACCTTTTCGCGTTTGCTGTGTATCAACTTGTCGCTTCTCCAGCGATAAAAGCTGAGCGATCTTTCATTGATTTTTACTGCGCAAATAGAACCATCGGTTGCAACCGCCATATTGGTCCAGATGCCGTCCTCCTCGAATACGAAACTCCGCCGGGTAATGGGGGTCCCGTTCGAACGGAAGATTGAAATGATCGCTTTGGTTGGATCAACGTATTTCCATAGAAAATTGTTTGATTCCCCGTCAATGCCGAAGAACTCTTCAGTCGACTGCGTGCTGCTATCTAGTTCATTTTCCCACTTGAAGGACCTATCAATTTCACCCGTCATGAGATTGTAGTAGAGCAGCTTGTAGTAGATCAGGTCTCTGCCGGTTTTTTGCTCCTCCTTTTTCTGCTCTTTTTCCTTCAATGCGTCAACATCTTTGATCTCGATTTCTTCACCCCATAAATCCTCTTCCTTCTTCATTTCTTTCGTGTCATAGGAAGTGCTATAGAGAGACACCCAGTATATGAGGTGCTGGCTTGAGCACTCCGGGAGTACATTCATGACAAAGTAGGTACTATCCTCCATGTCTTTGTCATCAAACACCTCCTGAATGCCGACACGCTTCTGTGCGAGTAACGCTCCCTTCTGATCGTATGTATATACAGTCCACTCCTCCCAGCCTTCATCAGCGGTCAAAACGATCAGATTCCCCTCTCTGTCCACTTCCATTTCGTAAAGATAGTATAAGGGCTCACTCTCTTTTCCGTTTTCTCCAATACTGAAGAGATAATTTCCGAGTCGGTCAAATTTTAAAATTCGTGAAACATACCGCTCGTCCCACTGTTCCTCATAGGAGCCGGCTGAAATGAACAGATCGATCTCATTCTCTTCCGGCACCTTTTCGATCACTTTCTCTTCGACGAAAACGTTGTTCTCGTTGTCGACCGCAATCGTCCCGATCTGTGTGAAAGGAAAGTATCTCCTCTGCTTTGTTCTCAGCAGGTCTTCCTGGGCTGCATTCTCTTCATACCCCTGCGAGAGTGTTAGAATCACATCACCCGGTGTGGTGATTTTCAGAATCTTGACATTTACCGGATCAACAATGTAAAAAAAGCCGTTCCTGAAAAGAACTCTGCTCGGGCCCAAGAGCTCTCCATTGGTCTGTTTCAATACCCCTATCTCTTCTTCTCCCATTCCTATACGAATAGAAAAGAGCTCTTCCTTCTTCAACTGCTCCACCTTCCCCTTCCCGCATCCATCAAGGAGGAAAAGGAGGAGAATAAAGAGCAAAGTTATGAAAAATACCAGGATTTTTACTTTCAAGGTTCTCGCTCCCTCCTGTTATCTCAGAGTAAAAGCAATAATCCCAATTTTCTTGACATATAGGCAAGAAAATCATTTCTATCGATCTTCTAAAAAGCCTATTTTTGTACTAGGGAATTGGATTTGATTTTTTAGTTTTCAGGTATTACATTGATTTTATGCCAAACCCTATTGTTAAAATTTTCGGCAGTAAATACGAAAGAGATGTAAAATCTCTCCTCCCGTACGTCGAAAAAATTAATAGTTTTGAGCAGAAAATCAAATCTTTATCTGATGAAGAGCTGAAAAATAAGACAAAAGAATTCAAACAGAGAATCTTAAACGGTGAAACCCTTGACAAGCTCATTCCCGAAGCCTTTGCAGTAGTTCGGGAAGCAGCGGTGCGTACCGTCGGCATGAGACATTTTGACGTGCAGCTCATGGGCGGTGTCGTTCTTTTCAATGGAAAGATTGCAGAAATGAAAACTGGAGAGGGGAAAACACTCGCTGCAACTCTCCCCCTCTACCTCATTGCACTCCAAGAAAAGGGAGTCCACCTCGTTACCGTCAACGACTATCTTGCGAAGCGGGATGCAAACTGGATGGGACCAATCTATGAGTTTCTGGGATTATCGGTCGCCTACCTCTATCATGATATGCCCTTCGATGAAAGAAAATCGGCATACTACGCCGACATTACCTATGGCACGAACAATGAATTCGGATTCGATTATCTACGAGACAACATGGTGGATGATCTGGGGCTCAGGGTTCAGAGGGGTCACCATTACGCCATTGTCGACGAGGTCGACAGTGTCCTCATAGACGAAGCGAGAACACCCCTCATAATTTCAGGTCCAACGGAGTCCTATTCTCAAGAATATTATGACACGAATCCGAAAGTCTCCAACCTGGTCAGCAGACAAAAGTCCATTGTCAATCGCTACCTGAAGGAGGCGGAAGAGTTACTGGAGAAGGGGAATACTGAAGAGGCCGGTAAATATCTTTTACAGGCGGAAAAAGGAGATCCAAAGAACTCGAGACTTCTCAAATTCAAGGAAATTCCTGAGAACATCAAGCTGATCCAGAAAACCGAATTCTTCTACAATCAGACGAAGAGTATCTCTCAGATTGAAGAAGAGCTTTACTTCGTGGTTGAAGAGAGAGGGCACTCCGTCACCCTCACGGAGAGGGGAAGAACAGCGCTTTCTCCTACCAATCCGGAAAAACTGATTCTGCAAGATTATACGGATAAAATTGCTGAACTGGACAGGGCAGATCTTCCGAAAGAGGAAATCTACAGCCAGAAGGAACAGCTCGAAGAAGAATACCTCAGGATGAGTGAGAAACTGCACACTATAAATCAGCTCCTCAAGGCTTACTCCCTCTACGAAAAGGATGTGGAGTACGTGGTTCAGGACGGGCGAGTGATCATTGTTGATGAATTCACCGGACGACTCATGCCTGGAAGAAGGTACGGAGAGGGACTTCATCAAGCAATCGAGGCGAAAGAGGGTGTAACCATCGAAAGGGATACACAGACCCTGGCGACCATTACCATACAGAATTATTTTAGGCTCTATGAGAAACTCGCTGGAATGACCGGAACCGCAGATACTGAAGCAGAGGAGTTCTCGAAAATCTATACTCTGGATGTAGTGGTGATACCCACAAACGAGCCTGTGATTCGTGTTGACCATCCGGACAGGATCTACCGCACCTCCAAGGAGAAGTGGAAATCCATAACGGATGAAATCGATGAGTGCCATAAAATAGGGAAGCCTGTCCTGGTGGGAACAATTTCAGTTGAGAAATCTGAACTGCTTTCAAAGATTCTCAAAAAGAGGAACATTCCTCACAATGTGCTCAATGCGAAGTATCACGAGAAGGAAGCGCAAATCATCGAGAAGGCCGGAGAGAAATACGCAGTCACCATTGCGACGAACATGGCCGGGCGAGGTACGGATATTAAGCTCGGCAAAGGTGTGGTGGAGCTCGGTGGGCTGCACATAATAGGCACCGAACGACATGAAGCAAGGAGGATTGATAACCAGCTCCGTGGACGCAGCGGGAGGCAGGGAGATCCAGGTTCCTCGCGTTTCTACCTTTCGCTCGAGGACGATCTCATGCGGCTTTTCGGGAGTGACAAGATATCCGGTATCATGCTCAAGCTGGGAATGGAAGAAGGGCAAAATATTGACTCACCTCTGGTAAGCAGGGCGATCGGCAGTGCGCAGAAGAAAGTGGAGAACCGCAATTTTGAGATTCGGAAACACCTCCTCGAATATGACAATGTGATGAACGACCAGAGGAACTATATATACACCAGAAGAAACGAGTTTTTAGATAGTAAAAACATTAATGAAAAAATTCTCGAGATTATAAGAGAGCTTATAGAAACTGAAATAGAGAACCAGGATATTCCGAAATCAGGAATACCTCCTGCGAGTTACGAGTTTCTCTTCCTCTGGCTTTCAGAGCTGTTGAAGATGCAATGGGAACCTGACCACCATCTGGAGGAAACGGTTACCCGTGAGGAGCTCATAAAACGGCTCATTGTCTTTGCCGAGGAGGCGCATAAAGAGAAAATACTCGAGCTCGGTGAAGAGATTGCTCCGCAGGTACAACGCTTTATTGCTCTCCAGATGACAGACAAACGGTGGAAGGAGCACCTGTATGAAATGGACGGGTTGAGAGAGGGAGTCGGATATCAGGCCTACGCTCAGAAAGACCCGCTCGTAGAATACAAGTTTCAGGCTTTCAACCTTTTTCAGGATCTCATTCAAAATATCAACACTGACATCACCAAGAGCATCTTCAGGGTGCACATTGCCCCGGTAGTGAAAAGGCAGAAAATATGGCAGATAAACAGGGTTCAGCACGATGAGTTCGGCCAGTTTCAGGCTGACCGTAAGGCCGAGACTCCAATCCAGCAACCTCTCGGGCAACCCGCTGGGTTGCATCCAGATGAATTTCATCCTGCTGCATCTCCTACACAGGCGCGCACCCAGGTGGTGGTCGGAAAAAAAGTAGGAAGAAACGAGCCCTGTCCCTGTGGAAGCGGCAAAAAGTATAAATACTGCTGCGGAAGATAGATGAGCATTCAGCAAAATTACGAAATCCTTCGAAAAGAAGTTCCTTCACACGTGACCATCATCGCTGCCGTGAAAACCCGAACCGTGAACGAGGTCGAACGAGCAATCGACGCAGGGGTGGTCGATGTGGGAGAAAATTATGTACAGGAAGCAGCAAAACTACGCGAAGCACTTGGTGAAAAGGCAAGCCGAGTCCGATGGCATATGATAGGACATCTTCAGACAAATAAAATCAACAAGGCTCTGAAGATCTTCGACATGATCCAGACTGTGGACTCGATAGAACAGGCTGAATCAATTCACAGACGGGCCGCAAACAATCAGAAGGTAATCCCTGTTCTCATTGAAATAAATAGCGGCGGTGAGCTTTCGAAATCCGGGCTGAAGCCCGAAGATGAGCCGGTAGAACATCTTGTCCGTGCCGCTGCAAAGATGAAGAGCATCAGGGTCGATGGAATCATGACAATGGGCCCGTTGTTCGAAAATCCAGAGCGCATGAGACCCTACTTCAGAAAAACCAGAAATATTTTTCAGAGAATACGTTCCCTCGGTATTGAGGGGGTACAATTCAATACTCTTTCCATGGGAATGTCGGACTCCTACCGTGTTGCGATCGAAGAAGGCAGCACCATGATCAGGGTCGGTACATTGCTCTTCGGACCTCGATACTGACATGCTCTCCGCATCAACCCAGTCATCGTATATTTCTTTAAATACTTTTCTTACAAAGAATTAACGAGGATATTAATCATTTGACATTGAAAATAAAGAACCCTATAATTGTTAACATGATAAGATTGAGCAGGGAGAATATTCCTTTCGATGTGCTTGAAGAAATCGTGACCCTTGGTGAAGGGTATAAAGCAGAATTCAAGGCAACGTTCCCATCGATCCAGTCCGTTGCGAAATCCCTCTGTGCATTTACAAACACCAAAGGGGGTAATTACTTCGTCGGCATCAACGATTCCAGTATTCCTGTTGGTGTCATTGACAAGGATTTCGAGCTCAAACGACTCGAAAAAGCCCTGCAGCTTATCATTCCAGGTCCAGAAGTATCAGTGAAGGTTGTAAGTTTCAAGAGCAATGAGATTATTCTTGTCGAAATCCCGGAGGGGAAGAACAAACCCTATTTCGTGAAATCCGACCAGGTGACCACGGCCTATGTCAGGGTTGGTGATGTAAACGTTCCTGCGACGAGAAAAACATTGCGTGCATTCATTCGCAGCCAGAGCACCCGGTTCTACGGGGAAAAGAGTCTGAAAAAGGACGAAAAAATCGTGTATAACCTCTTCGACAGAGAGAAGCGATTGAGCGTAGAGCATATACGAGAGTCTTTAAACTACTCGGAAAAGCGCTTGAGGAAGATCCTGCTCAATCTCACGAAATACGGACTCGTGGTCCCATCAGGAGAGGGAAACAAAATATTCTACAAAGCAAAAGAAATCTGAACAATAACTGAATGTATGGTTTCGGTGATAATTCCTTCACACAACAGGGCTTGGAGCATAGAGAGGGCCATCGACTCTATTCTGTCCCAGACAGTGAAAGAGTTTGAAATCATTGTGGTAAACGATGGTTCCAGCGATGGAACTGAGGAAATCCTCACTTCGAGATATCCCGTTGTCCGGCAGTATACCATCAACCGCTCAGGTGTGAGCAAGGCGAGAAACGTGGGAATACAGAACGCGCGTGGAGAGTGGATAGCTTTTCTTGACTCGGACGACTACTGGCTCCCGAATAAGCTCGAGGAGCAGATGTCATACCTCGCGATGAACCCCTGGTTCCAGATCTGTCATACCGACGAGATCTGGATAAAAAACGGGAAACGAATCAACCAGAGTAAGAAACACCAAAAGTATTCGGGATGGTTTTTTTATCCATCCCTGCAACTCTGCCTCATCAGCCCTTCTTCAGTCATAATAAAAAAAACAGTTTTCGACAATGTCGGGATGTTCGACGAAAACTTCGAATATGTCGAAGATTATGAGCTGTGGTTGAGGATCACGGCTTTTTACCCTGTTGGGTACATAAATAAAAAACTGGTCGTGAAAACAGGTGGTCATGAAGACCAGCTTTCGAAAAGAATCGACGGCATTGAAGGGTATCGAATCCAGGCGCTGGAAAAACTGCTCAGTACAGTACAGTTGAGTGAAGAGTACTACGAAGAGGCGATCGAGGTATACAGAAGAAAGTGCCATATTTACCTGAACGGCTGCATGAAAAGGGGTAAAGGAGATGAGGTGAAGAAGCTTGGAAAAAAACTGGGAGAGCTGAACACTCTGAGAAACTCATCATGAGCGAGGATTACCCATGAGAAAGATACTGGTGATCGATGACGAGCATCCAGTCAGAGATATCATGAAAACCGCTCTGACCGGGAAAGGATTCGAGGTATTCGAAGCATCCAACGGCAAGAATGGCATCAGTGAGTTCGAGGAAAGGGATCCTGAAATCATCATTACTGATGTAAATATGCCCGAGATGACCGGTATAGAGCTGACGAAACAGATCAAGGATTCTAATCCTGAAGCGGATGTCATCATAATGACGGGGTATGGAACAGAAGAGCTCGTCATCGAAGCGCTAAGATCTGGCGCTTCAAACTACATAAAAAAACCGATTCAGTTCAATGAACTGTTCAACATACTCGACAACATCATCCTGAAAAAGGAGAACATGAAGCGGTTTGTCGTTTCGAAGGACGTGGTGTTGCACGAAAAAAAACATCTCGTCCTCGGCAACGACATGCTGAAGGTATGGGGTACAGTAAATCAAATCGTATTCAACCTCCCCCCCACTCTGCACGATAAAACGGTCGAGGGGATAAAATTGGGTCTCTATGAAATGCTCGTGAATGCCATCGAGCATGGAAACCTCGGCATCACCTATGATGAAAAGAAGGAAGCACTCGAAGCGGGCAATTACAGCACTCTCTTTGAAAAAAGGCTGAAAGAGGCGATTTCAAAGGGGAAAGTGGTAGGCATTGAATCGACATACAGCGGTGACGAGCTCGTAGTAATCATTCGCGATCAGGGTCAAGGATTTGATTACAGAAATCTCCCCTCCCTTACAGAGCCGGATGCGCTCCTCTCTGCACACGGCCGCGGCATACTACTTGCCTCCCTGTATTTCGACACCATCTCCTACGAAGATCCCGGAAATGCTGTCACCCTTGTAAAAAAACTCATAAAAGAGCTCTGAACAGACCAATCGTCCGCGATTTTCCCCCGGGACACATCTGAGTGAGGACAGAATAATTCTTTCTCTACACCATACTCTGTGGAGTCTTCTCAACGAACCCCGAGTTTCTCTTCTCCGGCAACATTGATGCCGTGTTTCTCCAAAACGGAAACTGCGAGGTCCGGTTCTTCAAATCTAAATATCAGTAATGCCCGGTCCTGAAGCCCTTCGAAAAACGCATACATGTATTCAACATTGATATTTTCTCTCCCGAGCACTCTCAAAACCGCAGCAAGCCCTCCTGGTTTGTCGGGAACCTCGACCGCAACTACATAAGACTCCTTTACGATGAACTCTCTTTCTTTCAGTACTTTTTCTGCCTTCCCGATATCGTTTACGATCATCCTGAGGATGCCGAAATCAGAGGTATCCGCAAGCGAGAGTGCACGGATATTGATGCCCTTTTCTCCAAGTATCTCTGTGATCTCGAGTATCCTCCCAACCTTGTTTTCCAGAAATACGGATATCTGTCGTATCTTCATTTTTCCCCCCCGCTTCTTATCAAATCTTTCTTTTATCGATCACACGCTTTGCTTTCCCCTCTGAACGCTCAATGGATTTTGGCTCAACCAGCTGTACCGCAACTTTTATTCCCAGTGTGCTCTCAATTTCCGTCCGGATACTGTTTTCCACAGTTTCCAGCTCCCTGATTTCGTCAGAGATGAGCTGTTCATTCATCTCCACCAGAACTGTCAACTCATCCAGGCTTCCAACGCGGGATACGAGGATCTGGTAATGCGGTTCAAGCCCTTCATATTTCACAAGTATCTCTTCTATCTGCGAGGGGAATACATTCACACCCCTTATGATGAGCATGTCATCGGTTCTTCCCATCAATCGTTTCATCCGAACCGATGTTCTTCCGCACCGACATTGACCGGGAATGAGCGAAGTGATATCTCTGGTTCTATACCGTATGAGAGGTGTAGCCTCTCTCGTGAGGGTGGTGATCACCAGCTCCCCCACCTCTCCGGGATCACACTGCTGGCCGGTATCCGGGTTAATGATCTCTGGATAAAAATGATCGTCGCATATGTGAACACCGCTCTTGTACATACACTCGTTCGCAACTCCAGGTCCAATGATTTCCGTAAGCCCGTAGATGTCAAGAGCAAGAAGATTCAACCGCGATTCGATCTCTTTGCGCATGTTTTCCGACCAGGGCTCTGCACCGAAGTTTCCCGCTTTTAAAGGCAGTTTTTTGAAATCCACTCCCAGCTCCTCTCCAACCTCTGCGAGGTAGAGCGAGTAGCTTGGAGTGCAGGTGATGATCGTGCTCCCCATATCCTGAAGGAGCATGATCTGGCGTCTCGTGTTCCCACCGGATATGGGGATTACATTGGCACCGATCCTCCGGGCCCCGTAGTGAACGCCGAGCCCCCCGGTAAACAGCCCGTACCCATAAGCGTTCTGTACGATATCACGCTCCGAAGTGCCACTCATCGTCAGGCACCGTGCCATCACTTCACCCCACATATCTATATCAGCTTCGGTATAACCACCGATCACCGGTTTTCCGGTTGTTCCGGAAGATGTATGGATTTCGACGATCCTTTCCAGCGGCACGGCGAACATACCAAAGGGATAGTTGTAACGCAGATCATCCTTGGTCGTGAAGGGGAGCTTGGAAATATCCCGAATTGACCCAATGTCCTTCGGGCTGATCCCTGCTCTGTCGAATCTGTCCCTGTAAAAGGGAATTGCATCATACACCCGTTTTACAAGATTCAGGAGGAGCTCGCTCTGGAGTTGCGCCTTTTTACTCTCGGGTAGAGTCTCCCTCTCTCTGTTCCAGATCCTGATAGTTTTCATGGTTCCCCTCGCTCTATCATAGCACCTAATTTCTGATTTTCTTGCCTGTTCGGCAAGAAAATCCTTTTCATCGAGAATGTGGCGTGTCCACATCAGTGTTTAAAACCAATGAAGAGCTAACAAGCCTCGATCTTCTTCTTCAGCAGCTCGTTCACCAGGTGAGGATTCGCTTTTCCTTTTGTTTTTTTCATTACCTGCCCTACGAGAAAGCCAAACACGCTCAGCTTACCCTCCCTGTATTCTGAAACAGCCTGATGATTTTCTTCGACGACTTCTTCCACTAAGGATAGGAGATGGCTCTCATCGGTCAGCTGCCTGAGTCCCTTTTCATCCACGATTTCGCCTGCTGTCTTCCCGCTCGATGCCATAAGAGAGAATACCTCCTTTGCGATTTTTCCGGAAATCTCACCACTGTCCATGAGTTCGAACAGTTCTTTCAGCATGAGCGGTGTCACAGGAAACTGATCGATTTCGATTTTCGCCTGGTTCAACTCTTTCAGCAGCTCACTCAGGATCCAGTTGGCCATCTTTTTCGGGTTTTTGTACCCACCCGAGGCCTCCTCGAAATACCGCGCGGTCTTGTTGGAGAGACAGAGTATCTCAGCATCGTAACGGGTGAGACCGTACTGGGAAATAAACCGTTCCCGCTTTTTCTCCGGGAGCTCCGGAAGCACTGCTCGGACTCCTTCTATGAACTCATTGGTTATGACCAGGGGGATAAGATCGGGGTCGGGAAAATATCTGTAATCATGGGCTTCTTCCTTGGAACGCATTGCAACAGTTACATTTTTCATCTGATCAAAGAGCCTCGTCTCCTGTCGCAAGCTTCCACCGGTTTTCAGTATCCTCGACTGCCGTTTTATCTCGTATTCAAGCGCTTTTTTCACGTTTGCAAAGGAGTTCATGTTCTTGATTTCCTGTTTTACACCGAACTTCTCTTCTCCCCGATTTCTCAGAGATATATTCACATCGACCCGGAGTTCACCTTTTTCCATATTGCATTCGGATACACCGGTGTATTGGAGAATCTCCTTGACGGCGGTGAGGAAACGGTAAGACTCTTCCGGTGTGCGGATGTCGGGTTCAGTGACAATCTCCAGAAGAGGAACACCACAGCGGTTAAAATCGATATAGCTTGGACCCCTGGGGTTCTCATCGTGTATCAATTTTCCTGCATCCTCTTCTAGATGAGCCCTGGTGATTCCTACTTTCCGCTCTTCGTTCTGCTCGTCGAGGATCGCCACAAATCCCTTCCTGTTGATCGGAAGCGCATACTGGGATATCTGATATGCCTTCGGAAGATCCGGATAAAAGTAATTTTTCCGTGCGAACACGGTAAAATTGGAAATTTCGCAGTTGAGGGAGAGCCCTGCTATGACTCCCTTTCTGAGCGCCTCCTCATTGAGTACTGGAAGCGCACCCGGCAGTCCCAGACACACAGGGCAGGTGTGGGAATTGGGGACCGCTCCGTACTCCGTGCTGCAGCCGCAAAAACATTTTGTTCTGGTATTGAGCTGCACGTGTATCTCCAGCCCGATCACCGCCTCATAGTTCATTGTGCCTCCCTCTCTATGATCCCGGCGGTGCTGAAAATATCCTCTTCACGAAATTGTCCCGCGATGAGCTGAACGCCAACAGGCAGGCCCCCGGCCACAGTACCGCAGGGGACCGATGCCGCCGGCAGACCAGCGAGATTTACCGGAACAGTGTAGATGTCCGCGAGATACATCTGAAGTGGATCATCCATCATTTCACCGATGGTCCATGCGGGAACAGGCGATACAGGAGTCAAAATCACGTCGACCTCTCTGAATGCGAGTTTAAAATCTTCTGAAATGAGTGTTCGCGCCTTCTGCGCCTTCAGATAGTAGGCATCATAGTAGCCCGAAGAAAGTGCAAAGGTGCCGAGCAGTATTCTCCTCTTCACCTCAGCCCCGAATCCCATGCTGCGATTTTCTTCGTACAGCTCGATCAGGTCCTCTGTTTCCAGGAATCTGGTGCCATAACGGATCCCATCAAATCTTGCCAGATTTGAGGAGGCCTCTGCCGTTGCAATAATATAATACGTGGCAATCGCGTACTTTGTGTAGGAGAGATGTATCTGTTTTATCTGGGCTCCGGCCTCCTTGAGGATGTTGATTCCTCTCTCGACCTTCCCCCGAACAGCTTCGTCGAGCCCTTCACCGAAATATTCCTCCGGAATCCCGACCTTCATGTTCTTTACAGACCTACCCACCGCCAAGCGGTAGAGCGGAACCGGTTCCTGTGCCGAGGTAGAATCCTTGGAATCATATCCGGAGATCGCTTCGAGCAGGAGAGCCCCGTCCATGACAGTCTTGGTGACGGGCCCGATCTGATCGAAGGAAGATGCATAGGCCACCAGACCGCACCGTGATACCCTTCCGTAGGTGGGTTTGATGCCAAACACCCCGCACATCGATGCGGGCTGCCGTATCGAACCACCCGTGTCCGAACCCAGCGCGGCAACTGCCAGATCTCCTGCAACGGCGCTGGCTGCTCCGCCGCTTGATCCGCCTGGAATCCTGCGTCTGTCATGGGGATTGCGCACGACGCCGAAGGCCGAGTTTTCATTGGATGACCCCATGGCAAACTCATCCATGTTCAACTTTCCCGCAGGAATTCCGCCTTTAGTCCGGAGATAGGTGATTGCTGTCGCGTCATAAGGAGACCTGTATTCGCTCAGTATGCGGGATGCGCAGGTGGTCCTGGTGCCGATCACATTTATCACATCCTTGATCGCGATTGGTGTTCCGTACAGAGAGTTCGCCCCTCCCTCGTACTGCTGAATCTCCCTGGATATGACCTCCTCCTGGAAATCGATATAGGCGTTGAGTGGAAGCTCACTCTGTCTATCACGCTCGACCGCATCCTTCAGGTCCTGTACCACATCCCAGGGAGTTATTTCTCCCTTTTTCAGGAGAATGCTCAGACGCTCGACAGACAATTCGTTCAACCCCATAACTGCCTCCTACACGACTCTGGGCACGACCACATGATCCCTTGCCCACCTGGGAGCCAAAAGTGCAACAGTTTCGGTTCTGAAGCTCTGCCCCAGCTCGTCTTTTCTGGTTCTGTTCGTGTATCCGAGTGTGTGGGCGGTCGGCTCAACTCTTTCCAGGTCGAGCTCTCCGAGAATATCCATATATTCCAGAATACTCCCGAGATGAGACTCCATGGATCTCTCCTCTTCAGGACTCAATCTGAGGCGTGCAAGCCGTGCAACCCATCTGATTGTCTCTCTGTCAATACGCATGTTCCCGCCTCCTGTCTCTCTATGCATCCTTTCGCAGAGGAGTGTATTTTAAGAGAAATTTCATCTTCTTTCCATCCTCGAAACGAATAGATGCGATACCTTTCTCAATCTCAAGGACCTCTCCCTTTCCAAACTGCTCGTGGAAGACTCTGTCATTCACCTGAAGGTCCAAAAGCTCCCGTTCTTTGAGCTTGGCCTTCGCCCTGGAAAAAGACCGATGGGAGGGGCTCCCAGTGATGGAGCGTCCCCCGGTTGAGTACTCGCGGATGTACGGGCTTTTCTCCTCATGGTAATGGACGAGATCTGAAGGGAGTTCCATCAGAAACTTTGAGAGCCCTCTCTCTATACTTCTCCCATACAATTTCCTCACCTTTGCAGCGGACAGGTAGAGTTTCTCCATTGCCCGGGTCATACCGACATAGCAGAGTCTCCTCTCCTCCTGAATATCTGAGGCGTTGTCACCGGAAAGATAGTGGGGAAATATTCCCTCCTCCATACCTGCGATGAATACAACAGGAAACTCGAGTCCCTTTGCATTGTGGAGCGTGATGAGAAAAACCCTCCCGATTCCGGATTTTTCATCGAATCCACCCTGGCTCAGGCTCACTTCTTCGACAAACTCTGAAATGGATGACTCAGGATGCTCCCTTGAAAACTCTTCCACGGCGTTGTACAGCTCCTCGAGGTTTCTCATTCTCTCTTCCTCTCCCTGGCTGCGCAGCCAGTCTATGTAGCCGGATGCATCGAAGAGAAGCTTGATCAGATCTGGCGGAGGACTCTCCTGCACCATGAGCTGCAGTTCCTGTATGAGTACCAGAAAATCTTTTACTGAAGACCGGCGGGAGGGAGGGATGTGGCTCTCTCCTTTGAAATCGATGACAGGGCGTCCCCTCTCTATTGTAGATTCTATGAGCAGTTTCAGGGTTTTTTCCCCGATACCTCGCGGGGGCTTGTTTGCAATCCTGCTGAGGGATATTTCATCCATCGGATTCATCGCGAGCCTGAGGTAGGCGATTATATCCTTCACCTCTTCCCTTTCATAAAACCGTGGACCACCCACCACCGTGAAGGGAATGAGCTGTCGTGAAAACACGGATTCAAAAATCCTCGACTGCGCGTTCACCCTGTAAAAAACTGCAATATCGGAGTAGCGAAATCTGTTTTCATTCACCAGTTCCAAAATCTCATCGGCAATAAACCGTGCCTCAGACCTGTCGGATCCGGCATGGAAAAACGTAATCTTCTCGCCCATCCCTCTTCTGGTGAAAAGATTTTTCCCGAGGCGTCCGGTGTTGTTGCTGATGAGCTGTGAGGATGCGGTCAGTATGGTTTGAAAAGAACGGTAGTTTTCCTCAAGTTTGATAATTCTGGTCTTTGGGTAGTCTTTGGAAAAATTTAAAATGTTCTCGATCTTTGCACCGCGGAAGCCGTATATCGACTGATCCTCATCGCCGACAACACAGACGTTGTCTTCTTCAAGTGTGAGTATTTTCAAGAGCTCATACTGAGCGTGGTTTGTATCCTGAAATTCATCGACGAGCACGTAGTGAAATTTTTCTTTGAGCGCCTTTACTGCCTCACTGTTTCGTGAAAGTCCTCTCGTGAGCCGGAAGATTAGATCCCCGAAATCCATAAGGTTTTCTTTATTCAATTTTTCCTCATAAACCCGGTAGATATCGTGAAATGCAGGGTCGCCCGAAAACTTCCCGGCCAGAGCGTTCCCAGCGTCAAGCAGCATATCTTTCGCTCTGTCTATCAGGTATGCATATTTGGATGGTTTATACAGTTCTGGATCGAGCCTGCATTCCTTGATGATTTTCCTCAAGATTGAAATCTGGTCCTGCTGATCGATAATGGTAAATCGGGGATCGACATCAATACTTCTTCCAATGGTTCTCAAAAGAGTAGCTGAAGTGGAGTGAAAAGTCTTTATCCACACCTCTTTGGCCTCTGCTCGCAGAGAGACCACCCTTTCCTTCATCTCATTGCTCGCTTTGTTGGTGAATGTAACGGCAAGTATATTTCCCGGGTTGAGACCCCGCTCTCGTATGAGATATACGATCTTGTAGGTGATCACCCGTGTTTTCCCGCTTCCTGCACCGGCGAGAACCAGGAGGGGAGAGCCTGTATGGTACACCGCTTCCAGCTGTGCCCGATTCAGATCATTTTCGAAGTGTTTTAATGTGCGCATGAACTCATATGAGCATGGAGATAAGGTGAAGATATACAAATATGTCCTGGATAGCAAGACAGTTCAATAATCCTGCATATCTTGTGGTGCCCACAAACCGAAGCTATTCGATCAGCAGGAGCCGCAGTACCTGCAGGATGCCATTTGCAAAGGCTGCAGACACAAGGTCATCTAGCATGATTCCAAAACCTCCATACACCTTCTGAAGGTTTTTGATCGGCGGAGGTTTGAAAATATCAAATATACGAAAGAGCACGAGGCCACCGAGAAGATAGAGGAAACCCCGGGTATCTCTGGAAAAGGAAAAAGAGAGATACGTCACGAGTATTCCCGAAATTTCGTCGACGACAATTTTCGAAGAATCCTTTACGAGAAAAACCCGTTTTTCTGCATAATGAGAGATGACGAAAGATAACCCAGTGAAAACAAGCACGAAAAAGGGAAAGAACTGCCCGCATGGAAGAACTATCCAGAGCGCAACACCGATGAGAGAGGCGAAGGTTCCAGGACAGAGAGGAAAATACCCCGCAAAAAATCCTGTTGCGAACAACTTCAGGAGAAAATCTCCTGCGTCCCTTCTGTCAGTATTAATGATGCTGGTGAGGTTTTTGAAGAGATACTGCACCATTGAAAGCAGAGCGAGAAATGCGGACAGGGCAACGAGCACGGTAGGCAGGAAAAAAAGAGCCGAACCCCAGAAACCACCGAAGCTCATCGTCCACTGTAACTTCTGGGCGTCCTCTGTCGATACCAGCGGGAAGTACAATTTTTTCAGCAAGAGAAGGAAGAGCAAACAGAAAATGGTGAACATCTGAAAAACGGTTTTCACCTTGCCCGCATACTCTGTCTTTATGGGTTTGCTCCTCTTTGTGGCAACAACTCGCAATATGGTGACGAACAGCTCACGAAAAAGAATGAGTATGACAAGCCACACAGGGATTACGAATCCCGGAATCAGGAGAAAAGAGACAAATGCTCCGCACACCAGGATCTTGTCTGCTAGAGGGTCCATGAACTCGCCGAATGATGTCTGAACCTGCCATTTTCGTGCGAAATAGCCGTCAAGGCAGTCGGTGATCGCAAGCAGCGCAAAGAGCGCAATCGAGAGGAATCCTGACGCTGTGGTTTTTTCAAAAAGAGAGAAAAGAAACGCGGGAGTGAGAAGAATACGGGCAAAGGTGAATATATTGGGTAACTGTCGGCGAAGTGTTCTCATCTGCTTTTTGGCTGCTTTTGTTCATCAATAAAATAGGTATGAATAAATGGAAAGTCGAGCCTTACGAAAGCGCTGAATTGAGGAGCATGAAAACGAAATTGACCGTTTTTGTTTTTCCCGCTACATTGAGAAAAAATGCAGAGGAGCGGAAAAATGCAGAAACGTACTTTTGGCAGGACAGGGTGGATGATAGGGGAAATCGGATATGGCATGTGGGGACTTGCTGGCTGGACAGGATCGGATGAGAAGGAGGTTCAGCGCTCACTTGACGTATCGATTGAGCTTGGGTGTGATTTTTTCGACTCTGCCTGGGCATATGGAAACGGAAAAAGTGAAAAAATTCTGGGACAGCTGATACGAAGACATCCTGGGAAAAGGCTCTATACAGCGACCAAGATCCCACCGAAGAACTTACGGTGGCCTTCGAAGAGAGGGTACAAACTGGAAGAGTGTTTTCCTCCGGAGCACATCAGGGCGTATACGGAAAAAAGCTTGAAGAACATTGGAGTCGACACGATCGATCTCCAGCAGTTCCACGTATGGGAGGATTCCTGGGCAGAGGATGACCGATGGAAAGTGGAAATCGAGGCATTGAAGCGCGAGGGAAAAATTCGGGCTTGTGGTGTGAGCGTGAACCGCTGGGAGCCTGACAACTGCCTCAAAACACTGGAAACAGGGATAATCGACGCGGTTCAGGTGATCTATAACATCTTCGATCAGGCACCGGAGGACCACCTCTTTCCCCTCTGCAGCAGACTGGACATTGCGGTGATCGCACGCGTTCCCTTTGACGAAGGTACACTGACAGGGAATATTACAAAGGAGACGAAATTCCCTACCGACGACTGGAGAAGCAGCTACTTTGTTCCTGAAAATCTTGTTTCAAGTGTTGAGCACGCGGACCGATTGCGACCCCTTGTGCCTGAAGGTATGACCATGGCAGAAATGGCGCTCAAATTCATTCTCGGTAATCCGGTGGTGAGCACTGTCATTCCGGGAATGAGAAAAACCACACATGTACGGTCGAACATTGGCACGAGCGACGGGACACTGCTTCCAGATGCGCTGCGTGCAGAGCTAATAAAACATAGATGGGATCGAGTGCCAACACAGTGGTCTCAGTAACAGACAGGATTCTATTTTTGAAATCTCAATCTTCTACTGCAAAGTTTAAAAGTGTTTCAGAGCTCTTCAGGGCCTTCGGTAGATTCAGGGCCTCACGCACCACATCCTCTTCTGTTATGGGAAGCCGGCTGAAGAGCTCAGGGGAAAGTTCAGGAATGAATCCATCTCCATCACCGTTTGCACCATAGCTGTTCTTCCTCACAAACACATCAGCGAGTCTGATGTAATCCACAACCGTGTCAGAGGAGAGAATGAGGCCTTTTCTTTCCTTCAAGGGTTGATGATGGTGCTTGATGACAGCGGTGACATGCAGGGGAAATTTCCATGATCGTGCAATCCACTCACCCATCATCGTATGATCCACATCATAGAGCTCCCGCTCCGATTGGAAAAACGACAATTTTTTCTCTCTTGCATAGGCAGTGATTCTTGAGAAATTTTCATGGAGATAACCATCCAAAAAAACCTTCCCTATATCATGGAGCAGGCCTGCAGTGAACACATCGTTTTCGTATTTGCACATGCACACTCTGGCGATTCTCACTCCCAGAACTGCAGTCGCAATCGAGTGAATCCAGAACTGTCTTCTGTCGAAGCCACTTTTACCCGATTTTTTCAGGGTATCAAAAACTGAAAGGGTAAGAAGAATATGGGAGATGCTCCTGAACCCGAGCAATCCGATCGCCTGCTGAATGTTGCTCACGCGCTGTGGAAGCGCATAGTATGCTGAGTTAACCAGCTTCAATATCTTGGCACTGATGCTTTGATCGAGCGCGATTGTATCTGCGATCTCAGAGGCGGATGACTTTGGATCGCTGAGGAGCATGCTCACCTTGCTGGCAACGACCGACAGTGTTGGAAGCTCTTTCACCTTTTCTAAAGTGTATTTGATTATGCTCAGCTTCATTTTTCCTTCACCTTTCCATAATCAACCACAGCGAGTACCATGTCATCGTGGAAGCTGTTCTTGTTCATAAACCTCTTTACCTCTTCAATTAAAAGTGATAAGAGTACTTCAGCTGACCTGTTTTTGTGCTTGTCAAAGCTTTCAAAGAGCCGCTGCATTCCGTACTGGGTATTCTCTTCTGTCGAGAACGCCTCGATGATACCGTCGGTATAGACGAAAAAACGATCGCCATGCATGAAATTACAGACCGTATCTTTGTACTCTGCACCTTCGAACATCCCGAGAAAGAAACCTTCCGATTTGAGTGTTTCGCCTTGCCTTGATCCAGGATGAGAGAGAAATGGCATGGGATGCCCTGCACCACTGTAGATGATTTTTTGTTCCCTGGGATCTATTATCGTGTAAAAGGCGGTGACATACTCACCTGTCTGTATCAGCTGACAGTACTCCGTGTTCAATCCTGTCAGCAGCTCTGCTGGCGAATTGCAGCGTGGCGCAAGATTGACAAAGGATATTTTTAGCATTGCCGCAATGAAAGCGGAGCCGACCCCATGTCCTGAAACGTCCGCCACAATGAGCCCGACCTTCCCATCTTTCAGCGATACGACGTCGTAATAATCACCTCCTAACAGTCCCATGGGCTCGAAATGGAATGCGAAGTGTAAGTCTTCATGTTCTGGAAAGGAAACAGGGACGAGAGATTTCTGAACCATTGATGCGAGTTCGAGTTCCTTCATGAGCTCTCTGTTCATGTGGTCAAGATTGCTATTCGCCCTCTCAAGCTCCTCGAGTACAGCGCTCAGTTTGTTTGACTGATTTCCTCTCTCCTGAAGTCTTTTCCTCGATTCATTTTCTCGCTCCACAGCAGACAGTCTTGCCTTCAGCCGCTCGATCTCCCTTTCGTAGGATTCGAGTTCTCTGAGATCTTTCAATATGAGAAAAAGCTCCCTGACATCTTTTCCTTTCGTGACCGGTATTAGAGTGAGCTTGAAAGCATACAGGTCACCTGCCCTTTTTAAGCAGTGAACATGAAATGAATGGATAATCTGTGTATTTTTTAGATCTTCTCTCTCTATGGTGAGCCCAGTAAAAAGCGTATATATGGAACTTCCAATTATCGCACGACCGAAATAATCCAGAGCCCTCTGGTTAATGTCTGTCACAATTCCTTCGGAGTCAGTTATAAGCACACAGTCATTTGTAAAATGAAAAAGCCTGTCGAAGCGTTTCGAAATCATCAGGTTTGAACAGGAGGCGGATCTTAATTTAACTGAACAGAAATTTTTCCAGAGTAAGTATCCCTGAAGGAGTTCCTCCTCCCCATATAAGCATATACAGAAATAGAGGTTTTTCAAGCGAACATTTGACTTCGCCGCCTGAATGTATACAATAGAAGCAGAGAGAAAAAGTGACGCGCCTTGCGAGTCTCCTTTGCAAAAAAATCTGATGAATCATCGGTGGTGATGCAGTAACAGGAAACCGGGATGAAAAAAAGCTTCATAATCAAGGGCGATGCGATTGTTGACGGTATCGTCATCGACAGGATTTTTCTTTACAATCCTCAGGAAATCGTGATACCGAAAAAGATGTTACAAGCTGCACAGATAGAATCCGAACTTGAGCGCTTCCAAACTGCACTCCAGGAGGTGAGAACACAGCTCGAAAAGGATAAAATGCGGGTGCAGGCAGAGCTCGGCCGTCAGGAGGCTGATATATTTCAGAGCCACATTATGATCACAGAGGACCCTTTTTTCACATCGGAAGTGCCCCTCATGATTGAGAAGGAAAAAATAAATGCGGAATGGGTCATCTATGAAGGGTTGAAGCCCTATGTGGAAACTTTCAACAGCATTGAAAATGAATACATGAAAGAAAGAATACGGGATATCGAGGATGTATCCACACGCATCATCAACACACTGCAGGAAAAGAAGGAAGTGAAATCCGTGAAGCGAGGAAGAGGAGTCCTCGTGCTCAAAGAGTTGGCTCCTTCAATGATCACCCTCATTAATACGAAAAAGGTAAAGGCAATAGTCTCCGAGTATGGAGGGCTCACTTCTCATGCCACCATTCTCGCGAAGTCACTTGGACTTCCTTTCATCATAAATGCGAAGAATGTCACACAGAAGATTTCAAGTGGTGAGATCTCTATTGTCGATGGACACTCAGGAGAACTGATCATCAACCCCTCCCCGGAAATCATACAGAACTATAAAAAAAAGGAGCAAGAGTATCTCGATCACCTACGCATTCTGAAAAAAGATACAAAGCTTCTTGCAATCACCAGGGACGGAAAAAGAATCGCTCTGTTGGCAAACATAGAGCGTGCCCCGGGTGCACACATCGCGCTCAAGTATGGAGCAGAAGGGGTCGGGCTTTTACGAACAGAGCTGCCTTTTATTCTCCACAACAGACTGCTGGATGAAGAAGAACAGTTCGAAATGTACAAAGCGGTTGTGCGTGTGTTCAAGAACAAACCAGTCACCATTCGCACTCTTGACATGGGAGGAGATAAATTCTTCCCCTTTCAGCAGGCATCACCTTTCATGGAGTCGAATCCCTTTCTCGGGTTACGGTCAATAAGGTTGTCCCTGCTCAAGCCCGATATATTCAGAGTGCAAATCAGAGCGATCTTCAGGGCAAGCATCTTTGGAAAGATCAAGATACTCCTCCCCATGATATCGAGCATCGAAGAGCTTGAGCAGATCAATACCATCATTCACGAGGAAAAACTGCTGATGGTGGAGGAAAAAATTGCCTTCGATCAGAATATACCGTTGGGGATAATGGTAGAAATACCATCAGCCGCGCTTCGAGCCGAACATCTCATCAAAGCATGTGACTTTTTTAGCATTGGAACGAACGACCTCATCCAATATACGCTTGCAGTGGACAGATCCAATGAACGTGTCATTCATTACTATATTCCGGAACATCCTGCGGTGCTCCAGCTCATTCAGAAAACGGCGGATGCCGCCCATGGGAGCGGAAAGCCCTGCTCAGTGTGCGGAGAGCTTGCAGGAAACCCCCTTTTTACCCCTTTCTTTGTAGGTATCGGTATCACTGAACTGAGCATGGAGCCGAATTCCATCCCGGAGGTGAAACGGATACTGCGAAGCATCACGATGCGAGAATCTGAAGAGTTTGCACAACAATTGCTTGGGCTTTCCAAAATCGATGAGATACGGCAGCTTCTCTCTGATTATTCAAAAAAGTTCGACTCTGAGGAAAGTTGATCAGGGCTCCGTGAAAGTCGCTCGCATACTCTATGAAATGTGAAAACCGAACCAGACCGGAAGCACTATTGATACGAGAGAGAGCTTCTATGTCTTTTCGAAATCAAAATCAGGAAATTCGTAGAAGCACTCGGGGCATCGCCAGTCCGGGAACTCCATTGTGTGCCCACAGCGTGGGCACTTCAGCTTTTGCGATTCTTTTTCTTCAGCTTTTTCATTTCGATGATACACCCTGATGCTGAGCTCTTTCCCCTCAAGGGACTTGGCGAGTCGGTCTGCTTCTTCCTTTGAGAGACGCTTGATCTCAACCGTATCCGTGGACTGAAAATATTCCTCCCACTCCTGCGCATCTTTTTTTATGTATGCCCTCAGCTGCTCTGCAACGAATCGTTCCTGCTCCGGTTCCAGAATATCGGATACCTGTACACAGTATGGTTGTTTTTTTACTGCCATGGCTCGCATCCTTTCTGTTTAGGCTTCGCTCACACTCGGGCTTCCCATGCCAAGCTCTCTCTCCCTCTTCCTCGTGACCACCACACAGATCCATATCCCCACTTCGTACATGAGCAGCACCGGAGCGGCAAGCATTATCTGACTCACCACGTCCGGCGGCGTGAGAACTGCTGCCATAACGAAAATTGCAACTATGGCATATTTTCTTCCCTTTTTCAGCTGCTCAGGGGTAACAATGCCGAGCTTCGAGAGAAGGAGTATGACCAGTGGAAGCTCGAACATCAGTCCAAAAGCGGTGATCATTTTTCCGAGGAAGCTTATATAGGCATTCAGCGTGATAAGTGGCGTAATATTCTCTCGTGAGAAGGAGAGCAGAAACTTGATACCGAGCGGAAGAACACCCCGAAACGCAAAGCCAGCCCCTATAAGGAAGAGAATGTATGAGACAGGTCCGAAAAAGATCAGATACTTCCTTTCTTTCTTCTTGAGCGCAATCCCTACATATTTCCATATCTGGTAGAGGATAAAAGGCATGGCTGCGACTATTCCAACGAGTATGGAGAGCTTCACCGTGACAAAAAATGCTTCTGTGGGGCTGATAAAAACGAGCTTCTCGATACCGCCTGTTTTGGTGATGAACGTAATGATCTCATCAATGAATGCATAAGCTCCTCCCGAGGCAATTGCGACAGCCAGAAGAACGTATATGACGCGTCTTCTCAGCTCCCCGAGATGCTCGACAACTGTTAATGCCCTATCTTCCATGCATTTACTTCTTTTTTGAACTTTTGTATTATACTCCCTGCAACGCCATTGTCAACCTGTATCCTTCCAGAATATCTGAGGATTCACGATGAAACGTGGGCGATGTCCGCTCAGTACCCGGATGATCTCATCCATCCCCTGGGCCATGCTGTTCTCGAAGCTTTCCTCGGAATACCAGGCGATGTGCGGGGTAAGGATGATGTTCTGAAGGTGAAGCAACGGATTGTTCTTTTCAAGAGGTTCTTTTTCAATCACATCGATCCCTGCCCCGGCGATGAGCCCGCTCTTCAGGGCTCTGTGAAGAGCATTTCCATCCACTATCGAACCTCGTGCAGTATTTATGAGGAAGGATGTTTTTTTCATCTTCCCGAAGGCCTCTTTATCGATCAAGTGATAGGTTTCTGCAGTGAGCGGAGCATGTATGCTCAAATAATCAGCCTCCGCAAGGAGGTCACCGAGGTCGTAGACGCGCTGTACCCCGAGGAGTTGGAAAATGTCATCAGAAAGATACGGGTCGTAGGCAGCAATACGCATGCCAAAACCTTTCGCCTTCGGGAGAAGCGCTCTCCCGATTTTTCCGAGCCCGATGATGCCGAGAAGTCTCCCCCTGTAATTGAAAAGAGGCTTCGCCGGATTGTAATCCCATCTCCCCTCCCCGGTCTCTCGCATGAGGAGGGGTATTTTCCTGCTGAGTGCAAGAAGAAGGGCCATCGCGTGATTTGCCACATCTTCGGTGCAGTAGGCTGGCACATTGCACACAGGGATCTTCTTTTCAGTCGCCGCGTCAATGTCTATGCAGTCATACCCCACCGAAAGCGCGAGGATAATCTCACAGCACTGAAGCTTCCGGATCGTTTCTGATGAAATTTCTCTGGCGATTACCACTATGGCTGAGGCGTCCTCCACGCTATTCTGGAACTGGTCATCACTTTCTGTTTTCACCGGAACAATCCGTGCTCCTGCTTCATCTGCCCTTCGCTGAAAATAGTCAAGATGATTCTCAAACTTCATGAAGAACCGCAAACTGGAGAAGACGATTTTTTTCATACAACTCGCACCTTCAATGGACTACTCTGAAAATATAAAAACTCGCACGATAAAAATCAAAACATATTGACAGCAATTCAACGGCATGGTATGATAACACGAATATAAAACTAAATTGGTCGAATAGTATAATAAATAGTATGCGAAACTGAATAAGCAAGATGGCGAAAGATAAAAAAGAACGAATTCTGGAAACTGCCACCGACATTTTTTCCCGATTCGGCATCAGAAAATCTACCATGGACGAAATCGCTCAGAAGGTGCGTGTAGGAAAATCGACTCTCTACCACTACTTTAAAAGCAAAGAGGATATTTTCCTTGCGGTCGTGAAACGGGAAGCAGAAACCCTGAAGGAGAACCTGCGCAAGGAGATCGGAAAAGATATGAGTCCCATGGACAAGTTCAGAGCCTATGCAAAGGCTCGCATGAAATATCTGAAGGAGCTCATCAACTACTATAATACCCTGACAGATGTGTACATGGAAATCTATCCTTTTACCAAGGAAATACAGAAAGACTTCGAACATTTCGAATTGGATTCTCTGGATTCAATTTTCAGGGAAGGGATAGAAAAGGGTGTATTCGAGATTAAAAACAGTACCATTGCCGCGCGGATGGTAATGATTGCGTTCAAGGGATTCGAGTACCTCTATTTCATAAAGGAACAGCTTTCTGACGTGGAGAGTGAACTGGATACACTCATCGATATTTTTTTCACCGGTATCGTCAGAAGGTAAATTTTTTTTTTCATTTTTATTAGAACATAAAACGAATTTAGTCGAAAAAACTAAAATATGAACCGTTTTGCAAAGGGTGTTCTGAGACTGAGAATACTTATTCTCATCGTCACACTGGCGTGCACCCTATTTTTCCTTTCCGGTATTACCAGGCTCTCCATTCACAGTGACATCACCACATACCTGAAGCCGGATGACCCGGCCATGAAGCTCTTCAACAGGATTGGGGAGGAGTATGGCGGAAACCACATGGTCATGGTCGCGGTCACTGGCGCGAAGATCGTGAGCGAGAGAGGACTTCTTTACCTGAAGAGGCTTACCGACACCTATCGACAGGTAGAGGGTGTTGCAAGCGTTACAAGTCTGATCAATATCATCGATATGAAGGAGACAGAATACGGGATCGAGATTGGAAAGCTCATCAACGAGTACGACATACCGCGGGATGAACACAGGCTCGAGGCCCTGGAGAGCTACATCCTCTCGAAAGAGATTTACAG
>Ga0180437_10000734_pt1 | contig 60205 bp, 53 predicted proteins | sample SS_ome_4_FD_132410 | JGI IMG/M metagenome (GOLD analysis project Ga0180437, IMG submission 132410) | Hypersaline lake sediment archaeal communities from the Salton Sea, California, USA - SS_3_D_1 metaG | ecosystem: Environmental > Aquatic > Non-marine Saline and Alkaline > Hypersaline >...
AGCCGGTATGCCGACCTTGTCGAGCAGAGCCTTGCCTTTGCCGGTAAGGGCGCGGACGATATAGGAACCTCCCGACGGAAGCAATATTACGTCGCTTCCTGTCTCGTCATGGGGGCCGTAGCCCATCGAGGCGCAGAAGCACGCGCCGTCGGCATTCGAGCAGGCCAACGTCACTATCACGGTCTCTTCCCTGCGCCTGGCGTATCTGGCGTCGCGCACGGGGTCCAGGAGAATCGCGTCCAGAATGACAAGCGCCGCGGCGTCGCAGGGCCGGGTCGCGAAGATCACGCGCGCGGACCGCTCTTCCAGCGCGTCCACTCTCACATCGCCCAGCCGGAAGTCGGCAAGCGGCTCGAAGCGCGGCAGCAGTATGTCCTTCGCCCCGTTCACGGTGAGGACGTGGCCCAGCTCCACCTCTCCCGCATCGCCGACCTCCTCCAGGTACACCTTGCCCCCGCGTTTTCGCGGAGCGAATACGGTGTAACCTTGAGACCCTGCGCGTGCGACGAAGTTCCTGAGTTCTGATTCTGTCAGCATTGCAATCCTAGCCTATGAAGTCCCCCGGGTCGTCCTCCCCGTATGTCCTGAACACAGGTGTCGCCTCGGGGTCCATGCCCGCTCTGTAGTCGAAAGCCCCTTCCACCTCAGCCGCGAGATAGCGCGAAATCAGATCGACGGGAATATCCATGGGGCACGCCCGCCCGCACTCGCCGCAGCCGACGCAGCGTCCGGCCAGATGCATGGCCCTTATCAGATGATATGCCAGCACACCTCTCGGATGCGACGGCTTGTCGATCCACTGGGGCTCGGATTTCTCGGTTATGCATGTCTCGCAATAGCACATGGGACAGGCCTGCCGGCAGGCATAGCACTTGATGCATCTCGAAAGCTGCTCCCTCCAGAAATCCCCTCTCTCTTCGCGCGGGAGTGAAGACATCTCATTGACGTCCTCAAGAGGGTCCCCCTCCGGCGGGGCCGCCCCTGTCGCATCACCATCGCCTATCAGGGTGTCATACAGGGGAGGCGTCACGACCCCGCAGCCCCTGCATTTGAAGGCCTTATCATCATCTTCCGCGCCGGCGCCCCGCACCCCCTCGCATACCATACCTATGACATGCACGCCGTCCCTCGAGATCTGTCCCTCCTGGAGAAGCACCACTATAGCCCGGGCGTCACAGCCCTTTGCCACGATACCGACCCTGCCGCCGCGCAGCATCATCTGGCGGCAGGGCTCCTTCGACAGATATGTCGCTAGGTTGTGGACGCAGGCTTCATTGAATACCAGCCCGCCGGCCTCGTCCGCCGACTTCGCAAACAGCGGGCGGACTCCCTCGCCGCCATGGCCCCGGCCATAGCCCACAACGACCTCGACGGCCCCTGTGGCGAGGAGCTTTCGGGCCTCCTCCCGCAGGCGGCTCTCACTATTCGTCTGCAACCTTCTTGATCTCCCTCATCTCGCTGGACACCGCTTCCCCCATTTCCCTGAAAGTAGTCAGAGGTCCCAGACCCTCCACGAGATCGCATACCCGGTTCACGGTCTCGGCCCACTTATCGCCCTCTGCTGCAGAGCACCACGTGACCTGGAAGCGCTCCTCCTCTATGCCCATGAAATCAAGGAGCTTCCTCAGGGTGTAGAAGCGCCTCCTCGCGTGGTAATTGCCGCTTACATAATGGCAGTCACCCGGGTGGCATCCGCCCACGACGACCCCGTCCGCGCCTTTCTCGAAAGCCTTGACTATCATCGCCGGGGCTACCCGCCCGGAGCAGGGCACCCTTATTATGCGGACATCCGCGCGGTGCTTCTTCCTCGTTGTTCCCGCCAGGTCCGCCCCCGCATAGGAACACCAGTTACACAGGAACGCGACGATTCTGGGCCTGAAGTCAGCCAACTTACTTTGCCTCATCTTCCACTTTAAATGATTCTGTTAATACATTGATTTCACTATAAATCTGGTTTTCACTGAATCCCATGAGATCAACGGCCCCGGGCCTGCACACCGGAAGGCAGGCGCCGCAGCCCTCGCACACTCCCGGGTTCATGTAGGCCTTTTCGATCTCCGCGCCCGTGCGGGGGTCTTCGCGCTTGACCCTCTCCGCGGCCCCGTAGGGGCACACTGCCTCGCATGCGAAACAGCCCGTGCAGAGGTCTTCGTTTACCCGGGCCACCAGCGGCTCGCGCACGAGCTCGTCGGCGGAAAGAAGACCCAGCACCTTGCTGGCCGCAGCGCTCGCCTGCGAGACGCTGTCGGGTATGTCCCTGGGCGCCTGGCACGCGCCGGCCAGGAACACCCCGGCGGTGTTGGTTTCCACCGGCCGGAGCTTGGGATGCGCCTCGGTGAAGAAGCCGTACCTGTCGGATATTATGCGCAGCTTCTGGCCCAGCTCCCGGGCTCCCTCCGCCGCCGTCACGGCGCTGGCCAGCACCACAAGATCCGCCCTGATCTCTATCTGGTGACCGGAAAGCGTGTCCGCGCCTTTGACGAAGAGAGTGCCGTCCCTCTCATAAATCCGCGAGACCCTTCCCCTCAGGTACACGACGCGATCTTCGTCCACGGCGCGGTTCACGAACTCCTCATAGCCTTTACCCCCGGCCCTGACGTCGATATAGAAAACATAGGCCTTGCCGTCCTCTACCTTGTGCTTGTAGAGCATCGAGTGCTTGGCCGTGTACATGCAGCATATCTTGGAGCAGTAGGGTCTGCCCTTGGAATCATCCCTCGAGCCCACGCATTGTATGAAGACGACGGTCTTGGGAACCTCCCCGTCCGAGGGCCTCACGATCCTGCCGGAGGTCGGCCCGGAGGCGCTGCACATCCGCTCGAACTGGAGCCCGTCGAGGACGTCTACGAGTTTCCCGTAGCCATACTCCCCGTAGAGCGAGCGCCCTATGATGTCATAGCCGGTGGCGACCACTATGGCGCCGACTTCATGTTCGCTGATCTCGTCGGCGTCCTCGTAGTCAATCGCCTCGACCGGGCATATCTCCCTGCAGGCGCCGCATTTGCCCTGCGTAAACCAGATGCAGGTCTCGCGGTCGAGGACGGGCTTATCTGGGACGGCCTGGGGGAAAGGAACGTAAATGGACTTCCTGTCGGCCAGTCCCCTTTCGAATTCGCTGGGCACCCTCGACGGGCACTTCTCGATGCACAGGCCGCAGCCTGTGCACTTGTCGTGGTCCACGGACCTTGCCTTCTGTCTGACCTTGACCTTGAAATTGCCGACATAGCCCTCCACGCCGTCGAGCTCCGCATACGTATACAGCCTGGCCAGGGGATGCTGGCTCAGCTCCACCATCTTGGGAGTCAGTATGCACTGGGAGCAGTCAAGCGTCGGGAAGGTCTCGTCCAGCATCGCCATCTTGCCGCCTATGGAGGGTGAGCGCTCTATGAGTATGGTCTCAACGCCGGCGTTCACGAGGTCCAGCGCCGCCTGTATGCCCGCGATGCCGCCGCCCACCACAAGCGCCCGCCTGGTGACGGGGACGCGTATTTGTTCGAGAGGCGAGTTCCTGCGGACTTTCTCGACGAGCATTCTCACGGTCTCGATGGCCTTGGCCGTGGCCTCGCCGCGGTCGTCGTGCACCCATGAGCAATGCTCCCTGATATTCGCCATCTCCACCAGGAAGGGATTGAGTTCGGTCTTCTCCGCAAGTCTCCTGAAGGTCGGCTCGTGCATCCTCGGGCTGCATGCCGCCACAACGACGCCCGTGAGATCCTTCTCCCTGATGGTTTCCGCGATCATCTTCTGCCCGGGATCGGAGCACATGTACCTGTATTCCACCGAATGCACGACGCCCGGGAAACGGGAGGCGGCCTCAGCCACTGCCCGGACGTCCACAGTCGCCGCGATATTCGAACCGCAATGGCAGACGAAGACGCCTATCCTCGCCATCTATTCACCTCAGACCTTCACCCCGGCTCTTTTGAGAACCGGGAGCGGGTTGATTGAGTGCTTCTTGAGCCCGAGTTCGGCGGGGGTGCGGCCCAGCGCCAGCCCGACGAGCTGGGTTACGTAGAGCACGGGCATTCCGAGATTGAGTCCCGTGTACTTTTCGATGTTTCTCTGCCTGAGATCCAGATTGGAATGGCACAGGGGACAGCCGACGGAGACCACATGCGCGCCGGCGTACTGGGCATCCTCAAGGATCTCGCCGGAGAGTTTCAGCACAATGTCGTCCTGCGTGAAGGCCAGCGCCGCGCCGCAGCATTCGACCTTGTGGCGCCACTCCACCGGCTGCGCGCCCAGGGCTCCGGCAACGCGGTCAAGCAGCTGCGGGTCTTCCGCGTCGTCGAACCCGGTTATATCGGGCGGCCTGACGAGCAGGCAACCGTAGTAGGACGCGACCCTGAGGCCCTCGAGAGGGACCCTGATCTTGCCCTCCAGGCCCCCTTCACATATCACGCGGTCGAGCACTTCCAGGACATGGTAGACCGGCACGTCGCCTTCATACGGCTCACCCAGGGCGCGTTTGACCTTCTCCTTGAGGTCCGGGTCCCGCGCTATCCTGTAATTGGCCGTCTTGAGTCTGCTGTAGCACGACGCGCATGGAACAACGACTCCCTCAACGTCCATTGCCCGCGCGCGCACGAGATTGTATGCCGGCAGGGTGATGCTGAGGAGTCTGCTCGCCATATGTGCCGGAGTCGAGCCGCAACAAATCCACTCGGGGATCTCCTTAAGATCGATACCCAGATCCCCGGCGACGACTTCGGTGGACTCCCGGTATTCCTTCGCGGAGGAATCCAGTGCGCAGCCGGGATAGAACGCGAATCTCACTCTCTTTCTATCTCCCTTACTCTCCTGATTACCTTCCTGACCTCACCCCTGCCTCTGACCTTGGGAGGCCAGAGTCTTATCCTGCCCTTGAAAATCATCTCCGGCGCCTTGTCGAGGTCCTTGGTCAGATGCCCGCTCTTAAGGTTGTAGACGCCCACGAGCGCGGCTTCGTAGAGCCTGCCGAACCACCCCAGATTCTTGATAAAGGTGTTCACGAATATCGGCACTTCCCTCGGCCTGTCGACATAGCCTTCTCTGCACGCGAGATGCCGAAGAGCGTCCATCACGCCGACGATCTCGATTTCGCGGGGGCAGCGCGTCGCGCATGCCTCGCAGGAAGCGCAAATCCAGAAGGTCGATGACGACAGCACTTCCTCCTTGAGGCCGAGCTGGCAGAGCCGCATGACCTGGCTGGGAAGCAGGTCCATGGCGTAAGCCACGGGGCATCCAGCCGAACACTTGCCGCATTGGTAGCACGTCCGAACGCTCGTGCCGCTATGCGCCTCTATCTCATCGAGGAAATCGGGATCACCCGTCTTCTGATTCGCCGCTTCGCCGTAATCGCTCATGCGTCATCCTGTCATATAAGACAAAAATCCCGGCATACGATAGGCCGGGGCAACAGGGCAGGTTCGGAGCCGACCCCGGGCCCCGTGAATCCGCTCGAAATACGGGATGAGAATCCGGCCCCGGGCCGGCATACCCGCCCCTCAATATTAGACCGAATAGCGTCCCGCATGGTTCCCTGCAAGGCGTGCAATATAAGACCTGACCCCTTGCTTTTGTGCAATATAAGACCTGACCCCTTGCTTTTGTGCAATATAAGACCTGACCCCTTGCTTTTGTGCAATATAAGACCTGACCCCTTGCTTTTGTGCATTCTAAGACCTGACCCCCACGCGGCGGCGGTGGAACAGCACCGCCAGGAAGTAGCCCAGCCAGTAAAGGAAGAGAACCGGCACGGCCATGATGATCTGGGACACGACGTCGGGCGGCGTGAGGAACGCCGAAGCTATGACTATAACGACTATGGCATATCTCCAGGTCGACCGGATCTGCCTGGGCGTCACCACTCCGATCATCGATAGAAGCGCCAGCACTAGCGGCACCTGGAAGACCAGCCCGAAGGTCAGGCAGAACTTGTTTACGAAGGTGACGTAGCTTCCCATCCTCACGGTGGTGTCCACCGTAGCGGGCTTGAGCTTGAAGAGAAAAGCGACGCTCAGTTTCACCATCACGAGGTAGGCGAAGGCGACACCCGCATAGAAGAGCACCGTCGAGAGGACGATGAGCGGCGAGAGGAGTTTCCTCTCGCCCTTGAGAAGCCCCGGTGACAGGAACTGCCAGATCTTGAACACGTTGAATGGGAGCGCCAGCAGGAAGCCGAGCAGCAGCGATATCTTGATCTTGGTGATGAAAGCCTCGGAGACCTCGAAGACGTGGAGCCTGTAATCGCCCCCCTCGCCTATGGCCGCCCTGACCACCTCTTCCAGGTCGGTGCTGAGGAGATTTATGACATAGTCGGAGAAATGCCAGACCACCCCCATGCCGGCGACCGTGGCGACAACCACCCATATGACAGTCCAGCGGAGCTCTTCGAGATGCTCGAGGAAGGACATGTGCTTTTCTCTGTCAGCGCCCATAGGATTCGAGGAAGTGGGGGCTACTCTTCGGGCAGATGCCCGAGCGCGCCCGCTATGGTTATGGCACCGACCTCGCAGGCGTCCTTGCACAGGCCGCACCCGATGCACTTCTCGGTGATGACGGAGTGCTTCTGCCCCTCTTCACCTTCGATCGCCTTCACCGGGCACACCTTCACACAGCTCCCGCAGCCGGTGCACTTGGTGTCAATAAAGGCCCTGGGCCTGGCTGTGACCTTGTCGACTATGCTCTTAGTAGGACACTTGGCGGCGCATATGCCGCAGTTGATGCATTTCTCATGGTCGATGACCGCCAGGTTATCCGCGATCTCTATGCACTTGGCGGGGCAGTTCTTGGCGCATATGCCGCAGCCGATGCAGCCTACGGGACAAACCGTCTTTACGGCCTTGCCCTTGTCATGAGAAGAACAGGCGACCCGAACCTTCTTGGGCTTGGGAACCATGTATATGAGGTTCTTCGGGCAGGCCTCTATGCACTTGCCGCAGCCGGTGCAGGCGGCGTCGTCCACCTCGGCGTAACCTTCGACCATGTGGAGTGCATCGAAGGGACAGGCCTCGACGCAGGTTCCGAGCCCTATGCAGCCGTACGGGCACACCCTGAGGTTTTCCGACATGAGCGCTGCGGCCGTGCAGGTTCTTATGCCTTTGTAGTCTATCGCGGGGGCGACGCGCTCCCCTCCACGGCATCCCACGAACGCCACCGTCGGGGTCTTCCGGGCGGCTTCAAGACCGAGTATGTCCGCGACCCGCCCGGCGATCTCGGGGCCCCCGGGGGCGCAGTCGGTGGGGTCGGCTTTGCCCGCGACCAGGGCGGCGGCGAAGCCGGCGCAGCCGGGGTAACCGCAACCGCCGCAGTTGGCGCCGGGAAGCACCTCTTCTATAAGGCCTATGCGCTCATCCTTCTCAACGGCCAGCTTCCTGGCGGCTATCGCCAGGCCGAGGCCGAATACCGCTCCCAGAACGGTAAGGCTGACTACCGAATAGAGCACTACATCGGTCAAACCCAGGTCTCCTGTAACGGGCCCGCTAGGACTCCAGCTTTACCTTGAACTCGCGCGCGATGCTGGTCGTCTGGGACGCCACGTCCTCCTCGCCGGCTCTCTCGTAGCGCAGATCGCGCGTGATGGTGACCTTCTTCTCGAACTCGACCAGCACGCCGGCGTTATAATCAAACCACATCTCGCCGCTGCCCTCGCCCGCGGCGGTGACCCAGAATCTCCCGCGTCTTCTTCCCTGCGCGGACCCCATTATGACGTACTTGATCTTTATCCGGGCGCAGTCCCTTCCACCCTTCCTGCCGAAGCCCACCAGCTCGTAGTCGATGTCGATCTTGTTGAGGAGGTCGCCTCCGCCCACGGGTATCATGGTCTCGACGTTCCGCTGCCACTTGCCACCGACTGTCACGGGGTAGTCGGGCAGGGGCTGATAGATCTCGGTGAGCTGCTGCATGATGAAGTCGGTGTAGGAATTCCCCTCCACCGTCATGCCGCTGATGCCGTCGAGCCCGCGCCAGTCCGCAAGCTTGCCGTCCTTGTCTATCGTGAACTGGACGCTCTCACCGATATAGTCGTCGGCCCCGGGATTGGGCACTAGAGATCCCGTTCCCGAGATCTCGCCCATGGTGTAGTCTGTATAGGTCAGGCTCCTCACGATAGACCCGTCATCGGGCATGGCAACGACCGCCACCGAGGCCCTGGTCTCGCTCATCCAGGTCCTCGTCTGGCCGCCGACATTGGTGTCTATATTGGTGTTCGCCTTGTATAGCATGTCGGCGTTGTCCAGAGACTTATACTCAAGCGTGACTTCGGTCGGCGAAACCCGGCTGGCGGCTCCGCCTCCACAGTTCATCGACAGCAACGCTCCAAGCGCCAGAATAACCAAAAGATTCTTCATCTCAGGCCACCTCCTTATAAGCCGACCAAAAACTCCCTATATTCACTTACTCGACCACAAGCCCCGAGAAGCCCAGAAACGCTATGGACATGAGCCCGGCGACTATGAAAGCCACCGGCACGCCCTTCAGCGACTCGGGGACATCCGCGAGCTCCACCCTCTCGCGGATACCAGCCATGAGCAGAAGCGCCACGGTGAAACCGATACCCGCCGAGAAGCCGTGAATGAGCGTTTCGACGAATGTATATGACTTGTCGATGTTGAGGACCGCCACGCCGAGAACGGCGCAGTTGGTCGTAATAAGGGGAAGATATATCCCCAATGCACTATACAAAGATGGAGACGTTTTCTCAATCAGCATCTCAACGAATTGAACCAGCGTCGCGATCACCAGAATGAAGGCGATGGTCCTCAGGTACTCTATCCCGAAAGGAGCGAGTATGAAGTGGTATATGCCGAACGTGACAACCGAAGCCATGGTCATCACGAAGATCACGGCGAATCCCATCCCGATTGCCGCGTCGAGCTGCTTCGATACCCCGAGGAAAGGGCAGAGCCCGAGGAAGCGGTGCAGCACGAAGTTGTTGACGAGAATCGCGCCGATGGCTATCGCCAGGAGTCTCGCAATGTCCATGTCTATGCCTCTCCCCTTGCTTCGAGCTTATTGAAGAGCGCTATCAATAGGCCCAGCGTCACGAAGGCGCCCGGCGAGAGCACCGCGAAGAGAACCGGATTGTACCTGGTGCCCAGAAGCACGAGCCCCCATATCTTGCCTGTACCGATTATCTCCCTGATTGAGGAGGTGATGACGAGCGCGAAGGTGAATCCCGCGCCCATGCCGAGGCCGTCAAGCAAGGACCTCAGAGGGTTGTTTTTGCCTGCGAATGCCTCGGCCCTTCCCAGAATGATGCAGTTCACCACTATGAGCGGAATGAATAAGCCGAGGTTCTTATGGAGCTCCGGCAGATAGCCCGCCATGACCAGGTCGACCACGGTCACGAAACTCGCGATGACCGTGATATAGCACGGGATTCTGATCCTCGCCGGTATCCCTTTCCTTATGATAGAGACTATCAGATTGCTGCCGACGAGGACGAAGGTGGCCGCCATGCCCATGCCGAGGCCGTTCTTTAAGGACGTAGTGACGGCGAGGACCGGGCAGAGGCCCAGCACCAGCCTGAAGACTGGGTTCTCCTTTACTATTCCCTTGCTGAACTCATCCCAGATCGCCAATGTCAGTTCCCCTTGAATCCACCGACGGCCTTGTCAAGGTCCTCTATAGCGTTCCTGACCGCTTCGACAACAGCTCTCGACGAAATGGTCGCGCCCGTTATGCCCTGTATATTCTCATCGGTCTGGCCCCTGACCAGAACGATGTCGTCGTACTGCTTGCCTATGAACTGGAACTGGAACCAGGGAGTGCTCTCTCTCCTCAGCTCTTCCAGCACGGCCACGCTGAGGGCGGTGGCCGTCGCCGGGTCGCCGAAAACCCGGGCCGAATCGCCGGGCTCGATTTTGAAGACTCCGGGTGCCAGGGTCACTATGCCCGCGGTATCTTCCGCGGCAACCGCCTCCTCGAGCTCGCAGGTCCGCTCAGCGTCCTTGATGCCGACCTCAAGGCACACTTCCTCCCCGTCTTCGAGTGTGAAAGCGGTACTCACGGTGTGTAGCTCAGCCGTCCCCGTCATCTCCCTGAAGGCGTCGGCCACGCTCTTGAAGGACTTCACTTCCTCGATCTTGGTGCCGAGGCCCGGGGTCTCCTGCTGCGAGATGATTTTCATCCCGGTTATCTCGCCGGCGGGATTCACCCCCACGACGGCCTCAATAGTGCTGCTGTATCCTTTCGCGCTCGCTTTGACCGTGTAGCCCACAAGGCCGGTCGTATCTGGGAAACGGTATCCCTCGTAGTACTCGACTCCCTTGCTTTCCTTACTCACCATTACCCCGCACATCGCCTGGGGAAGCGCCAGACGACGCGCCTCTTCCTCAGCCAGCTTCGCCTGCTCTTCTATCATGGGCTGGGTCCCCTTGTATACGAACCCCAGGGCCAGCGCGGCGCAGCATGTGATGACCGCGAGCACGACAGTAAGCCTGATCATTTCTTCGCCCTCTCCTCTCCGAATTTCCTGGGTCTCGTGAACCGGTCAATCAGCGGGACCGTTATGTTCATTATCAGAATCGAGTACGAGACCCCTTCCGGATATCCCCCCTTCAATCTTATTATACTCGTGAGCAACCCGCATCCAACCCCGAAGATGATCTGTCCCCTCGGGGTGACCGGCGAAGTCACCATGTCTGTCGCCATGAAAAACGCGCCCAGTATGAGGCCGCCCGAAAGCACCTGGAAGAGAACGTTGCCCGTGAAGAGGGTCTGCCCTCCCAGCACCCACATCAGCAGGGCAACCGTGCCTATATATGCACCTGGTATTCTCCAGTTTATGATCCCCCTTATCATAAGATAAGCTGCGCCCACCAAGAGGAGAAGCGCAGATGTCTCGCCCACGCAGCCTCCGACATTCCCGAAGAAGAGGTTCTTGAGCGAGGCGGTTGAATAGAGCTCGCTGAGATAGGACGTTGCGCTGGCGATCTGGTCGGGGCCGGCAGCCTTGTCGGCGAGGATAAGGTTGGATATCCTGTACACTCCCAGCGGCGTGGCCTCGGTGATGGCGTTAATGCCCGAGAGCGTGCCCCTTGCGGGGGGGACCCAGGCCGCCGTCATGTAAACGGGCCAGGACGCCACAAGGAAGGCGCGGCCAACCAGCGCGGGGTTCAAGGGATTGTAACCAAGACCGCCGAAAGGTATTTTGGCGATGGCGATGGCGAACACCGAACCCGCAACGGGCAACCAGTAGGGCACACCGGGCGGCACGTTGAAGGCTAGAAGCATGCCGGTGATGAGAGCGCTGCCGTCGGCTACCGTGACTTTTCTGCCTGTCGCCTTCTGCAGGGCGAACTCGGTAAGTATGGCGGCCGCGCTTGCGAAGACGATGATGAACAGCGCGCGGAGGCCGAAGAAATAGACCGCGCCCACACATGCCGGGATCATGGCCAGCACAACGGCGTACATAACGCCCTTGAGGTCCATGCGGTCCCTCAGGTGCGGGGATGGAGATATTACCAGTTTGCCTTCCATCTGCTTACGCCTCTTGTTCCGCCTTTCTCTTCGCGGCCCAGAGCGCGGCCTTCCCCAGCTTCATGAGCTGGACATGGCCGATCTTGGACGGGCATATGTAAGCGCAGACACCGCATTCCATGCAGTCCATTATGCCGTACTGCTCCGCCCGCTCCAGTTTGCCCTTTTCCACGAACCTCACTATCTCGTTGGGAACGAGATTCATAGGGCAGTGATCCACGCAGCGGCCGCATCTTATGCATGCGGACGGGTCGGGTTCGGTGACCTCGTCCTCGGCGAGAAGAATCAGCCCCGATGTGCCCTTGACGACGGGCGCGTCCCCGTCGGCCTGGGCGATGCCCATCATCGGCCCGCCCATTATCATCTTGGCAAGCGGGCCCGTGGTCCCGCCCGAGGACGAAACGACATGCCCGAATTGAGTGCCTATCCTGACCCTGTAATTGCCGGGCGTCTTTACAACCGAACCGGCCAGCGTGACCACCCTGGAGACCAGCGGCCTGCCGTAGCGCGCGGCCTCGTATATGCCCAGGCTCGTTCCCACGTTCTGGACAAGGCATCCCACGTCCATGGGGAGTCCGCCGCACGGCACCTCCCGGCCCGTGAGGGCCTTGATGAGCTGCTTTTCGGCGCCCTGGGGGTACTTGACCTTGAGGGCCACCACCTCTATGCCGTCTTCTCCCGCCACCATCTCGCTCATGAGCCTTATGGCGTCGGGCTTATTGCGCTCGATCCCTATGAAGCCGCGCTCCGCGCCCACGACCCTCATTATGATCTTGAGCCCCTGAATCACTTCGCCGGCATATTCAAGCATGACCCTGTGGTCGCTCGTGAGGACGGGCTCGCATTCGGCCCCGTTCAATATAACCGTGTCAATCGGCTTGCCATCGGGTGGGGAGATCTTCACATGGGTCGGGAACGCCGCGCCCCCGAGCCCCACGAGACCGGCTTCCCGGACCGCCTCGCGGATCTTCTGGGGAGACTCCTCTGTGAGGTCCTTATGTCCGGAAAGGTCGACCCATTCGTCCCTGCCGTCGTTCTCGATGACCACGGCCGGCATCCGCCTGCCCAGAGGGTGCGGTCGCGACTCGATACCGATAACTTTGCCGGATACGGACGAATGAACGGGAACGGATATGAATCCGTCGGCCCCGCCTATCTTGGTGCCGATCCTGACCTCGTCACCTGCTTCCACCACGGGCTTCGACGGCGCTCCTGTGTGCTGGGAAAGCGGTATGACGACGATGTCGGGCGGCACGATATCCGATATGGGAATGCCGGACGTCTGGTCTTTTGCCTCTTCGGGGTGAACGCCACCCTTAAAAGATGTAGCCACCAATCAAACTCCCGTCAGGAGAGCCCGGCACCCGTTCTACCCCTGTAGAAACACTCGGCCACGTAAACGCTTGCTCTCTCAACAAGTTGAGCGATAAAAGTGTCTTGGTAGGGTAACGCCTGCCTGAGTGGCATGTCAAGGGAATTGTCCGGCACGAAACGCTGCAAAACGTACTTCCTCGCCCCCTTTATGGACCTGGCTATGGAGTCGATTTCCTCCTCCCCCACTATGCCCGGAACGAGGGTGGTTCTGAACTCGCAGGAGTCGCCCGCCGACATGAGGATGTCTATGGACCGACCTATCGCCTCCAGGTCGACGCTGGCCCCGGCCGCCCGGTTATAGCGCTCGTCGAGGGCCGACTTGATGTCCATGGCGACATAGTCCACGAGTCCCTCTCCCATCAGCGCTTCCACCATGTCCGGATTGGTCCCGTTCGTGTCGAGCTTTATGCCGAAGCCCATGCTCTTGATCTCGCGCGCGAGCTCCGCAAGACCGTCCCATATGGTGGGCTCGCCTCCGGTAATCACGACGCCGTCTATCCAGTCGCTCTTCGATTTGAGGTAGGCTGCGATAAGGTCGAAGTCCATCGTCGGCAACTCCCCGGGCGCGGTCACCAGGGCGCCGTTCTGGCAGAAGGGGCATCTGAAGTTGCATCCGGGCAGGAATATGACGGAAGAGATCTCCCCGTCCCAGTCGCAGAAAGATGTTTCGACGAAGCCCTTGATCGCCGGTTTACTCATTCGCCGGATCTTCGAAAAAGTACTTCCTGAACTCCCTGGAAACGGGCACGGTCTTTACCCATCTGACGACCTCGTCACCGCCCTTTTCCAGAATTACGGTGGGAATATCATAGACGTCCCTGTAGGCTCCCTCCGCAAGGCCGTCCGGGGTGTCCATATCGACATACTCGATGTTCACGTCCTCGCGCTTCCACTTCCTGGTAAAGTACTCGATCTTCTCGACAGCCGCCTTGCAGGCGTCGCATTCCCGCCTTCCGAATACGCTTACTCTCACAGCTCAAAACTCCTATGTCTATCGGCCAGTTCCGCCTTCTTGCCTTCATTCCAGCCCGAGATCTTCGAGAAATAACCGGTGACCCGGGTAATACCGTCCACATTGGTTGAGCCGCAGGTCGGGCATGTCTTGCTGAGGCCCCGGGCGACCTTACCGCAGGCGTTGCAGCTTGTGAACTCAGGTGAGAACGCTATCTGCGCGTTGCGTGTCTGCCTGAACGTCTTGATGACGAAATTGGCAATCGAGTCTCCCGAGGGCCGCGAGTCGGCGAGCCACACATGAGAGATCGCTCCGGCCTCGATGAGGTCATGGAACTTGCCTTCCTTCTTCACCCTGTCTATCGCATTGATGGGTTCGGAGACGTTCATAAAGGTCGAGTTGGTATAGTAGGTGCGTTTGTTCTCCAGGTCACCCTTCATCAGACGCTCGGCGCGCGTGCCGTAGCGGTCCATGTCGAGCCGGGCCAGACGGAACGCCGTGCTCTCGGCGGGCGTCTGCTCGAGAACGAACTTCATGCCGTATTTCTTGGAGAGCTGCTTCGCCTTGATATTGATATGGGCGACGACCTTGAGCCCCAGCTTGAAAGCCTCATCGCTCTCGTGCAGCTCCATTCCGGTATGCGCCTGTACGAGCTCGTTGAGACCCAGGAGCCCGATGAGATAACTGGCCCTCTTCATTCGCAGGTACGGCAGCCCGTCCTTCTCCATGTTGAGCAGCGCCAGGGGCCCGTTCTCCCCCAGGTTGAGAAGCGACTGGATGAAGTTCCTCTTCTGTATATGGCCCTTCACGGCGAGCTCGAGGAACTGGTCAAGTATGTGAAACAGCCTGGACTCGTCGCCCGCCGCGAGGATTCCGGCACGCGGCATGTTGAGCGTCACGTTCTGCAGCGCGCTGTACCTCATCCTCCACGGGTGCCTGGCGTCTTCCAGGTCCTCCTTCTCAAGCTTGAATGACAGACGGCAGCACTCCGAGATCTTGGCCGTCTCGCCCCGGTCGAACACGAAATAGGTGTTGCCCTTTTCAGCCGCCACTTCGCTTATGTGATGCAGGAACTCGTCGTGGCGCGGGGTCCTGAAGAACTTCTCGGTGATGTGCACCAGAGGCTTCGGGAAGAAGAACGGCCTCCCCGTCCCGTCGCCTTCCATATAGACGTCAAAGAGAGCCCAGGCCAGCCTCTGCGCCTCTTTCTGATAGTGGCTGTAGGTCTTGCCCGTCAGTTCGCCGCCCGGCCCCATGGCCGGAACATCTTCGAAATGCTTCGGGATCTCCCAGTAGATGTTGATGTCGCTGAATATCGCCTGCCCCCCTCTCGCCACGCTCTGCTGGGAGTACTCGAATATCAGCATCTGGGCGATCTGCTTCATCTCCCTATCGCTGAGGCCGACCAGGAAAGGCGCGAAGAAGATATTGACGGCGTCCCATCCGATGGCCCCCGCGAAATGGCCCTGCAGCGCGGCCGAGAATTTCACCATATGAGCCAGCAGAGTCTCCGGGTACTTGGCCGGCTTGGCTATCGACAGCGCGTTGGGCAGGCTGAGCCCGAATTTCTTGACGTACTCGAGCGACTGCCCCGAGCAGTACGGCCTGTTGATGAAACCGAGATCGTGCAGGTGAATGTCCCCCCTCGAGTGGGCGTCGGCCACGTCCTCCGAGAACACCCGCATCAGCCCGTACTGCTTGTTAATGGACTCGGCCAGCGTCATGCTGGTGGCCTCCGGGTTATGGGGTATGTTGGCGTTCTCGCGGTTCGGGGAGGTGATTATTCTCTCGGCGTCATAGAGCGGGACGCCGAGCCTCGCGTGTTTCTTCCTCGCGTCCTCGAGCCCGTGCTCTATGAGCTTGGCGTTTACGAGCTCCCGAATGAGCGAAACGGTAAGGACCTTGACCGGCGAGTTGAGCACGGTCTCCTCGACTTCCTCGCTTATCCTCTTGGCGATTCCCTCGGGGACGCCCGCCTCCCTGACCATCGCCTTCACTATTCTCTGCTTGTCCCACTGGATGATCTCGTCACCCGAAGTTCTCACGAAGAGCGCGAGCTCGGTGGGATCGAGTTCGGCGGACCTGTCTTTCCTCTCGGCCTCGAGCTCGGGCCTGCTCTTGGGATCGCCTCTCCTCTTCGCTCTTTCATGCCGGTAGAGGATGAACGACTTGGCGGTTTTGGCGTGACCTCTCTTGATGAGAACTTCCTCGACCACATCCTGGATGTTCTCTACGTCGGGGATACCTCTGCCGTGTTTCGCAAACAAGACGAGCACGACTTCATCAGTCAGTTGATCGGCTAAAGCCCTCCCGTCCCCCTCCTCGAAATCGCTGGCCCTGTAAATCGCATTCGCGATCTTGCCGCGATCGAACTTGTCGATCTGGCCGTTGCGCTTGCGAACATGTCTGAAGATTCTTTTCGATACTTCCCGGTGAATGTCGAGCATTCCATCGTCGGTAGTTGATAACTCAACTTGATTCTCCTCGATCCCCGGTGTTGTAGGCTCCATCCTATCATCCTCCAGGTGTGTTTACTGCCCGGTTTGTCTTTGCCTCCTTCACCAACGTCCGCAGTTCGTCCATGAATTCGGTTATATCCTCGAACTTCCTGTACACGGAAGCGAATCTCACATACGCCACTTCATCGAGCTCCTTAAGATGCATCATCACCCTCTCGCCGATCTCGCTGGAGGGCAGCTCGTTCCGGAACTCCGACCGGAGCTCGCTTACGACATTGTCGGTGGCCGTTTCGATGCTCTCGCGCGGAATGGGGAGCTTGCCGCAGGCGTTTATGATGCCCCTCAAGATCTTCTCCCTCTGGAACTCCTCCCGGTTGCCGTCCCTCTTGATGACCATCAGCTGCGCGGGTTCGATATACTCATATGTGGTGTACCTGTGGCCGCAATTTATGCACTCCCGGCGCCTTCTCGTCACCATTCCCTCCTTTATCGAGCGGGAATCCACCACTTTGTCTTCTTCAAAGCCACAGGACGGACATTTCATACTTTTTACTCCAATATATTGGGCTGGAAGACAAGTTACACCCCACATATTGGGGTTGTCAAGAGGTTTTTTGAAATCCCGGGAATCCAGTAAATTACTGGGCTTCTGGGCGTTTTTTGCAACTAAACCATAAAATCCGCAAAAAACTGGATTATGGAAGGGTCTGTATCTCTATCAAAGCTTCTCTGAGAAGGTTTTTAGAGAGGTCGTCGGGGTAGTCCCTCGCCACCACGACGCGCCTTATTCCGGCGTTTATTATGAGCTTGGCGCACAGGGCGCATGGGAAATGGGTGCAGTAAAGCGTCGAATCCCGGATGCTGACACCGAAGGCCGCGGCCTGGACGATGGCGTTTTGTTCGGCATGTACTCCCCTGCAGAGCTCGTGACGCTCCCCCGCAGGGACTTCTTGCTTTTCTCTCAGGCAGCCGACTTCACCGCAGTGCTTGAACCCGGATGGAGCTCCATTGTAACCTGTTGAGAGAATCCTCCTGTCCTTTACCACTATCGCCCCGACGCGCCGCCTGAGACATGTCGACCTCTCCCCGACTTTGTTGGCTATCGATATGAAGTACTCATCCCAGCTGGGGCGTTCAGCCGTCTCACCGGCTCTCATAGTCTTTGATCTTCCCGACTCTTCGCTCATGCCTCCCGCCTTCAAATGGGGTTTTTATGAAGGCGTCATAAGCCGCCTTCGCCATCTCGATATCGCAGAATCTCTGGCCGAACACCAGTACATTGCAGTCCACATGCGAACGGCTCTGAACCGCCCCCTCCACGTTGCAGACAAGCCCGGCTCTTATGCCTTTCACCTTGTTTGCCGCCACGGCGATGCCGATTCCCGTCGAGCATACGAGAACGCCGAACTCACACTCGCCGCGCGCCACCGCTTCTCCGACCTTAAAGGCGTAATCCGGATAGTCGACCGACTCGGGTCCGGAGGCCCCGAAGTCGCGGACCTCGACCCCCGTGCTTTCGATGTGCTTCTTCAGTTTGTCCTTAAGATCCAGACCCGCGTGATCGCTGCCGATTGCTATGTTCATTTCTTCCCCCTGGTTGAAATGAGCTTCTTGAGCCCGGGGACAATCTTATTGATCTCGTCCTGAAGCGCCAGCCCGCATTCCCGGTATGCGTCGAGCGGCCCGCCGACAGGATCCGAAATCCCGCGCCTCCCGCTTCCCGAGAATTCGGTTATGACATGCACCTTGCCTTCGGCGCCGGGCCACCGTTCAAGTATACTGCTTCTGTGCTTGTCTTCCATCGTGAGAATCAGGTCCGCAAGGGCGACCCTTCTGGCGGTGACGGGGCTCGACCGGAAGCCTGCGAGGGATGCGCCCAGCTCGCGTGCCACAGTCCTGGAGTTCTCGGCGGCGCGCAGCCCTCGCACGGCCGAAACCCCGGCCGACGACACCGAGACGTTCCCGATTCGCTTCTCCATAATCTTGCTTTTCATAAGGGCCTCGGCCAGGGGACTGCGGCAGGTGTTTCCCGAGCAGACGAAGAGCACATAGTACCTCTTTTTCATACAGCCTTCCCCGCTATGGGCACCCTGCCCTCCCGCACCACCACCACTCTTCCAGACCTGACCGCCACAATGGTCGACGGCGCCGCGCTCTCAACAGGGCCGCCGTCCAGGAGAAGGTCTATCTTTCCCCCGAACATCTCCAGCACCTCGCCCGGAGTGACCGCCGGCTCTTTCCCCCTGGGATTTGCGCTGGGCGCGGCGAGCGGCACGCCGCAGGCTCCGAGGATACACTGGCTCAGCGTATCATTCGGGACGCGGACCCCTATGGTGTCGCCACCACCCGTCACATACGCGGGAGCCGCCTCCGACGCTTCAAAGAGTATCGTAACCGGGCCCGGCCAGTGCTCCGACATAAGGCGCAGGTGGGCCTTCGTGATTCTGCGGGCGAGTTCGGACACCCAGCCCGCGTCGTCGACGATTACGACAAAGGGTTCTCCCGCCCCGCGGCTCTTGATGCGTCTCAGGTTCGCCACCGCGCGCTCCGAGTAGATGCTTGCGGCGAAGCCGTATACAGTGTCGGTGGGAAAGCAGACTATCCCTCCCGATGCTATGACCAGGGCCGCGTGCGATACGGCCTCCCACTCGGGCAGGTCTCTCGTGATGCTGATGACCTCTGTACGCATTCCGATACCCTAGAAGCTCAGAAAAGCAAACCTCAGAATGAAAAGAACCGCGAGAACGCAGACAATCGGGTTAATGTCCCTGTACTTCCCCGAAAAGAGCTTGATAAGCGGGTAGCTTATGAAGCCGATCGCTATCCCATTTGCTATGCTAAACGTCAGAGGCACCGCAATCAAGGTAAGAAACGCGGGGATGGCCTCGTCCGGCGCCTCCCACTTGACTTTCTTCACCACCGTCATCATGAGGCTCCCCACTATTATGAGCGCGGGGGCCGTTGCGGCTCCCGGCACCATGGCCGCGATGGGGGAGATGACGACGCACATGAAGAAGAGCACGCCGGCCACGCATGCGGTTAGCCCCGTTCGCCCTCCCTCGCTTATACCAGCCGCGCTCTCTATATAAGTGGTGACCGTCGATGTCCCGAGAAGGGAGCCCACGATGGTCCCCGTCGAATCCGCCAGAAGAGCGCGGTTGGCGCGCGGGAGCTTTCCCTCCACCATGAAGCCGCCCCGCTCCCCGATGCCCACCAGAGTGCCCATCGTGTCGAAGAGGTCGATGAAGAGGAAAACAAAGACCACGTTCAGAAGGCCGAGTTTCACCGCCCCCTTAAGGTCCAGCGCGAAGAACGTTGCCCGGTAATCCGGGACGCTGAGAAGCCTCTCCGGAATCTCGACCCGGCCCGACAGGGCGGCGACAAGCGTGGTGATGAGAATGCCGAACAATATGGCCCCTTTGACTTTCCGCGTCATCAACACGCCCGTTACCACGAGACCGAACATGGCCAGTAGCGCCTCGGGCGACCTTATGTCCCCCAGGGTGACCATCGTCGACTGGCTCAGGGCTATGAGATTGGCCTTCTGCAGCCCCATCATGGCGATGAAGACTCCTATGCCCGCCGCGATCCCCACCTTGATGGCCTGCGGCACGGCGTTTATGAGCATCACCCTTATGCGCGAGAAAGTCAGCATGACGAATATGCATCCCGATAGGAAGACGCAGCCGAGGGCCACCCTCCAGGCGTCCCCGACGCCCAGCGTCGCGGCTATGAACGGCACCGCCGTATAGGCGAAGTAGGCGTTGAGTCCCATGCCGGGCGCGAGTGCGAAGGGGTAGTTGGCGAAGAGGCCCATCACAAGCGAAGCGATCCCCGCCGAGACGCATGTCGCGAAGAGGACCGCGTCGAAGGGCATTCCGGCGTCGGCCAGCATGGCCGGGTGCACGAATATCACATAGGCCATCGTCATGAAGGTGGCGAAGCCCGCGACAACCTCTGTTCTAATATTCGTTCCGTTCTCCTCAAGCCTGAAGATCCGCTCCAGCAATCCGCCCTCCTATGATTCCGGTTCCACGTGCACCATTACGTCGCTCACATGCTCTATGCTATCTCTGAGATGGAACTTCACCCTGGTTGCGATGTCGTGGCCCTCCGTGACGGTGAGGCCGCCGTCAACTTGTATGTCCACGTCGAGGAAACGGGCGTGCCCGACTCTGTGCACTCTCGCTCGCCTGACTCTACGGACTCCTGGAACCACAAGTACTTCCTTCTGTATGGTCTCGATGGTCTCCTCTGAAGGCGCCTCATGGATTATCTCCCCCAGATTGCTGCGTATCAGGGTCACGGAGATCCTTATAATCATGTAGGACACGAAGAGACCTGCGATGGGATCCAGATATAAGTACCCCATTCTGGCTCCGGCTATTCCGATGAGGGCCGCGATCGAGGAATAGACATCCGCCCTGTGGTCCCAGGCATTTGCTATCACACTGGGACTGTTGGACTTCTTGCCGACCCTGAAGGTGTATCTGAACATCACCTCTTTGAGGATTATTGAGAAGATCGCCGCGTATAGCGCCACCGGGCCGGGCCTCGATAGCTCTCCATTTCCAAAAAGACACCGCACGGCACCAAGTCCAGCTACGATGCCCGTGGCAAGAAGTATAAGGATCACGCCCAATGCTACAACGGTGTCGATGCCGCCGTGGCCGTAAGGATGTTTCTCATCGGGAGGCTTGGCCGAAGCCTTGAGACCCATGTAGACAATGCCCGTAGATACCACATCTGTGGCGGAGTTCAGAGAATCGGCAAGCATTGCCTGGCTCTTTCCCAGAATCCCGGCTGTCATTTTTACGGCGACCAGACACACGTTCACCCACAGCCCGATCTTGGTGCAGGTCTGCGGGGAATACAGCCCCCCTGTCGAAGGGGACCTTTGTCTGTGTGCCCTCACTTGTTCGCCAGCTTGCGCTTGTAGGCCGTGAGCTTCTTCTCCAGGTTCTTGTCGCTGAGCGAGAGTATCTGCGCCGCGAATATCGCCGCGTTCTTGGCGCCGGCCCTGTCTATCGACATCGTGGCCACAGGCACTCCGGTGGGCATCTGCACTATCGAGTGCAGAGAATCGAGACCCGAAAGCGGCGAGTTCGAAAGCGGGACCCCGATCACCGGCAGCGTCGTGACAGCCGCTATTGCGCCCGGCAGGTGGGCGGACATGCCGGCTCCCGCGATGAAGACCTTGATGCCCCGCCTCCTCGCGCTCCTGGCGAACTCAGCAGTCTTGACCGGATTCCGGTGGGCAGACATCACGAACAACCTGTGAGTTATGCCGAACTCATCGAGCATCTTGCCGGTGAGCTCCATTACCGGCATATCCGATTTGCTACCCATTACTACCGCCACGTCATACTTCGCCACGCCTAACGTACCTCCGTCTTGGCCAGCAGAGCTATGCCCTTATCTCCTATGTCGCTTCTCATATACTTGCCCTCGAATTCCACCAGGCGACTGCCGTCATAGGCTCTTCGCTGGGCTTCCCTGAGAGACCTGCCGCAACCGGTCACCCCCATCACGCGGCCGCCCGATGTCAGGAGAGCGCCCGAGTCGTCCAGCCTGGTACCGGCGTGGAACAGCTCGACTCCCTCAGCGGCTGAAGCCCGGTCGAGCCCGCTTATGGGCTTGCCCTTTTCATAAGGGCCCGGATAACCGGCCGATGCAAGCACCACGCATACCGCCCACTGGGACGGCTCGACCACGCTGCTCTCCCACAGCCTGCCCTCGGCTGCGCGCGCGAGGACATCGCCGAGGTCTATATCGACGGCCGGGAAAATCGCCTGTGCCTCCGGGTCGCCGAAACGGACATTGTACTCTATGACCGATATCCCGTCCCTGTTCAACATCAACCCGGCATAGATCACTCCCCGGTATGACATGCCTTCGGCCCTGAGCCCCTTCAGAGTGCGCTTGAATACGTTCCTTTCTATATCAGCCAGTGTCCCGGCGTCCACGAGGGGCGCGGGGCAATAAGCTCCCATCCCGCCGGTGTTGGGACCCTCGTCTCCGTCGCAAATGGGCTTGTGGTCCTGCGACGGCGGCAGTATCAAGTAGTTCTCCCCGTCCGTGATCGCAAGTACCGAGGCCTCCTCCCCGCGAAGCCGCTCCTCGATCACGACGGTCTCACCGGCTTCACCGAAGATGCGCTCTTCCATTATACGCTCAACGGCGCGATGCGCACCCTCACGCGTGCCCGTCACGATTACGCCCTTGCCCCTGGCCAGGCCGTCGGCTTTGACTACGACCTGGGTGCCGGAACTCTCAATGTAGGCATGTGCGCGTGCCGGGTCTCTAAATACCTCGAACCTGGCCGTCGGCACCGAATGCCTGGCCATGAACTCCTTCGCGTAAGCCTTGCTGCTTTCGAGCCGCGCGCAGTCCGCCGTGGGCCCGAACACGGTCATGCCCTCGCCGGCCAGCCGGTCGGCGAGACCCGAGGCAAGCGGGTTCTCGGGCCCGACGACCACCAGATCGGGCGGGTCGTTCCTCGAGAATGCGACCAGGGCTTCGACGTCTTCGGCGTCGACGTCCACGTTGCGCCCCAGGGACGCCGTGCCGCCGTTGCCGGGAAGGAACACGAGTTCCAGGTCGCCGGCCGCCCGGGCCAGTTTGTACCCAAGCGCATGCTCCCTGCCGCCCGAACCGACTACTATTGTCTTCACGCAGACCTCCCCTTGAAGCCGTTTGTGTCAGATACGGACTAATCGAACTGCCTTGCTATTTCAGTCTCACCACTCTGCGGTAACCCGAAGCGTCCATCGCCCTGTCTAGCTCTTCGATGCTGTCGATGACCACTCCCCTCGATGCGGAGGCGTGAACGACTTCAGTCCTCGAAATGGCTATCCCCACATGGTCGGGCGGCTTGCCGAAGAAAACCAGGTCGCCGGTGCGAACGGAACGCCTCGACGTGGGCCGCCCCTGTGTGAACTGCTCCGCCACAGTCCGCGGCAGGCTGACGCCCAGCGAGCCGAAGACGGCCTGAACGAGCCCGGAACAGTCGACTCCCGTTATGCGGGTCCCTCCCGACCTGTATGGAACGCCGTGGTATATGCTGATCTCGTTGAGAAGATCGTCGCGGTTTACCACGGGAAGATCGGAATCCGACGCGCTCTTGTCCGTCGTGTAAAGCGGGCTGGCCCTGCCCGAACACGAAACCGCTGCAACCAGTGCGCAGGCCGCGAGAAGTAAGACCTTCTTCGTGGTCATGATCTCACCACCGGCAAAAGCCCCCACGCCCTCGGGAACACATAGACTCGCGCGCCCGGCCCCGCCAAGGCCTCCGCCTTTGACATCGCGTCGGCGATGTCTGAGGCCGGGGTTACTCCCAGTTTCCGGACCGTGTCTTCCGGAAGCTCCGACAGCAATATGATATTGACGCGTTCGCGCTTCTGCATGAAAGAGAGAGCTGTGTGGCCGTTGAGTTCGTAGTTCCGGTAGAGATTGCACATGACCTCTCGGGAGTCTCCGTACTCGAACCACGGTAGGAATGTGTCCGACCCGATGCCCTCAGCGCAGGCCAGCACGCCCACGACGACTCCGCCGTCCCTCACGCTTAGAGCGGCGTGCTCCAGCGTCTTGTGCGCCTGGATGACGTTCATATCGAGCGGATGCCCGCCCGCGCTCGCAACGGCGACGTCGCAGCGCCCGTCAATACGGCACTCGAAGAGATCGCGCACAACCTCAGTCCCGGCAGCGTGCGACTCGAAGAGGTCGCCGGATATCACTCCGGCCGTCTGTCCCCAGCCGTCGCTTATCACATTGACAAGGTACACGGCGCTCCTGAGGAACCCTGCCGCCTCCACCATGTCCTCATGCACCGGATTGCCGCGCAGGGTCCCGCTACTGCAATCCGGGTTCATATCACCCGTCCCGGTGAGCGTCAACCTGTGGTTGTTCTCGACCATGGCAGCGCTCGCGGCTCCCGGTATGATCATCTTCCTGCCGCCCGTGAAGCCGGCGAAGTAATGGAATGCGAGCCCGCCTACGGCGACCACGAGGTCGGACTCGGCGACCACGCGGTTCACCTCGACGGGCGTGCCTCGCGATGTCCTGCCGAGACTGACGAAGTTCTCCCTGCGCCTGCCATCGTTCTGATATATTTCGAACTTCTCAAAAATCTCATCCCCAACAAGCGGCCTTATGTCATCCTCCCCGTGCAGGGAGTGAATGCCGCAGGAGATGAAGATCCTTATGTCCCCCTCACCGAAGCCCGCGGATACGAGCCGCCCGATAAGAAGCGGAAGGATGTCCCTGGCTATGGGGGGGCGCGTCTTGTCAGGTATGGCGATGGTGACCGACCGCTTTCCCGAGGCCAGGTCGCTGAGGTGCGGGGAGCCGACAGGATGTGCGAGAGAACGCTCAAGAAGACTCTCGACCGGCTCGTTGTTCGAGGTCTTGCGGGGAAGCAACACGTCGACGCCGCCGCTGTGAGGGAGTTCCAGACGCACTTCGCCCTTTCCATAACCGAGACCTATTCCGTCAGTATGCGGCCGGTCTGATTTCCCTTCCACAACCGCAGTCTACCCGGCGCGTTCAGCCTGAGTCAACCCCCTATCGGGCGGCCTGTTCCGGGTCTCCTGCCACGAGAGGCCGCCTCTATTCATGCGGTTCGACTCCAAGCCCGCCACGGGCAAGCGTCAAGCCCGCGTTTCGTTCTGCCGGAGCGGTATCCCCAGCTTCTTCATCTTGGCGATGAGCGCCGGCCGGCTGATATCTCCCAGGGCTCTTGCCGCGTGAGTCTTGTTCCAGTCATGTTGCCTGAGGGCCGCCAGTATTCGCCTCCTCTCCACCGTGCGCACTTCGGCCCGCAGCGTCGGCTTATCCGTCCCCTTCCCCAGCCCCGTAATGCACGGGGAGAGGACATGGCGCGACACCGGTTCGCGCGTCGGAGTCAAGGTTACAGCCCGCTCTATCTCATTCTCGAGCTGGCGTATATTGCCCGGCCAATCATAGCCGGACAGGGCGCTCAGGGCATCGGTCTCGATGCTGGTTATCCGTTTCGACATGCGCGCCGAGAACCGCCTCAGGAAGAGCCGGGCCAAGAGGTGTATGTCGGCCTCCCTTTCCCTCAAGGGCGGCAGCGAAACCGAAACCACGTTGAGCCTGTAATAGAGGTCCCGTCTCATCCTACCTTCCGCGACTTCCACGTCAAGCCTGCGGTTGGTCGCGCTGACAAAGCGAACGTCGATACTCCGGGGCGCCGTGTCGCCCACTCTCCTGATCTCGCCGGCCTCCACCGCCCTCAGCATCTTGGCCTGGATTACGGGGCTCACGTCGCCGACTTCGTCCAGAAAGAAAACACCTCCATGGGCGGCTTCAAGAAGCCCGCGTTTCTCGCCTTTCGCGCCGGTGAACGCGCCTGACCTGTGCCCGAAGAGCTCGCTCTCCAGGAGATGCTCGGGAAGCGCGGCGCAGTTCTGAGCGACAAACGGGCGGCCCGCCCGTTGGCTCAATATGTGGACCGCTCTGGCCACCAGTTCCTTGCCGGTTCCCGTCTCCCCTGTGATGAGGACATTGGCCGAGCTTTCGGCGATCCGCGGCAGAGAGAACAGAATGTCTTTCATGTCCGGATCGGCCGATAGTATCCCGCATATGCAGACGGGAATGCATGCGCGCTCGGCCTTGCCGAGCGCCGATCCCAGAACAGGCAACAGCCGCCCGACTTCGTAGTTGGCTCTGACTACTCGATCGGCCGCCGAACCGGCGCCTCCGCACACCGGGCGGTCCCAGGTGAGGATGACGAAACCTCTTAAGCGGCCATCCCCGACCGGCAGGGCAAGCAGCGCCCTGACGTCCGGGGCGGAGAGGTCTCCCCGGGTGGCGGCCACATCACTCATCAATACCGTGCCCGGCATTTCCGGCCCGATGCGGCGGCCGAGTTCCGCGACTCTCTCCGGGGTCAGCCCGATGGCGTCCACCACCCTGACGGCCCGGCCGCCCGCCGACTCGACAATCGCCAGACCCGAGATGCCCACTCTCGACGATAGCATCGCATACGCCTCGCGCGGCGAGGCGGGGACCTCCCGGGACGACTGCGCAAGAACGCCCGCCAGTTCGGCGTCTATTCTCGACCTGACTTCTCTGGCGCGACAGCCCGCCGTGCCGCCCTCCGCCGCGCGCTCCGCTCTCTCCACCTGCTTGAGGGCCTGTTCATGGCGCCCGGCCCGCAGGTAGGCCTCGGCGAGGTCGCAGTGCACCGCTGTCATACGCCCGGTGAGGCCGCAGGATATGAATCCTTCCAGCGCCCGCTCGAGATGGCGCGTGCTTCGCTCATGGCCCTGTCCGCATGCGGCGCATGCGCGCGCAAGAAGATGGGCCGTAATGGCGGCCTCAGCAACCGCTCCTACGCGCCTGAAGACACGTTCGGCCTTCTCGAGGCCCGCAATCCGTCTGGAGCGGTCCGGCTCCGCCAGGGCGATTGTCCTCCGGCATCTCGCCACTTCGAACCTGTCACCGATGTCGCGCGCTATCTTCATCGCTTCCCGCGCCACGCGCCCGGCGGCCTCGTTTTGGCCCCGGGCAAGCTCCAGATCGGCCATCCTGGACTTTACCTCGGCTTCGACATCCCTGCACTGGGGAGGAGCCTCGTCCGCGCATTTCTCCAGAACGGCCCCGGCTTCGTCCAGGTCCCCGGTAAGCGTGAGAAGCTCGCCGAGGGTCTCAAGAGCCACTGCTGTTGCACGCGGGTCCTCAAGCGACTCGGCTTTCTCTATTGCATCATTCAGGAGCTCCCGGGCCCGGTCGAAACCGCCGATCAGCATTTCTATCCTCGCGCGCGTAATCACCCCGAGCACTCTGAGCCGGCTCAGGTTGAGGGACTCCGCTATGCTTATTGCCTCGGAGATCGCCTCCCGCGCCTGCCCTGCCCTACCGGTCTTGTAGGCCGTATTGGCGAGATTGAGAAGGCGCACGGCCAGGCTCGCGTCGTTCTTCTCCCGCCTGGCCGCTGCCACGGCCTTCTGGAGATAACGCGAAGAGATATTGAACCTGCACAGGTTCTTGTATGCTATGCCCAGGTTGTTGAGCGAGTTCCCGAGGCATGTGAGATCGTCGCACATTCGCGCGAAAGTGGCCGCCTGCTCGAAGCATCTCACCGCTTCCCTCCACTTACAGATCCGGAGGAGCACATGGCCCAGAACCTGGTACACGCGCGCGTCCCCCCGTCTCGCACCCGTGTGCTCTTCGGCTCTCACCGACGCGCACACTTCGGCGGCCTCACCGTACCTTCCCAGAAGACACAGAAGCGTAGCCTTCTCTGCCAGCAAGTCCCGCCGCCCGGTCGCCTTGAAGCCCTCCATGACGTCTGAGAGAAAACACAGCGCGTCCTCATGCTTGCTCTGCCTCCTCAGACAGTCGACCACTTTGAGGATGATATCCCTCTTGGCCGACGCGTTGTCTCCGGGGACCCTGCCGAGCGCCTCTTTGTAATAGGCCAGCGCATCCGATAGATTGCCTACTGATAGGCATAGATCTCCCAGATCAACATGTTGCTCAGTTTCTCTATTATTAGTCCCATCCCTGGGAAATTGTCTTCCTTGGATAGAAGTCTCGGGTAGCCTTGGATCACGCATTACTAACCTCCCCGCAATTCTGCCTTTTACTTCTCCAAGAAAAACTCTCTCCCGGGGAACCTGACCTTGATGTTCAGGCGCTTTGCGCGCCGATTGTCGGTTCTCTGCCCCAGCTTCAGAGCCAGCCGCCCCTGGGAAGTCTTGAGTCTCGAGCCCATGTCGGGCTCGTCATGCTGTTTCGCCGATTGCACCTCGTCCGGGTCCCCAGCCCGCTTGCTGGGAACCCTCCGGGCTTGCGCTCCGGTGCCTGCGGCGATAACGAGAAACACGATGGTCACAATGACGATGAGAAATTTCTTCATGCCCTCGCCTCCTTAGTGCCTTAAAACAAAAATAGGGAACCTAGGTCCAGTCTCGCTATGAGACCAGAGACAGGTTCCCGCGCTTTAAAGCAGTCCGCCCAAATCGCGAACATAACGATTAACTCATAAATCGCCCTCCGGGTCAAGCCAAAACCCTAGCACGTTTTTGCTCCGGGGGACGGGAGGCCCGGTCCAAGCCCCGCTGCGCGCTACCTTAAGATCCGGAGCCCCTCGGCGGAGCACTCGGCGACCTTGTTCTCGTCGTTATCCACGATTGTAAGCGAGCCCGCGTCCGGGTCGCCTCCCGCCTGCACGCGCACGCCTTCGTAGGCGGCCCACAGGGTGGCGACAAGGTCCTTCTTGGAAGCAATGCTGCGGTTGTACCAGTCGGTGGCGCTGATCATGAGCGTCCAGTCCTCGAACTCTCCGTCGAATGAGGTCCGGGTGAAGACACCCAGCTTCCAGGCCGTGGGCAACAGCCTTGCATGGTAGAGCGAGTCGAAAGCGGCGATGAATTGCTTCTGCTCTTCGCGGGCCCTCTGTTTCTCGGCCCGCTCCGCCTCCCAATCGGATGAGGCATAGTAGGTGAAGAGCCAGTACACGACGGCAAGGAAGACAATGCAGACAATGCCAACCCACATCAGGACGCGGAAACGGCTGTCCAAGTCCTCCTCCTGTTCCGATACGCAGCCTCTCCCGAGTGGTTTAGCATGAGGCGGCGCCAGGGCGCAAGGGCGAAATCGCCCGTCTCCCCTACGCCCTGATACCTGCAATGAGCATTATTGCAGCCAGGCCGATGAGGATGAGTCCTCCGATTCTCTCCGCCAGCGCCGTGCGCGAGGCGAGCAAGGCGCCACCGGCGAAACCCGCGGCGCTCATTGCAGTTGAGATGACGCCGATCATAAGCGCGGCAGCCGGCGACACGGCGTCGGCTATTCCCATGGCGACTCCCGCTCCCAGCGCGTCGAGGCTCACGCTGACGGCCGCGCCAACAAGCGCGACTACGCCCGGCGAACGGCCGCGCCTTCCCCCGCCATCCTGGCGGCTGAAGACCATCATGAGGCCCACGCCGCAGAGTATTGCCGGAGGGGCGAAGCGGAGCGGCGATTGGACGATATGCGTGAGGCCCGCACCCCCGGCCATCCCCGCAAGGGCCAGTCCCGCCTGGAAGAGGCCGAAAAGAAGGCAGGTGGCCAGTATCACTCTCGCCGGCGGCCGCGTTGTGGAAATCCCGGCGGAGACCGCCAGGCAGTCTATGCCGAGAGCTATACCTACGCCGACGATCTCGTGAAGTCCCAATAGAAATCCCGCCCCGTCAGGGTTCTCAAGAGAGCATCCTAATGCAGCGCCTGTACGGCGGTCAAATGAAAACCCCCGCCCCCTCAAGGGGGGCAGGGGTATGCCATCGCCACGGGGACTACCTTACGAGGATCGCTTTCCTCGTAGTCTGGAAGTCGCGCGATTCAAACCTGTAGAAATAGAGCCCCGCCGGGAGCTTCTCGCCGCGGGAGGTCCTGCCGTCCCATTCGACGACGTTCTCGCCCTCCGCGGCCAGTCCTTCGTAGAGGTTCGCCACCATCCTGCCGGATATGTCGAACACCCGGATGCGCACGTAAGACTTGCTCGTGAGCGTGAACATGATGTTGGTCGCGCCCGTGAACGGGTTGGGCGAGTTGGAGAGCCGCAGCACGCGTCCGCTGTCATGCGGCACTCCGGTGTGTGTGGAGTCCGCGGTGAAGGTCCTGACGTCGCTGTCGCCGTAGAGACCATTGTACTTGTTATGCGTCTGGTACCATCCATGTGCATACCACTTGACGGTCTCTCCCTGCTTGGCGTAAAGCTGCGCGTCGAACACGGCCGTGGGTACGGGGCAGTTGCCCACTATGCCGTCATCCCTTACATAGCTGCCCTCGATGCTGTAGGCCGTAGGGCTGGTCTTGGGATCCGTGCCGTCATGCGTGTAAATGAACCTGATCTCCGACCCGTAGCCTCTCGGCGAAATCGAGGCGTTGACCATGAGCGACTGCGAGTCCTCGGCGAGATTGCAGAGCAAGGGGCCCGAAGTGGTGCCGGCCGTGCATGTCTGCACCGCGCTCTCGCCGTAGGAGTTGTCGCTGCCGCGGGCCTCTATGTACCACTTGATTGTGTTCCCGACATCTGCGGTCAGGTAGGCGCCCAGGCTGTCCGTCGAGTCCGTGGACGCTATGAAGTAGCCGACCGCCGTGTGGGCCGTGCCGCTGGTCTTGGGATCCGTGCCGTCGGTGGTCCAGATGAAGTCGGCATTCGAGCCGTATCCTGACGGGCCCACCTCCGCGGTCACGTAGTTGGAATCCGGATTACATGTCAGGTTGTAATAGTCGGCGGTGTCGCCCTGTTCGAAAGTGAAGAAGGTGTCGCTCTGGGCGTAATTGTCATGCATGTCCTCGCCGTAGGCGAACCAGTTGACCGTGGTCCCCGTGGGAACCATGTCGAGCACCGCGTAGAATTTGTCGTTGTTGCCCAGCTTCGCATCGAATGTACCGTCGATGGTCTGCACCGTGCCGCTGGTCATGGGATCGGAGCCGTCCGTCGTGTAGTCGAACTTCACCCACGAGGTTGTGCCTTCATCGCCCTCGTAGATCTCGGCCCAGATGGTGCAGTCGGTGGGCGTAGAGCCCTCGTTTCCAACCCACGCCGTGCCGCCCTGAACAAAAGACTGAACGGCGTCGCTCCAGTCGATGATACCTGTCTTGGAGACGCCCTTGGCGATCCACTTGACCGTTGACTCGTCCGGGGCCGAGGAGAATATGGCGTAGAACGTATCCGTCGTATCGCCACCCACCCTGCAGGTGTCATATGTGCCTGCCACGAAGGCGCTGTTGGAGTCCGGGTCGGAGCCGTCGACCGTGTAATAGAATGTCATTTGCGTCGTGGCGCCGCAGTTGCCGGGCGTGATGTCGGCCAGGCCCGTACAAGTGTGGGCGAAGCTTCTCTCGTTATCGACCGTCGCCGAAGGAGGCGCCGGCTCGACGGGAAGCGCATTCGGAGCCACATTCTGGCCCGTGTCGCGCGTGACGAAGAAATAAGTCATCGCCTGGGGCGTCGCCCCGATGGGGTTGGCCTTGGGGAAAGATGCGACGACGCTGTTCTGGTCCTCGTCGGTAATCCAGGAGCAGACTGCAATGCTGTCGGCATTGACAACCAGGCTTTCCGGTATGCACAGCTCCGAAACGAGATTGCCGTCCCAGCCCCCGTAACTGCAGGCGTCAGACCAGCCCTGGAACACCCACTGGGCGCCGTCCCAGATGCTGTACTCGTACCAACCGAAGCCGCCCGAGCGGTAGTAGATCACGTCGGGAAGGAACTTGCCCGAGAACGTGACATGGGAATAACCGTCGGAAGTCGCGCCCGAGCCGGGCGTGAGGTCGACGTCGTAAGCTATGAACCAGTCATAGTCCCCGTCTTCCTGGTCGGCATAAGTACCCTGGATGGCATTGAAGAAAGTCGTGTCGTCCCAGGTGAGATGAAAGTCGGTTCCACCATCGGTCTCTATGAGCTCATCGCTTTCCCACTCCGTTCCACCGAGCTGCGGCGTAGCGTTTTCGATTACGCCGTCGGTGGTCGTGGGTGTGGTGAAGGTCAGGGCCGCCGCCAGGGCCGGCATAAGCGCCACGCACAGGCCCGCGATGAGCAACCTGCTTGCTCTTCTCATCCTACTCCTCCTTCTCCCGAAAACAGATTGTGGCTCCCGCCCCTGCGCCGGGCAAGGAGTCCGTTTCTCACGTCACTTGATATCATTTTTATTATCCCTGATATTGCGGCATCACCCCCTGCTCAAACCGACGTATTCTGAGATTGGGACAGATATACTTTCCCGGGTAGCTTCATTATATCACACAAAAACCGCCAAGTCAATTTGGGCTTGTTCCGGTGAAGGTCACCCCGAAACGGTGTATGGCGTCCAGGGGGCTCGAGTCCTCGTATGTGTAGTCGAGCCAGAACTTGCCGAATCTGACCCCGAATCCGGCGGTGAGGCCCCTCAGCCATGAGAACCCGGCCTGGCTGTCGGAGTTCTCGCCCACGCGCCTGCGGTACCCAGCGCGCACCCGGAAGTCTTCAGAGATGAGCCCGATGACGCCGCTCCTGACCTCCCTTACGCCCCGCTGGCCGATATAATACGAAACACCGCCCGAGAACGGCGTGCCGCCCGAACCCGCAAGCGAGAAGCCCGCCTCCAAGCCCGCCGGCGATCCCCCGCCGTCCCCATCCTGGGCTATAATCATATTGCGTCCGACGGCGCTAACGTAGGCCGACAGGCCGCGGCCACCGCCGCCATATAAACGAAAAGCCCCGCCGACATCAGCCAGCACTCCTGTCCTGAAATCGGCATCCAGCTGCTCCCTGGCGAACTTGAGGCCTGCACCCGCTGAAAGTCTATCATGCAACCTCATGCCCGCCGCAAAACCGCCCATAAGTTCGCCAAAAATGAATGTCTCGCCTTCTCCGCCCGTGGGGTCGTTGAAGTCGGTCCGCGTGACCTGCCCGGTTGAGAGATAGGAAATATAGACGTCATATGACCAACCCCGCCCGGTTGGGGCTCCAAACCCGGCCAGGCCGCCTTTGAGGGACGTCAGGTAGTCCATATATCCTCCAGCCACCTCTACCCGATCGAGATAGCCCAACCCCGCCGGATTCCACCAGAAGTCGTTCAGTTCCGGCACCTCGCTCACATATGACTGCGTGGGGGCCGCCCCGGGCAGCATGCCGATATTGGCGGCTGAGAATGACGAAGACCAGCATGCCGCCGGAAAGGCGGCAATCACGAGAATTCCCAGTAGGCGCAAATCTGGATTTCGCATTGAGCTTACCTCTCGTCCACCCTTTACATATATATAAATCACCGGGCGCACAATACTGTTTTTTGGTCCCCAGCCCTGAGACCGGCGACGCGGGAAAAATGCACGTCCGGCTACGGGAATTTGCCAGAAACCTGCAACAATTTAATTCGTTGACTGGGTTCTATGCATGTGATATACTGTATCCAGTAAAATAAGGGGGTGGTGCCGGGCTCATAATATGGCTAAGGTCGACCACGGCTGTGGTCTCTTGCAGTGAGCGCGAGTGTCTTCATAACTTCTCATGGAAGGAGAGAAGCCTATGAATAAAGTTATAGCATGCGCAATTGTTATTGCCGTTGCGTCTCCCGCTTCGGCATTGGCGGGAATGTTGTTTTTCGGCTGGGAAATGACGGGCACCATAATGGACTCGCCGGCGCAATACAGCGGGTCCCTGACATGGGGTGCAGTGGGGACATTTGGATTCCAGCTCGATGACACCGGCTGGCCGGATCCATCGGGACAGGTGGCAAGGTGGGACTATATATTCAACACCTACTTCGCCGGCAATTACGACAACTCCACACCTGGTGCTTACAACTGGAAGGGCGAGATCGACGGCACGTATGAACTCGTTTTCACCGACGCGCCGCCGGATTTCAACGGTTCCGTTTCAGGGGAGTTCCGCCCGGAGATCACTCTCAGGGACATCGACGAGGACGGCATTTTCGATCCCTTCGAGAGAGAGGGTGAAAACCTGATCAACGGCAGTTTCACGATTTCCTGCGGAGCGGGCACCGGTGAGCTCGAATGCCAGCGCGGATCGGGCTCTATGCAGGACAATTACATGTCCTTCCCGTATCTTCCGGCGACGGATACAATGACCAACGGTAGTGGCAGCGTGATCCTGAGTGCGTGCCCTTCGGCTGCCGAGCAGTCGTCCTGGGGCAGTATCAAGGCGCTATACAGGTAACCAGACGACAGCAAAGTCATAAGACTCAAGTCAGAAGGGAGGTGTCGCCGCCACCGAATATATATGTCTTGATGTCACTCACTTTAAGGGAATCATGGAGGGTAGGAAATGATGAAAAGGCTAGTGTTGGTTTTCGCCGCTTGTCTGCTTATTGCAGGTGTTGCTCATGCTGAGCTGACCGTGGACTTCTTCTCCCAGGGTACCGGCAATATGGTCGCGGATGTCGGCAACGTGATTTACGGCGGCCAGATCGTGGGCGGTGATCTCGCTCCCGGTATCTGGTACATCGATATTGATGACACAGGTTGGCCCGTTGACCCGGGCCCGAGATGGGACTACCTCTGGACCACGTTCTATATTTATTCGCCGGGCACGCCCAGCGTGTGGACGGCTACCTTCGACGCGCCTCTTCTGGCCTCCCGTCCGGTTCTCTATATTGAGCATACGGGCGTGGGCAGCATGTCAGGCGTCGCGGATATGCGTTTCCAGGTCACTGACTGGGACGACGATGGCGTGCTTGATCCGGACGAGTGCGACGGCGACGGTCTCACCGGTATAGTCATCATTATTGAGGATGGAACTGGCGATTACGCTGATCAGTGCGGTGATGGCACCTATCAGGGTGGTTACACCAGAGACTGCGAAACCTGGGACGATTTCGTCCAGTTCCAGTGGAGTATAGACCTGTACGAGTGCGGCATGGCTACCGAGCCGGCCAGTTGGGGAGCCATTAAGTCTCTCTACAACCAGTAGAATTCAGACTGAGCCGACAGAGCCAGCGAGAGCTGTTTACGCAGTTGCCGGGACGCTAGTGACGCTCGTTGCAGGCGAGTATTGAATTACAGAATTACATAAAGATCCGCACTTGACAACAGTGATACGGCAACGGAGTTTGCTTTGTCGGCGGACTCCAACAGGAGAAGTGCGGGAATGTCAAGGATAAGAAGCGGGGATATTATAACGGGGGTGGTGGTGGCCCTCATGGCCATCGCCGTCCCCCTGTCTTCGTCTACTGCGGCAGAGACCACTTCCGTGATCCTCAGTATCGAAGCGTCCTCCACACAGGTCGGCGAATCCGGGACTATCTGCTTCCCGGTACCGGAATGCGCCGGAATAGAGGCCGACTTCACCCTGGACGGACTCCCTCTGAGTATGAGCCTCGTAAAGACGGCCTATATAAGGGACCAGCGTATCGCCGTTTTCAGGGCGAATGACGGAATCCCTGAGACCGGCGAGATCCAAGTAACGCTGAGTTTCGACCGGGCCGTCGGTCCGGCCCTCGTTGACGCCGGGCCGCTAACGCGCACGTGCTCGGAAGTGCTGACGGGCTACGGCAGCGCATTCGTGCCCGGGCCGCCTTCGGGCCCCGGGTCCGTGACGAGATGCCAGTCGCTCGCCGACTGCGCCAATGCCGGTGCGGACATCCTTCTCATAATGGGGCACGCCATCCGCCTCAGCGCTTATGTCGATTCGATCGGAAGACACTGGGCCGAGACCATGGGACTAAATGTCGCGATTATAGACGTTGACCGGATTTCGGCTTACAGCCCCGTCATGGTCCGCGATTTCATCAAAGCCCTTTACAATACGGTTTCCGCAGAACATTTCGGCGACGGGCACCTGGGCTTCGTGATTCTCCTGGGTGACGCATATGAAGACGACAATGTGACCCGCATGATCCCTGAATACGACGGCTACGGGGGAGACGCGGAGGCCTCGGACCACTTCTACGCATGCATAAAGGGCGACGACGAGTTCGAGGACATAATGATAGGGCGCATCCCCGTCGGAAACGAGCTCGAGCTGGCCTATTACTACGCCAAGCTCACGTCCTACACCCCCCTGCCGGCAGAGGACTGGACCAGGTCCTTCCTCTTCGCGGGCGGCTGCTTCTTTGCTTTGAAGCAGGACTATGTGAATCTGTTCGACAGCCTGGCGGTCTACCTGCCGCCGGACGTACATGACTCGCGTTATTACAGGTACGACTTCCCACAGACCGACCCCGGGGACGCCCAGGCCATACAGGCCATGGTCGACTCGCTTGAGGCGGGCCGCCTGTTCGTCATGTACTGCGGCCACGCCGACCGCTGGAACTGGGGCGGCAGATTCGAGAGGGTCTTCGGAAGCGGCCGCATTCCGGATCTGGCGAATGCCGACCGGCTCCCGATAATCCTCTCTATCGCATGCTACAGCGGGTGGTTCGACAACACGGAATACACTTTCTCGGACGGCGGGGTCGACTGCTTCGCCGAGCGCCTGCTTACGAATCCCGGCGGCGGCGCGGTGGCATGCCTGGCATCGTCCAGGGATACCGGCGGCGGGGCATCGACCGAGTTCACGTCACAGATCATAAGAGCGGCCTATGTCAACGGGTCCAGTTATCTGGGCGAGCTCATGCTCGAGGCCAAGACGAGGCATCTCTGCCGCCTCGGGAATATCGAGTACGTAAGGCAGTTCAACCTGTTCGGAGACCCATGCCTCAACTTCGTTCTCAACCAGGAACCTGTCAGCCAGCCCGATCTAGTGCTGAGGCCTTACCACGTGAAAGTATCCCCCGAGTTCATCAAGAACGGGGAAACGGTAACGGTGACGGCGGAAGTCTGGAACGCCGGCGGCGAGAGCGTTGCGGAATTCGACGTTGCCATCTATGACGGTGACCCGGACGCCGGCGGCGAACTCGTGGGGGTCGAGACCCTCGCCGACTTCTGGGGCTGGGAGAAGCGCTGGGTGGAATTCGAAATTCATGGCGCCGAGGGCGGGGCCCTGGACATACACCTGGTGGCCGACCCGGAAGAGATGATTCCGGAGGTGGATGAGGACAACAACACGACATCCGTCGAGACCTACGTTTACCCGTGCCAGGCCGGCTTCCCGGTAAAGCTCGGCGAAGACGTCAAGGGGCAGGTGATGGCCGACCTGGACGCCGACGAGGACCTGGACATATTGGTCACATCGGGCGGGACCCTGGCTCAGGCCCTCACGTCTGACGGCAACACCATATGGCTCAGGGAAAACCTGGGCCAGAAGGAGTGGTTCGAGAACATAGAGCCGGCGGCATGCGACCTCAACGGCGACGGCGCGACGGAGGTCATCCTCACTACGAAGAGCGCGGTACTGGTGCTTGAGGGAGCGACCGGCAACACCATCTGGCAGCGTTTCACCGACAACGCCAGCGTGTCCCCCGTGGTGGCAGACCTCGACCATGACGGGAGCTTCGAAGTGCTGCTGGCCACCTACAACTTCATGGCCGCTAAGATGTACGCCTTCAACACGCAGGGCGCCTACAGGTGGATCTATTCCCTGCCCGGGTCATTCGGGGCCATTACCAGTATTGTCTGCGGGGACTTCGATCAGGACGGTTACCTGGAGGTCATGATGGCCGGAGCCGGCGAGACGGGCAATCTCAGATGCTTCAGCTGTTCCGATGACCCGGATGAACAGCCTCATTCCCTCTGGACTTCCCAACTCACCTCTCAGGGTGTCGCCTGCGCGGTCGGCGCCGACATAGAGAGGGACGGCGACCTGGAGATAATAGCCGGCAGCGGGAACAACGTGTACGTCGTGGAGGCGATGACCGGGCAGATCATCGAAACGGTGGAGCTTCCCCACCCGGCTACCAGCCTGTCAATAGCCGACACAGACAATGATGAGGTCCTCGAGATTCTCTGCACATCGGAAATGGGCTACCTTTACAGGATTGATGGCCTGCAGGTTGTGCTGGAGAAAGACCTGGGAGGCACCCCGGTCGAAGCCCCCATAACGGCCGATCTCGACGGGGATGGGACCACCGAGATCATATGCAGCCTGCGCGAGGGTAAGGTCTGCATAATAAGCCCCACGGGCGGCGATTTCATGGCCCCGGTGCCGATAAGGAACATGTGCTACTCGACGCCCGTCGCCGGCGATATAGACATGGACGGGAGGATCGAGGTATTTGCCGGATCGGTCGACTCCGTGCTTTTCGCGCTCGACCTCGGCATTCAGGGCGGCAGAAGCGAGTGGCCCTGCGCGGGGGCGTCCGGCATCAGGATGGGGATCTACGCCCAGCCATTCACCGGCATGTTCACCGATGACTTCGTGCTATACGGACGGGTGGACATCGTGGGCGACGTAGTGATCGATGAGGGAAGCAAGCTCACCATTGAAAGAGGCACCGACATCCGATTGGTCTCCCATGACATTTACGGCGGCGGGGCATCATCACAACTGTGCGAGGTGTTCGTGAGGGGAGACCTCGTATGCAGGGGAACAAGCCTCCATCCGGTGACCATGACCGGGCTCGCCTATCCCGACGAACCCGGCACGTGGATGGGCATAATGGTGGAGGATGAGGGCACTGCGACTATATCAAGGACCTCCATTAGAAACGCGGTCACCGGAATCGACTGCCGCAATGACGACATCTATCTGTCCGAGTCGGAGATATCGAACTGCATCATGGCCGTCAAGGTGGACGCCACGTCACCCGTGCTTGATAACAACGAGCTATACAACAACACATATGCCGTTTCGGCCAACGGCGGCAGTCCCGTCCTTGTCGGTAACAAGATGCATCACAACTCCTACGCGGGCGTGGTGATGTCGGACGGCTGCACCGCGGTCATGGACAAGAACGTCATAAGCAATACCACCAGCGGAAGCGGCCTGGCCTGCTACAACTCCAATCCGACCATACTTCCGGGCAACAAATTCGAGTACAATGCCTTGAACGGCATCTACCTGGGCACAAGCTCCCCGGTCATCGACTCATGTTACGTGGCTTTCAACGGCGACTGCGGCATCAAGGTGGCCATGTCCTCATCACCCGTGATAACAAAGACCTCGATTGTCGGAAACAGGTTCGGCTTCGGCATATATAACAACTCCAATCCCGTGCTCGGGGACGACGGGGCGGGGCTCGGCGGGCTCAATGACATCCGGGACAATGAGATGCTCGCCATAAAGAACTACACGGCGAATACGATCATGGCCCAGACGAACTGGTGGGGCACCGACACCCCCGAACCGGGGCTATTCATGGGGCCCGTGGACTATTCGCTGTGGCTTACGACGGCGCCCGCCGGCGTGGATGACATCGACCTTGTTGATAATCTGATGTTCAGTCTCTATCCGAACCCGTTCGTGCACCAGGTCAATCTGAGTTTCTCGATTTCTTCCCGCGATGTCCCCCTCGAGGTCAGCATCTACAACGTCCGGGGGAAACTGGTTAAGAAGGTACTCTCGGAGGACCACCCGGGTCTGGTCCAGGTCGCCTGGGACGGCACGGACTCGCGCGGCCGCAGGGTGGCGAGCGGGACATATCTGGTCGCCGTCAAGTCGCGTTCGCATTGCGTGACGCGAAAGGTGGTACTTCTCCGTTAGACCTCGCCCTCATCCACGGGCTCAAGCCCGGCGTACCTGGCGAGTACCTTCTTGACGTTGTTGTGGCCGAAGTCGACCGTAACGCGGAGCTCCCTGCCATAGCCCTCGCAGGCCTTGACGCGCCCTATGCCCCAGTCGGGATGTTTGACCCATGCCCCAACCTGGATGACGATCTCCTCGCCCGAGTAGTTCCCATCATCGGCGCCGCCCCGGCCGTACGCCTCGTACACATCGGACAGGTACTCCACGTGCTCAGGGGGAATCTCGTGAAGGAATCTCGAAACGCTGCGGGTGAGGAACCCGTGGAACCCTCTGCGGCTGGTCGCAATCGAGAGAAACGCGCGCTCGCGTGCCCTTGTCAGCCCGACGTAGAACAGCCGGCGCTCCTCCTCCACCTCCGCGTCATCCTCCAGGGCAGTGTGATGCGGCAGCAGGCCCTCCTCGACGCCGGCCAGGAAGACAGCCTTGAACTCCAGCCCCTTGGCGTTATGCAGGGTCATGAGGCTCACCCTCTCCCCGGTGTTGTCCCACATGTCGATATCCATGAGCAGCGATATCTCCTCCAGGAAAGCCTCGAGTGTCGGCTCCTCGGCGCGCTCCTCGTACTCGTATGCCCCGGCGGCCAGCTCTCTGACATTCTCCAGTCTCGCCACTGCGTCCGGGGTTCCCTGGTCCTCGAGAAAGGCTATGTAGCCCGTGTCCTCGGCAACGGTGCTGATCAGCTCGCCGATCGAGCCCGAGGCCGCAGCCGACTTGAGCCCGTCAATGAGACTCACGAAGTCGGCCAGCTTTCGCCTGATGCCCGGGCCTATCTCCCCGATCCGGCCGGACCCCTCAATTGCCTCGAGAAGGCTGATGTCCTGCTCCACCGCATGGGACTCCAGACGCGACATGGTGACATCACCGATTCCGCGCGGCGGCACATTGAGTATTCTGCGCAGGCTTATGGAGTCCGCGGGGTTAACGAGGACACGGAGGTAGGCGACTATGTCCTTTATCTCCTTCCTCTCGTAGAACCTCGTGCCGCCGACGAGAATATAGGGCATTCCCTGCCTGCGAAGCGCGTCTTCGATTGCCCTGGACTGGGCGTTGGTCCGGTAGAGCACGGCGACATCCGAGAGGGTCTTGCCCTCATCTTTCACGAGCTCGGCGATGGTGGCGGCGACAAACGCCCCCTCTTCCTCTTCGCTCAGCACGCCGTTGACGCCGATCTTCCTGCCCACCGGATTGGCCGTCCAGAGTTCCTTATCCTTCCGCCTCCTGTTGTTCTTGATGACGGCCTGCGCCGCGGCCAATATGGTCTTGGTCGACCTGTAACTCTGTTCGATGCGGATCACCCTGGTGCCCGGGAAGTCCTTTTCGAAATTGAGGATATTTGCGACGTCGGCGCCGCGCCACTGGTAAATCGACTGGTCGTCGTCCCCCACGGCGCAGACATTGCCGTGCCCGGACGACAGCAGCCTGATGAGTTCGTATTGGGCGAAATTGGTGTCCTGGTATTCATCTATCAGTATGTATCGAAATCTACCGCTTACCCGATCGAGCAGTTGGTCATTCGCCCGTAAAAGCCGGACGGGCATCACGATCAGGTCGTCGAAATCAAGGGCGTTGTTTTCCCGCAGCCCCGCTTCATAAGCCTCATAGAGCCGCGCCAGCTCCGTGTCCCGATGGCCCGTGGCCCGTGCGCGGAACTCCTCAGGCCTTATGAGCTGAGACTTGACGGCGCTTATTCTCGAGAGAATCCCGGCAGGTGAGCCCCGCGTCTCACTCTTCTCCTCCGTCTTGAGAACCTGCTTGATGAGCGCGGCCTGGTCGTGCTCGTCGTAGATGGTGAAGTTAGGGGGAAAACCCAGGCTGCGGGCCTCGTATCTCAGTATGCGCGCGCAGATGGAATGAAAAGTGCCGATCCACATCCCATGCCCCACGTCCCCGACCAGCGACCTGACGCGGTCCCGCATCTCGCCCGCCGCCTTCCTGGTGAAGGTGACGGCTAGAACGTCGTGAGGGCTCACGCCCATCGGGCCCACCAGATAAGCTATCCTGTAGGCAAGCACTCTCGTCTTGCCTGTCCCGGCTCCGGCGAGAACCAGAAGCGGACCCTCCGTTGATGTAACCGCCTCCCGTTGCGGGGAATTCAGTTCATGGAGAAGATCCAACTAGAAATCTCCCCCGAGCGTGAAGTGCACTCGCTTTTGCGCCGGGCCGCCGAAGTTCGTGGCCCAGGCGAAATCGAGCCTCATGAGAAGGTAAGAGAAGACCATCCTGAAGCCGAAACCGTAGGCGGCGTGGAAGTCGGCTAGCTGCTGGGAGCCCTCCACGGTGTGCATCCAGCGGACGTCGTTGAACTGCCCGTTCCAGGCGCTTCCTATGTCGAAGAAGAACACGCCGCGGATGCCTCCGAGCATCAGCGGAATCGGGCCGCGCGTCACCAGCCGGTCGATGAATGGATAGCGGAGCTCCAAGCTGGCGAAGGCCATGTTATTGCCCTCGAACTGGAAATCGGGATAGCCCCTGAGCGTGTATCCTCCGCCGAGCGAGAAGACCACGGGATCCAGGCCCTGGCTCGTTGCCGCGCTCATCCGGAACGCCAGCGATGTGCTGGAGGTGAACCGGAAGTACTTGCGGAAGTCCACATAGCCCGAGTTGTAGTTGAGGTCGCTTCCGAGCACATCCACTATGCTTTTGTCGAAGCTCAGGAAATACCTCGTGCCGCCGACGGGCCCCATCATCCCCCAAATCGTGTTGTCCTTCACGTACGACAGGCGGACCGAATAGAGATCGTATGAATTGCGCGACGCGATTATGGGCGCCGGCAGGTACTCGGAACCGTCCTCAAAGATCTCGCGGTCAATTCTCTGAGCCGTGAACTCAAGGTCTACTCGCCTGAACTTATCGAGCGGGTAGGACAGCGCAAGCAGCCCGCCGTAGTTCCGCTCGGAGAAGAAGCGGTCTACCCTTCCCTCGCCGATGGGGATCCCCATGGTCGAACGGCTCGCGTAGTAGTAGTTCTTGAAGTGAAAGACGCCGAACCCGTAGTTCACCCTGTGCTTCAGGTAGTTATAGATCCCCAGGAAGTCAGTTTCCTGGAAGGAAGAGAAGAACTCCGTGGCAATCGAGATCCTGTGATTGCCGAGAACGTCGCTCACGGACAGCTGGGTGAAACCGCCGAGGCCGTATGCCGTGCTGTACTGGAAGGACCCGCCGACGTAATCGGGCGTGAAGTTGATGCGGTACGGCTTTACCTCATAGTCAAGAGCTTGTTCGATCAGCGCGCTGTCCGCGATTCCCGGCGCCATGTCGACAACCGGCGGCGCAAACGCTATTGTGCTGCGCTCCTCCAGCCAGGGCGCTTCCCACGTCCAGTCTTCTTCCTTCTGCTTCCGTATTATGCCGAGGTTCTCGGCCGGATTCTTGATCTGGAAGACGTCCCAGCCCGCTTCATTGAAGCAGCTGAAGGCGATGCGGTTACCCTCTCGCGACCATGACGGGGTGAAGATGCCGCCCAGGATGTTGGTTATCTGTGCAGTAGTCGAGTCACCGAAGTCATAGATGAAGAGGTTATAGGACCCGTCCCTGTCCGAAACGAACATGAGCCTGTCGTTCTCCTCCCCCCAGACCGGCGAGAGGTCCTCGCACTCGCAGTAGGTGACCCGCTCGGTCACGCCGTGGTCTATATCGAGCACGTAGATGTCGCGCGTCGGCTTGACCCAGGGCCCCACGCGGGAGATCTCGCACAGAGAATCCACGCAGCCGGGGGCTATGGCCGAGAACGCGATCCTGCTGGCGTCGGCCGAGAACGCAATGGCCGAGTACTCCAGCGCGCCGGAGTGTATCTCCTCCACCTCGCCCGACTCGATGTCCAGCGAATATATCCCGGCCGCTCCCCTCCGGGTTCCCACGAAGGCGATGGAACTGCCTTCCGGCGACCAGGCCGGATAGCTCATGGTGTCGAATTCGGGCTGGAATCTCTCGAGGTTCTTACCACTGGGAGCGTCTATTATATACAGGGCGTCGCCCTTGCCCCGCTTACTCACGAAGGCTATCCGTCTGCTGTCCGGGGACCAGGCGAAACTGCTCCTCAGGCTATGGAACGACTCGAAGTCCTGGGATCTCTGCCCTTTGACGAGGCGCCGGATCTCCCTGCCGTCGATCGCCGACATCAGGTATATGTCGTAATAGCCGCTCTTGTCTGAAAGATAGACGATCAGCTGGCCATCGGGCGAAATGGACGGCATGCCGTTTACGAAGGAGTCCCCATTGCGGTGGTCCGTGAGCCTCTGGGCCACTTCATCCGGCTCGTCCTTTGCGGAGATATCCGGCCAGTACCGCTCGCGAAGATACTCGGACCACGATTCCGTGAGCCCCTGAGTGTCCACGCCGATTGTGTTCATGAGCGCCGCGTCTATATTCCTGGTCGAGGCCACCGCCTGCAGAATGTCGGGGATCTTCTCGGGGCCGTACTTGTCGGCGATGTACCTTATAACGGACTGGCCCTGTTTATAGGCCAGGTACCCGTACACGTCGTAGTACAGGGGGAAGTAGTAGCCGCTTATGGCCGCGTCCCGCATAACCATCTCGGCCTCCGTGTCCCAGGCCGAAGCCTCGAACTCGGGTATCCCCTCCATGAACCACAGGGGCAGCCGGAACAGGTACTGGCGCGTGAATATGGACTCCAGCAGGCCTCCGTATACTATGTCGAAAGTGAAAACATGCGTGAGCTCGTGATATACAAGATGCCTCAGGTCTTCATAGGAACCGTTGAAATGTATAACCACGCGGTTCTTGAAAATCTCCGTGAACCCCTCCGTCCCCTCCTCAAGAAGAGACATCGTCACGTTCGTCTGCTGGAACTCGTGGTGGGAGGCGTATACGATTATGGGGGTCCGCTTCCCCAGCTCGTGTTTGAGATGCGAGCTGAGCGAATCGTATGAGGCGTCGGCAATGACCGCAACGCGCCGCGCAAGGTCCTCTTCGCCCTCGTAATAGTAAACGTCGAAGTACTTGGAGGCAAGTACCGCCCAGTCGAATACCCTGTACTGCACCTTGTTCTTGCCGAACCCCGCGGCAAGCGACGGGATGAGAAGGAGCAGCAACATTGTAAGAGCAATCCGCCTCATACCCTACCCCGTATAGCTAGTACCCGTATCTGAACTTCAGGTCGACGTCGAAGTAGCCGAGACCTCTGACCGTACCCGCCTCGCCTTCGACGGTGAACCTGTCGCTGAGCCTGTATTCCACCTGAAGTCGCCGCTCCGGCTCGTCCAGCCCCCTCTGCTTGAGCCTCTCCGCGTCGCCGTAGAGGTTCCCCAGGGACTCGGTGTACTGCAGATAGACATTGTCGGTAACGTACTTGCCGAATGTCACGCGCGTAGAGAGGACAATATTGTTGGTGCTGGCCCCGTCATCGATTTCTATGCCGAACCTGTCCAGCCTGAGTTCCCTGGCAACGTCTGTTCCGAAGCGGTTCAGAAGCGCCATTCCCCAGGACTGAAGAAGGGCCTGGGCGAATGCCTCCTGGCCGACGTCCTCGCCGGGTCCGCTCACCCTCCTTACCGTCAGGGCTTCGAAGATCTGAGTCTCACTCCAGCCGCTCTCGGAGGTCGCCGAAACGTCGACGTTGTCCAGAAATCCGTTCACCACCACCTCTATCCTCTCATCCAGCACCCGAGCTTCGGCCTCTAAGTTAATATACGCCTTTTTTATGCTGGTGACATCGCTAAATCTGACCTCGCCACGAACTATCTTGAATATATTGTTATATACTGCAAAGGTACCGCGTATTGTCTTCAGTGTGCCCAGGACGAGCAAACCCTCGCCCGAGCGTTTGACATTTACCGTACCCTGTACCTCTGCCTGTATATCGTCTCCTCTTATCCAGAACTTGTTAGGAATCTCCACCTCGACGTTCATCAACCAGCCGGGGAATCTCGTGGGCCCGAGGAACCCGCCGGACGTCTGCGCGCCCGCGAGGCTGAAATAGTACTCCCCCTCATGCACCTTGAGGTCGCCCTCCAGGTTCGGAACCCACTGGCCCGGCTCGATCTCGACCCGGTTGATGACGATATCTCCGCCTATCCTCACGAAGAAGTCTTCGTACTCCGAGACCCAGTAGTCGTCAAACGTGAGGGCCAGGTTCCAGTCATCGAAAGCAAGGCCCGAGATGGTGAAGTAACCCGAGCCCTTCAGTGCGCCCTCTTCCGCCTCGAACCTCCGAATGTCGAACCTCTGGCCGTCCGCCGCCAAATTGAGATAGATGTCTCTTAAGTCCTGGGCCATGCCCTCCAGTCTTATGCGCGCCCCGGAGAGATTCACGTAGCCTTCGAAATAGGGGTCCTTTGCCTGGCCCGTGATCCTGAGGTCGGCGTCGTACCTGCCCTCGCACTCCTTGAGTTTGGGGAAGATGTCGGCCAAAAGTCCCAGGTTCCCGCCTTCTATCACCACTTCGAGGTCGATGGGACGCTCCAGCAGCGAAGTCGAGAATGGCACCACCGTCACGGCGACGGGGATACCGCCTTTTATCCGCCCGCTCTCCCCGTTGGTGCCGAAGTCGAATTCCGAGATCGTCAGCAGAGAGTCTTCCAGAAGGATGTCCCAGGTCAATCTGCCGAGCTCGGTCAGGCCGTATTCGGCGTTATCGAGACGCCCATGTGTCACGATGCGGGGGTTGTCGCGCCTGCCGCTGACCTCGGCGCTCAGACTCGTCCGGCCCCTGAACTTGGAAAGCGGCGGCGCCAGCGACGAGAGCAGAGTAATGTCGATGTCACGGGCCTCCACTCTGAGCGTTCCCAGGTTGTCGATCAGGCCCGGGCCGCTGTCGGGATCCGTCGCGCTCCAGAGATTGCCCGGCGAGAGGTTCACGGGGACGGTGCCGTCAATAACCACGCTGCCGTCACCGTGCCGGAGCACGAAGTCGTCTATGATGAGCGTATCGGCCTCATACCTGGCATGACCGGTGAAGGAGTCGTAAGGCACCTCCTTCATCTCGCCCTCCGTGAGCTCGAAGTCGAGATTGAAGCCGAGGCTGTCCTTGTGGCCCCTGATGTCCCAGGTCAGATTCATTGTGCCCGTCGGCATCGGCGTTCCCGTCGACATGCCGAAGAGACCCATGTCCAGGCCCTTTACTCTGGCCTGAAGGTCGTAGAAGCCCCCGGCAACGGTCGATCGCTCGAGGCTGACCGCCCCCATCTCGGAGGCGACCTCCAGCCCGGACACGACCAGCGAATCGTTGCCGTAGGAGATATCCACCGCGCGCGAGTTCTCCCACACATGCTTGCCTATCTCGACGAAGATATTATCAACCGTCATGTCAAACCCGCCCTCGACAAAATCGAGCTCCCCGACCACACCGAACAGCGAACCGCCACTCCGCGTCAATACCAGCCTGTCGATTGAAAGATGCCTGTCGTCGATTTCGAAGTCGGCTATCAGCTCCTCGGCCCGCGAATCGCCGCGTCCGAGATTGGCCCCGAACAGGCGGCCATAGGCTTCCAGGCCCTCATCGGAGTACTCGAGGAAGAAGTCGGTGACCAGGCTATCGCAGTCCACACCCCGGTAAACAATGCTGTCGGCCACCGAGCGCACCTCGAGCGTCAGGTACCCGGCCTTCTGCTGCAGAGTGGCGCGGGTCGTCATGGAGCCGCCGAGGCCCTTCAGGGGATGATACGCCTCTATGCCTGCGATGTCGTCGGTGTCGTAACCCATTTCGAGGTCGATACCGCCGTCGTAGCCCGCGTAGCCCCTGCAGAAGCAGTCGCCATACGGGACCTTCCCCGTCGCGTCAACGGTCACGTCTTCCGAGGTTACCTTGACGTATCCGTCCACCGAGTCGAACTCGTAATGGCGGTACCTGCCTCTGCCGAGATGAGGCCAGGTGTCAAGCGTGAAGTCCTCCGCCGTAAGGCCGCGGCCACTGAAGGCGACTTCGCCGTTCATATCCGTATCGAGGACCTCTGACGGGTTCTTGATGAGCGTGGCAACATCCATATCGGTGAAAGAGACGACGCCCTTATACTCGGGAATCTCAGAGAAAGCGTACTCGGCTGTGACCATCATGGGCGTTCCGTTGAGAACCATGGTGAGGTCGTTCACCGCCAGCTTGCCGTCGGCGAACAGGCCCTTGGTATCCAGGTTCTCGAAATCCCATATGCCTGCATTGCCGTCCACGTGGGCGTCCAGGCCGTAGCGCCCGCCGCTTCCCTGCACCGTGACCACGCCCTTCACGGTCCCGAAGTCCTCCCTGACCGGGCCGCCGTAGAAGGAAAGAGCATCTTCGATAGCCAGGCTGTCGAACTCCGCTCTCACATCCAGGGTGTCCCAGCCCCCACCTCCCATGAACAGGCTGAAGCCGAGACTGCTCTTCTCAGTCAGGAACTCCAGGAAGTGGACTTCCATGCCCCGCCTGTCCCGCGAGAAATAGCCTGACGACTTCTTCACACGCGTGCGCGCGTCGTAGAGGAAAGCTACGTTATTGAGGAAGAAGTTGGTCTCCTCGGCGAACTTCATGTACACGGCATTGACATCAAGCTCGGTCACGGCCGCCGGCCTGCCCCCCTCCCAGAACACCGAGCCGTCGGTGAGCCCGAACTTCCTGATCTCAATCACCGGCGGCGAGCCCCCGTCGCTCTCCCTGCTGTCGCCGAAGGGATAGACCCAGGAGCCGTCAGCGCGCCGCGGGATAACGATCCTGGGTGAAACGAGCCCCACCGAGTCTATCCTCACCTTGCCGAAAATGAGCGAGGCGGGATTGTGGGAAACATAGATCTCCCTGGCCGTAAAGAGTATCTTGGGGGACTCCGCCCCCGTATAGGTGATGACGAAGTCCTTGAGTACCACGTTGCGGAAGAGATTGCCGCCGATATCCCCGACGTCGAAGGTTATGTTCCTGTCCCGCCCCATCTGCGCCGTGAGATAGCCGCCCAGGTTGATTGCGATTCTCTCGCTCTGGGTGGTGAAGACGACTACCACGCCCAGAAGCAGAATGCACAATACGACCCCGAAATACGCCAGCCCTTTCTTCTTCCTGCTCATCTCTAGAATGCGTTCCCTATTACCACGTGAAACTGCCCCAGCGGCTCACGGGAGCCATCCTCGTAGATCGCTCGCTTGAGCCTGAACCCGTAGTCCAGTCTCGCCGGCCCGACGGGCGTCATCAGCCCGATTCCGACGCCGAAAGTGTATTTCACGTCTGTGTTCCGCCTGAGGGCGTATTCCTCGGACGGGACGCCGATTTCGAAATCGGTACCGCTGACGTCGTCAATCGACTCCCAGGCGTTGCCCATGTCCAGGAAGGTGACCGCCGTTATTTTCCACATCATGGGGATTCTGAGCTCGATATTGCCCGTCAGGACAAAGTTGCCGGGACCGAACTCCTGCTCGGGATAGCCCCTCAGGGTGGACGTCCCTCCGACATAGAATTGCTCGTATACCGGCACCCCGGTCTCCTGCGACTTCCCGAAGGGTTCGGTGTAGCCCGCCCTGATGCCGGCGGCGAAGACGGCGTTGCCGTACGTCAGGAAATAGCCCGACCATGTCCCGGTGACCTTGGTGAAGGAATTGTCCCCGCCGAATATGCCGCCGGCGACACCGGCCGTGAGTCTTAATACCGATCCCCTGCGCGGATTGAAGAAAGGCACGCGCGTGTCCCTTTCCACTAGGAAGCTCATCGACCGGTTCACTTCCTGCCCGAGCTGTATGCGCAGCGTATCCTCGTCCTCGACGTTCCAGGAAGGGTTGCGTATCTCGACGAACTCATGTTTGTACGCGAGGGTCATTCTGAAGGTCCGCGTGAAGTCCTTGGTGACGCCGGCATCTACTCCGATTCTGTCCAGCGTGTACTCGCCGTCCACCACATTTCCCTTGTTGTACTTCTCCAGGGTTTCCTCCCCGTAAATCTGGAGGCCTCCGGTAAGGCGGGTGCCGAAAAGCCACCGGTCGGTGAGCGATGCGTCGAGCCTCTTCCTCGTGAGCCCCTTGTCGAAGTCCCGCGTGCCGAGCACCATGTCGACATTGAAGAGAAGCGCGGCCTTGAAGAGGTTCCTGTGGCGCCAGCCGACGGAAACATTGGCCTCGTCCAGGGTTCCATAGCCGAGCCCCAGGTTCACCTCCTTCATCTTTCTTTCCTTCACCTTGACTACAAGGTCGACGAGCCCGGAGTCCTCTGTGGCCGGCGTGGGGTCTATTCCAACGTCCTTGAAGAGGCCGGTGTCGTAGAGGTGCTGCTGGCTGTCGAGGACGTTCTTCCTGGAGAAGAGATCGCCGGGTTCGGTGGTTATTTCCCTGCTTATGTGAGGCTCGCCCACCCGGCGGTTGCCGCTGACCCTTATCCTGCCGATATGCGCGGGATCGCCTTCCTCAATCATGTACGTCAGGTCGACCTTGCCCTCACCGAATGCCAGCCGCGTCGACACGGCCGCGTAGATGTAACCGGCGTCGGCGTAAAGCGTGTAGATGTTGTACTCGTCCTGGGCGATCGCATCCTGGTTGAGGGGATCTCCCGCCTTCATGCCGACGGCCTTCTTGAGCTTATCCGGACTCATCACGCTGTAACCCTCGAAATCGATAATCCGCACCGTGGTCTGGCTGCCCTCGTTGACTCTTATAGTGATCCAGACGTTGTTTCTGGCCTCGTCGTACTCGATCTCCTCGACCTCGGCCGAGGCCCGCAGGAATCCGTTTCTCCTGTAAAAGGCGACTATGGAGAGGATGTCCGACTCCAGCGTGGTCATGCGGAGTCTCTTGGTGCTGAAGTACCCGCTTTCCTTGGTGCGCATGACCTTCCGGACGTCTTTTTCGCTGAAGTGCTCGGTTCCGAGGACAGAGATGTCCCTTACGGCAGGCCCGCCGCGGCGCCTGTCCCGCTGGCAGTGGCCCTCTGGGGCGAGAAAGGCCACGATTAGCAGAATTGCTAAGAAAATGGCACTATTTCTCATCAGTTGCGCATATTAGCAGAGGCGTAAATACCTGTCAACTATATGAAATGCATTGGACTTATGTTGGCTTCATGCTAGCATACTTCCATGAACGCACGTATCCCGAGATGTCTCTTCGCATTAAGCCTGATCCTGCTCGCCTGCTCGCCGACGGCTCCGCCGGAAGAGCACGAGAACCTTGAGCGATTCATGGAGACCTTCTCGGAATGCGCCCGCATCTACCGTGTTCATGCCGACGATCCGGAGATGCTGGCGGACGAGCTCCGCCAGGTGGACTTCCCCGAGAACTGGAAGGCCATGGCGGACTCGTTGACGGCGTACTATGAAGGCGACGTGGATTTCTGGATCGAGACCTTCAACGAAATCTCCACGCGCTCCCGCCGCTAGTTGGGGTCAGGTCTTGAAATGCACAATCGGTCAGGTCCTGGGGTCAGGTCTTGAAATGCACAATCGTGTCGTGGGGTCAGGTCTTGAAATGCACAATCGTCCCGCGTGCATATAGACGGCGCGCGGTCAGCGCGGTCTATTTTGAAATGAAGCGGGATACGTCGATGAAGGTAATGGTCAGTATGGCCCCTATGAGGAATACGAATCCGATCTGATGAGCGATTATCCTCTGGCGCATGGTTATCGGCCTCCTGCTCACGGCTTCGACTCCGAGCAGGAACAGGTGCCCGCCGTCCAGAACAGGGATTGGAATCAGGTTGATGAGGGCAAGCTGGGCGCTGATTGTGGCAATGAGGGCCAGCATGTAATCGACTCCCCATCTCATGGACTCGCCCGCGATCTCGCCTATCCTTACCGGACCCCCTATCATGTCACGGCTCGCCCTCAGCGTGAGTAACCGGTGGAAAAACACGACGATCTGCTCGGCGGCGGCCCGCGTCGTCAGAACCGCCAGCTTGACCGACTCGAAGAGACCTATCCGCTCATAATCTACAGCGTAGGAAACTTCTATGAATCCCGACCCTTCCCTGTCGCCGGTCATAACGGTGGCGCTCCCGGGCCGCCCGTCGCGCTCGTAATCGATGACTATCTCGCGTCCCGGCGCCGCAATTATAATCTCCCTGAGGTCGAACCAGTCCCGGACGGGCTCACCGTCAATCGCCGTCACCACGTCTCCTTCGCGCAGGCCGCCCCTGTATGCGGGGCCCCGCCACTTGACGTCGCCCAGCTCGGTGTCGCGGTATGCGTACATACCGGCCTCGTAGTATGCCTCGACATTCTCCAGGTCCATGACCACACTCATCGGGGCACCCCCCCGCAACACTTCCACCGTCGCTTGTCCGCCCACCCGATCCTGAAGCTCGGTCTCAAAGTCATCCCAGGTCTCGACCGGATTCCCATCCACCGATACAACCTCGTCACCGGCGCTGAGTCCCGCCTCCCAGGCAGGCGTATCCTCGATGACATATCCTATCTCACGCGTGGGAGTCACCACGACACCCAGAACCAGGTTCATACCGATGAATATCGCCAACGCCAGCACAATATTCATAAGCGGGCCCGCCGCTACGATGAAAGCCCGAACGCCTTTGGGCTTCGACAGGAATTCCCAGTCCTGCCCGGTCAGGTCTTCTTCGGGATTGTCGCCGGCCATTCTCACATAACCGCCGAAGGGAATCGCGCTCACTATATAGTCGGTATCGCCGCGCTTGATGCCCAGGATTCTGGGGCCCATTCCGATAGAGAAAGTGAGCACCTTAACGCCGGACTTCTTGGCTGCCAGGAAGTGCCCCAGCTCGTGGACGAAAACGATCACGCTCACGACTATCGCGAAAGCCAAGATGTAGACCATATCAGTCGCCTCTGCCCATCTGCTTTACCAGGCTTCCGGCCCGTTCCCGCGCCCATGCGGTGGCACGCATGACCGAGTCAACATCGCTCGCTCCCATCACCTGATGGGATGCGACCACCTCTTTCAGTATCGAGTAAATATCGTTAAACTTTATCCGTCCTGCAAGAAAAGACTCCACAACCACCTCGTCGGCCGCGCTGAGAGCCGCCGGAGCCGTCCCCCCGAGACCGGCCGCCTGATAGGCGAGATCCAGGCACGGGAATTTCTCCAGATCCGGCGCATCGAACGCAATGTCGCCCATGCCTGCAAGGTCCAACCGCTCGAGCCGCGTCTCGAGACGGGCAGGCTGAGTCAGCGCGTATTGAATGGCCAGCCTCATGTCCGGTACTGACAGCAGCGCGGTAACGCTGCCGTCTATGAACTCGACGAGACAATGGACAATCGACTTCTTCTCAATGAGGATATCGATTCGGTCGGTCGGTATATTAAAAAGCCAGCTTGCCTCTATCACCTCAAAACCCTTGTTGAGCAGCGTCGCCGAATCGATGGTGACCTTCTGCCCCATGTCCCAGGTGGGGTGCTTCAGGGCGTCCTCCGCCGTTACTTCGCCGATCTCGGCCGCCGTCATGTCCTTCAAGGGCCCACCCGACGCCGTCAGGGTTATTCTCGATACGTCCGCGCGCCTCTCGCCCCTGATGCACTGGAATACGGCGCTGTGCTCGCTGTCCACGGGAATGAGGCCTACGCCCGCCGCCGCTGCCTCGCGCGTTATGACCTCGCCGGCAGCGACCAGGCACTCCTTGTTAGCGATCGCGAGGTCCTTGCCGGAACGTATCGCGGCGATCGACGGCATTATGCCCGCAGACCCGACCAGGGCGTTCAGGACTATGTCCGCCCCGTCGAGAGAAGCCAATTCCCTGAGCCCGCCCTCGCCGCACACGACCCGGGTCTCCGTTCCCTCAACCATGTCCTTGAATTCGCCGGCCAGCGATTCGTCGCCTACCGCGGCCACCGCGGGCTTGAATTCCTCGACCTGCCTGGCAAGGTCCTCGATCTTCCGGTTGGTTGAAAGCCCGGCCACCGCGATTGCCTCCGGATGCGACCTTGCGACATCCAGCGAGCTCCTGCCTATGGAACCGGTCGAGCCCAGTATAGATATCCGTCTCATGGCTGCACCCCTGAGAACACCAGTCTCGCGAAGAGATAAAACACGGGTCCGGCGAAGAGCAGGCTGTCGAAGCGGTCAAGCAGCCCCCCGTGGCCGGGAATCAGATTAGACGAGTCTTTGACGCCGGTGCTCCTCTTAAGCATGGACTCGGCCAGGTCTCCCACAACGCATGCAGCCCCTACCAGCACCCCGACGACAACCGCCTGCCAGGCCGCGAGGAACGGGGCGAACGTGGCCCGCGATATGAAAGCTGCGATAACGCAGGCCGTGAGGCCTCCAAGCGCACCCTCGACCGTCTTGGAGGGACTCACGCGGGCCATCAACTTGCGCCTGCCGATTGCCGAACCGACGAAGTAAGCGCCGCTGTCATTGCTCCAGGCCAGAATCAGAACCAGAAACACAAGCGAGCGCCCCATATCGCCGGCCGCGACAAGCCCCGGATCGAGGGCATGTGCCGGAAACTCCCTCAGGAGTATGAAGAAACCCAGCAACCAGCCGGTATAGGTGACCGCGGCGATGGAAAGCGAAGCGCTTAAGACATACTTCTCGATATCCGCCCTCGCAAGCCCCTCCATAAGACCCATGAGAACGATCACGGTCAATATGATCGCGGCTGTGCCGATGCTGCCGAAATAGAATGCGAGCGCGATGAGCGCGCTTCCCGGTATCACCAGGAACCTGGACACGCGGAAGCCGCGCGCCGAAGCCATGTTCGCGAATTCGGAGCTTCCCAGCCCGGCAAGCAGGGCTACGAATGCGGCGAACAGGAGCCCTCCCCTGTATGTGATGAAAAGAACGATGGGAATAAGGACCGCGCCGGCCCCTACCCTCTTGGCCAGCTTGGAGAATGCCATTGTCTACCGGGGACCTTTCTTGGCTGATATACCGCCGAAGCGCCGCTCGCGTCTCTGGAACTCCCCTATTGCCTCATAGAGATGGCTGCGCCTGAAATCCGGCCACAGTACGTCCGTAACGTAGAGCTCCGAATAAGCCATCTGCCAGAGCAGGAAATTGCTTATGCGAAGCTCGCCGCTGGTTCTTATGAGAAGATCCGGGTCGGGCACATCTCCCCTGTAGAGCCGCAGCCTAAGAGTGGACTCGGTGATGCTCCCCGGCCTGAGTTCGCCCGCCTCTACCTCTCGCGCCACCCTCCTTACCGCGTCCAGCAGCTCCGTTCGCCCGCTGTATGAAAGCGCGAGTATGAGGTTGAGCCCGGTGTTTCCCGAGAGATACTCGATGCTCCTCGCCAGCTCGTCCCTCACCGGCCCGGGCAGGTCCTTGATCCTGCCGATGGCGCTGAGCCTCACGTTGTTCCTGTCGAGCTCGTCCCGCTCGCGCCTCAGCGTCCCGCGCAGAAACCTCATAAGAGCGCCGACTTCAGTCTTGGGGCGGCTCCAGTTTTCAGTGGAGAAAGTGTAGAGCGTGAGATAGTCGACGCCGAGGGCCCCGCAGCCCTTCACGACTTCCCGGACGGACTTTATTCCGGCCCTGTGGCCGGCCACCCTCGGGAGGTTTCGCTTCCTGGCCCAGCGCCCGTTGCCGTCCATGATGACTGCTACATGCTGCGGCACGGGACCCGATCTTTTGAGATTCTCCTCGGTCTGCTTGAATTCTTTTTCGGTCATGAGGCCGGAGCGACCCGGGGCCCTAGGGAAGATACGCCCCCCTAGACCTCCATGATCTCCTTTTCCTTATCTGCAAGCACCTTGTCGATTTCCTCGACATATTTGTCGGTGAGCTTCTGGACCTTGTCCACTGCCTTGTGGGAATCGTCCTCCGAAATATCACCGTCCTTCTGGGCTTTCTTAAGGTGCTCGTTCGCATCCCGCCGGATGTTCCGCACCGAGACTCTGGACTCCTCGGCATGCTTCTTCACGACCTTGACGAGCTCCACTCTTCGTTCCTCTGTGAGCGGAGGTATGGGGAGCCTTATGACGTTCTTGTCTGTGTTGGGCACGAGCCCGGTATTCGACTTCTGGATCGCCTTCTCCACGTCCGAGACTATGGTCTGGTCCCAGGGCTGGACGAGTATGAGGCGCGGCTCTGGCACGCTTATACTCGCAACCTGATTGAGCGGCATCGACTGCCCGTAGGCATCCACCTTGATGCCGTCAAGCAGAGTGGTCGTCGCCTTGCCCGTCCTTATGGTGGCAAGCTCACGCCTGAATGCCGCAAGAGACTTCTTCATCTTCTCTTCAGTCTCTTCGAGAATCAGGTCAATCATTCGACACCCCCCTCGACTATGGTTCCGATTTGCTCTCCCAGTATGACTCTCTTAATGCTGTCTTCTTCATTGACGTTGAAAACCACGACAGGAATTCCCCGGTCCTCGCAGAGCGACAGGGCCGGTCTGTCCATGAAACTCAACCTGAGGTCGAGCGCGTCCTTGAAACTGAGGCGATTGAAGCGCGTGGCCGTGGAGTCGACCATGGGATCGGCCGAATAGACCCCGTCCACCTTGGTGGCCTTGAGCAGGGCGTCCGCCCCCGTCTCGGCCGCGCGTATGGCGGCCGCAGTGTCGGTGGTAAAGAACGGACTTCCCGTCCCCCCGGCAAAGACGACCACCCTACCGCTGGCCAGATGCTCGGTGGCCCTGTCGGGGTTGTAGGCCGCGGCAAGCGTGCCTACCGGGATGGGCGACATCACGACTACTTCCAGGCCCTCGCGCCGCCCGACGTCGCGTATGGCGAGGCCGTTAATTACCGTGCCCAGCATGCCGATGTGGTCGGCCGTAACGCGCGTGAGTCCGGAACTCCCGGAATCGCAGCCCCTCAGGATATTGCCGCCGCCCACCACGATGCCCACGCTGGTGCCGAGGTCCATTACGGACCTCACCTGCTTGAGAACGGCGGCTATGAAGGCGGTATCGATCCCGTTGTCAGAGGAACTGCCCAGCGCCTCGCCGCTGAGCTTCAGGATCACCCTTTTGTAAAGAGGAGCAGTCACATGCTACCTCTGGTTGCCTATGACTCCTGGCCTAGCTCGTAGCGGGTGAATCTCCTCACCACGATGTTCTCGCCTACCTTGCCGGCGAATTCCTTGACCAGGTCGCCGATTTTCCTGTCGGGATCCCTGATGTATTCCTGGTCGAGGAGACATGCTTCCTGCATGAACTTGTCCAGCTTCCCCTCGATGATCTTGTCTATGACTTTCTCGGGCTTGCCCTCTTCGAGCGCCTGCGCCTTGTAGATCTCCTTCTCGCGGTCGACCACCGCCTGATCCAGATCTTCCCTGGACACCGCGAGCGGCTTGGTCGCCGCGATCTGAAGCGCGATGGCGTGAACGAGCTCTACGAACTCGTCGGTCCTTGCCACGAAGTCGGTCTCGGAATTGACCTCCACGATCACGCCGATGCGGTCGCCCGGATGCACATAGGTATGAACAAGGCCCTCGGCCGCTTTCCTGTGCGTGATCTTGGCGGCCTTCTCCTGTCCCTTCTTCCTCAGGTACTCTACGGCCTTTTCTATGTCACCGCCCCCCTCCTTGAGGGCGGCTTTGCAGTTCATGATTCCTGCGCCCGTTTTCTCGCGCAGCTCCTTTATCTTGTCCATCGACATTTCCATTGGGTCCTCCGTCCTACTCTTCCTGCTTGTCTGCGGCACCCGCGGACTTAGCGGCCTCAACCGCTTCGCCCCCGGCGTCCTTATCTTCGGGCACCGTCGCGCCTTCGGACTTGATACCCTTGGCTTCGATTGCGCCATTGGAAACCGCCCTGGAGAAGAGCCTTATTGAGCGAATGGCGTCGTCATTGCCCGGAATGGGAAAATCTATGGGGTCGGGATCGCAGTTGGTATCCACAATACCGATAATGGGGATGCGAAGCCTGTTGGCCTCCGCCACGGCGATCCTCTCTTTTCTCGTATCCACCACGAAGACCAGCCCCGGAAGTCCTTCCATGTTCCGGATGCCGTCAAGCACCTTCTCCAGCTTGGCCTTCTGCTTCATGAGCATGGTGCCTTCCTTCTTGGAGAGGGCCGCAAGGCGCCCGTCGGCCTCCATGGCCTCAAGGTCCTCCAGCCGCTTGACGTTGTTGCGGATGGTCTTGTAGTTGGTCAGCATCCCGCCGAGCCAGCGCTCAGTGACATAGGGCATGTCACTTCTCTTGGCCTCTTCCTTGATGACGTCCTTGGCCTGCTTCTTGGTGCCGACGAAGAGGACCTGCTTGCCGCTTTCGACGACCTGCTTGACTTTCCTGGTTGCGTTCTCCAGAGCCTCCATGGTCTTCTGGAGATCGATGATATAGATGCCGCTTCTTTCGACGAAGATGAACCGTTTCATCTTCGGGTTCCATCTTCGCTTCTGGTGACCAAAATGAACGCCTGCTTCAAGCAGGCTCTTCATGGTAACGCCTTCTACAGCCATGTCAGTACCTCGCTTTTGGGTTTGGCCTCCGCCTCCCTGTCCTCTCTACCGGACCAGCGGCCCGGACCCAGAGAGGAAACGGGAGACGTGTGAATTTCTATATTACCTCTTGGAGAACTGGAATCTCTTGCGCGCCCCGGGCTGACCGTACTTCTTTCTCTCCTTCATCCTGGGGTCGCGAGAGAGGTATCCCGCATCTCGCAAGGGTTTGTAAAGCGTCTCGTCCATGGACGCAAGCGCTCTCGCCAGCCCGAGCCGGACGGCCCCAGCCTGCCCGGTCTTGCCGCCGCCGCGCACGTCCACGATAACGTCAATCGAATCGGCAGTAGTGCAAAGCCTGAGTGGCTCTTCCGCATGAATCGAAGTTCCGTCGCGATCGAAATACTCGCGGAAGGAGTGCCCGTTCACGGAGCGCTTGCCCCCGCCCTCCTTGATGGACACCCTGGCCACCGACTCTTTTCTCCTGCCGGTCGCCCTGCTGAGTTCCTTCAAACACTCACCTCCCCGTCAATTCAGTTCGAGTGTTTCGGGTTTCTGAGCCTCGTGAGGGTGTTCGGCCTCACGATAGACCCTGAGTTTCTTCGCCATCTTTCTGCCAAGCTTCGTATGAGGGAGCATGCCCTTGATGGCCTTCTCGACCACCAGCTCGGGCTTCTGGGCCATGAGCTTCTCGTAGCTCAGCCTCCTGAGGCCCCCGGCATAACCGGAGTACCTGGTCATCTCTTTCTGCTCGATCTTCCTCCCCGTAAGTACGATCTTGGACGCGTTGACGACTATGACGTGGTCACCGACGTCGACGTGCGGGGCGTACTGGGGCTTGTGTTTTCCCCTCAATATGCCCGCGACGCGGCTCGCAAGCCGGCCGAGTACCTGCCCGTCCGCATCGACGACGTACCACTTCCTATCCACGCTTTCCATGTACTCCTCCCAGCGCATTCTGTGATAATCGTAGCTTTCTAACCAATTTAACACCCTCATTTCCCGCTGTCAACGCCTAAAACGGCAGTGTGGCCGTGCGCGTAATCCCGGCCTATTTGAGGTCAAATGGGGGACTAAAAAGGCCCATCTCGGTGATGATGCCCGTAACCAGGCCCGCCGGGGTGACGTCGAAGGCAGGGTTCGCCGCCCGGACGCCTTCGGGCACAATGCGGGTCCCGCCGATGGTGGTGACCTCGGCCTCGTCCCTCTCCTCTATGGGTATCTGGTCACCCGTGGCCAGGTCGAAGTCTATGGTAGAAGACGGGGCGGCAACATAGAATGGCACGCCGTTGGCACTGGCGCTTAAGGCTACCCCATATGTCCCTATCTTGTTGGCGAAGTCGCCGCTCGATGTAATGCGGTCGGCTCCCACGAAGGCGATGTCGACTTTGCCGCGCGCCATCATGAGGTGGGCAGCGGAGTCGCAGACCACCGTGACGTCTATGCCGGCGTGCTTGAGCTCCCAGGCCGTGAGCCTGGCGCCCTGTAGTAGCGGCCTTGTCTCATCCGCGATTACGCTGACCTTTGTCCCCCGCGAGTGGGCGACATATACGGGAGCTATGGCCGTCCCGAAACCCGATGTCGCAAGCCCCCCGGCATTGCAGTGAGTGAGGACGGTGAAGCCGTCCTTGATGAGTCCAGCACCGATCTCGCCGATCCTGTAGCCCATTTCGAGGTCTTCCTCGTATATGCGGAGCGCCTCGGCCTCGAGCGCCTTGGCGGTCTCTTCTGAAGAGCGCTTCTCCTTTCCCGCATTCAGCACGCCGCGCATGCGGCCCAGGGCCCAGAAGAGATTCACGGCAGTGGGCCGCGTGGCGTTGAGCTCGTTAATCGCATGGGTCACCCGGGCCTCGAAGGTATCCCACGAGGATGCGGCACGCCGCTTCGCCTCTACTGCAACCCCCATGGCGGCGGCGATCCCGATGAGGGGCGCGCCCCTTACGGCAAGCGTCTTTATGGCGTCGGCGAACTCGCCCACTTCCGCGATCTCCACATGCGTCTCCGACCCGGGCAGGGCCCGCTGGTCGATGATGCGCACCGAGTCGCCCAGCCATTCTATGGGTTTCACGGGTGGTTCATGCATTTTCACTCTCCCATGATCTGGACGATCACTCTTCGCCCTCTCGACTTATTGTCGAAGTCTATGACAACGATCTGCTGCCAGGTCCCGAGGAGGAGGCTCTTACCCTTGACCGGGACAGTGAGCGACGCCCCGAGAAGCGCCGCCCGCACGTGCGAGAATCCGTTGCCGTCCCCCCATGTGGCGTCATGAGCATAGGGCACACCACGCGGAGCCAACTTCTCGAATAGCTCGGGCAGGTCCTTCAAGAGACCCGGCTCGTATTCGATGGTCGTAACGCCGGCGGTAGAGCCCGGCGTGAAAACCGTTACCGTCCCGTCGCTTATGTTCGACTGATGTACGAGTTCGGCAACCATGTCGGTTACGTCTCTTATGTCGCAGTATCCCTTGGTGTTGATCTTGAATTCGCGCGTATCAACCGCCATGTGGTTTACCTCCGGGCTGCCCGGTAAGGTCTTTAAGGAGCCGCAGGAGCCTCACAAGCGGGAGACCCACCACGTTGAAATAGCAGCCCTCCACCGTTTCGACTATGGCGGCGCCATAACCCTGTATGCCGTAAGAGCCCGCCTTGTCCATGGGCTCTCCCGTCTTGATGTAAGCCCGTATCTCG
>Ga0180437_10000735_pt1 | contig 60205 bp, 56 predicted proteins | sample SS_ome_4_FD_132410 | JGI IMG/M metagenome (GOLD analysis project Ga0180437, IMG submission 132410) | Hypersaline lake sediment archaeal communities from the Salton Sea, California, USA - SS_3_D_1 metaG | ecosystem: Environmental > Aquatic > Non-marine Saline and Alkaline > Hypersaline >...
GACTTTTTACCGTGTATTTCAGCGATCGTGAGGAGGTTGATTCTGAGCTTGATCAGATATGCGAGAAAACCATAACGGTTAACACTCGTTAAATAATCAATAGTGATAATAAGAGCCCTGGGTAAGTGCCTGGGGCTTTTTGTTTTAAGGAGGATTTATGTACAGCCCTAAAATAGATTCAGTAAATGTCAGGAAGTTATATCTGCTGAAGATGTCCTACGCCTCGTTGGGAATCAGCAAACCAATGACCGAGATAGTAGGGGAGGCGCTAGGAAAGTACATCCCGGAGAAAGCAGACGAGATATTAAAGGCAGGCGGTGTCTTATTAAATCCCGATGAAATTTTGAAAAAATAGGAGGTGTAAAGTGCCAGGAATACCAATGATTGTGATCATGCTCTTTGGCGCCAGTATTGCACTGTCATTGTTTGGCTCTCATGGACACTGTTCTAAACCAAATGCTAGTGATAAAGTAAGCCTCTTGCTATTCTACGGCAGTTTTGACAAAGACCAGGACGGGACCCTCTCGATTGGGGAAATCGTTGCTTTCTTTGAATGGTGCAAATCCAACATCAGATACGAAGCTCACAGACATTACAAATCTCCACTAAAGACGTTTAGGACAAAATGCGGTAATTGTCTGGATCAGGCATTACTAATGGCACATTGCCTTTCGTTTTTCTATCGGTTTCCGGGTTATATCGGTTGTATCGTGATAGAAGAGGATCACAAAAGGGAAAAGCATGCCTGTTGTTTGCTGCCGGTTTCAAGGGAGAATAAAGCACAAATGGAAAACTGTCTGGGATATAAGATCAACAGCTTTACGGTTCCGAATGACCGACGCTGTTTTATTGTCATTGATCCACTTTATTGTGATAAATTTGGTAAACTCGAAACAACTAACTACAACCTCATAGAAATCAAAACCCTGCGAGATTTTCCATTCAACGACATGTCAACTTAAGTAGAAAATATGAAAGGAGAAAAACCATGAAAGCAATTAAGCAAGAAATTCGTGAACTACAATACCAAGGCTTTTTTAACAGTGTTAATCCAAAGCCAGAGAGTAACTACATTTTAGTTTTTGTGAGTGACTGGAGCAAGGATTATTGGGCATTCTATGCGTACATCAACCAGAAGAATTGGAGAGAGGATCTGAGGCGGATTAATGATCTGGTGAAGCGAATGAACTGGCGGGATGGTGATGTTTATGTCGAGCTGATTGATTTCCACGATGAGACGATGCGCGAGTTTTATATGACACTGTATGATGAAAGCGCGTGGACGCATTGGGACGCTTTGGATCCGGAAACATGGGAGAAGTATTGCCCAAAGGCTATTTAGCTTAGGAGGAAACTGTGAAAAAGGGAACCATTGTCGGATTTAAGGGATCGTGGTCAAGCGGAATTGCCCAACTCTTCATCAGAAACACCAAGGGGAAGGTTATAGCAATCCCTTGTGAGAATACAGCCACGGTTAGAGCTTTGGATGCATGTTATGGTGATGTGATTCAATCAGGCAGGACCGCAGATCAATCATCTTTCATAGGGAAGAGGATATTCTACGAGTACGACGATATGGGACTGATGTTAGGTGGTTTTGCGCCGGTCTGCGACTATTGCGGTAAGCATCCTGCAATTGATGTAATCGATGGGAAGTATATCTGTAACGAATGCATGTAAGGAGGTCATATGAAAGTCGAAGGCATTGAAATCGAATGGTGGAACAAGGATAAGTTCCAGGGCAGGACTATTGAGGTATATGCGACTGGTACCGACAAAGCGATAATAGACGTGCCAGACTGTAATATTCTATGTGATTGCTGTAATTCGGAAATTACCGAATTCCCGGTTGCTGTCTGGGATGGCATGGCTTATTGCAAAGAATGCTTTGAAAGATACCTTAAACCAGGTGCAAAATAACGAGAAGCTGGCCAGGCACGCCTGCCTGTTAAAAGATGACGGGGTCGGTCATCTACCGGCTATTTTTTTCATTACACGCCTCTTTCAGTATAAAGATTATAAGCGTGTATAACTAAAAAGCAGAATGGTCAAACATACAAGTAAGAAAAATATTGAGGCAGATTTAAGGATGATTTTAAGTATGCTTAGGGATATTGATTTAAAGACTAACCACATTTTTGAAAAACTTAAGAGTATCCATAGCTATCTTGATTCAATAAATTCCTCGATAAATTCAAAATTGTAATAATATGGCATCAAATACGGAAACTCGAGGAGAACCTGACAGTAATTATTCCGGGGAATATTATGATTGTGAAAATCCTCAACTGTCTTCGTATATGCCGAAGTGGCTGAAAGTTCTGCGTTCCTTTTTTCTCGAATATAAACAAGATAAATAGCTGTTAGCCTGGATAAGGCGTACGACCAGCTAAAGCCCTCATAGGTATACTACTTATTTTACGTCTGCCCGGGGCGTTGTGCAACTTGTATATATCGCAAGCTTTATAAAGTAGGAGTGCGTCCATACAAATGACATGACGCCTCATAACGATATTCACGACTATGGATTGAAGTACAAGGCAATGCAGGATCGAATTTACGGATCAAACATCTCTGGACGGAATAAACAACTGTTGAAGAAATTCGAAATGCAGTGTCAGATTGAAGGTCTGAGCATTCCGCGAAAGCTAAAAATATTGAGTACATTGTTGCTTTTTGCCACAAAGCATCTCAAAAAAAATTTCGATCATGCAGAGAAAGATGATCTGAAGGAGGCAATTCTGAAAATCGATTCACGCGATGATATATCTGTGTGGACCAAACACAGCTATAAGGTGATCATAAAAAAGTTCTACCGATGGATGGTCTATGGTGATGATTACCGCAGCAAACCTGATTATCCTGAAATCATCAGCTGGCTGAGAACCGGCGTAAGGAAGAAAGATCAACCCAGGGTACAGGCATCGGATATCCTCACCGAACAGGAGATTGAAAGCCTGATTAGAGCAGCTGAACATCCCCGCGACAAGGCTTTCATTTCTCTGCTGTATGAACTCGGAGCACGAATCAGCGAAGTCGGCAACATGAGAATCAAGGACATTACTCGCGACAAATACAGCTATATCATCGATATCAGTGGCAAAACCGGTCACAGAACTCCGAGGATTATAGAATCTGACCCATATCTGACAACCTGGTTGAATATGCATCCATTGAAAGGTAATCCTGATGCACCGTTGTGGATTACTGTTGGTGCGCGCCAGGGAGAGCGAATGAAATATGCTTCCTTCCGAGCACTGGTTTTAAGGTTGACAAAAAGAGCAAAACTGAAAAAGAGAATCTATCCGCATCTTTTCAGACATACACGCGTTACTCATCTGCTTAGCAACAAGCAAATAAATGAAAGCCAGTGCAAGGTATATTTTGGCTGGCAGCCATCGTCCACAATGCTTTCCGAATATTCACATCTGGTTTCTGCGGATGTGAATGATACTTTGTTAAAAATGCACGGCCTGGGAAAAAACGATGATGAACGCAAGGAGAAAATCAGACAGTGCCCCCGATGTAAGACTATAAACACCAAGACTGACCTGTTTTGTCGCAGGTGTGGCAGTATTCTGGATGTGAAAACTGCGATCAAGCTGGAGGAAAAAAGAGAAAAGAAAGACAAGGGACTTGCTGAGATTTTCAATCTGGATAAAGAGTTAGCCAATAAGCTTCTTAGGACTATCATCAAACACAAAGGACGGGAGTGGCTTAAGGATTTTCTTGAGGTTTCCTAGTGTTACAGCTGTATCAATTGTGTCCGTATTAATTCACCGTTTTTGGTTAGTGAAAAGATGATCCTGGTTTTGTTTTTTATTTTCCTCGCGATATGTTGTTGGACGAAAAACTGCAAAATATCGTTGACGTTTGTACGGGATATTTTCCGGTTATGTTCCTTTGCCCTTTCCCTGATACACTTCAATGACATTGATGTTGCCATTACCCGTAGAACTGCTTTCCTCTGTCTACCTATAACGATCTTTCCATATAAATTCCAGTTTAGGTTACGAGGATGATTATAGAAATAAGGTTTTTCGTTCTTTTCCATCAATTGCCTGCGCCGACATTTGCCTTTTTTTGTCAACCCATATAATCGACCGTTTACCGCGCAAAGATTTAAACAAAAAATCAACTTGAGTTCAAGAAGTTTTCTTAAAGCTGGACTTATATTATTGTTTCTCTTTAAACCAATCTGCTCCCTGAGCTCAGCGGGAGTTTTGGGCTTGCTCATCACCTCAAGAACAGCCCTCTGCCGTTTGCTTAAGGCGTGTTTCATGAGGAAAAACCTCTAAAGGTTTTTATAGCCTTTGTACTGAAACTACAGCGTGTTATTACCACAATCTTAACGCTTTTCAGGTGGAAGATACACGCATTCTATCCATATTTCAGTGTCATTTTAAAGTAGTACTAGTATTTAATACTATCCATCAACATAACATGAAAGGAGAATGCCATGAAAGTAAAGGTCATCAAGTTTCTTACCTTAATTACTTTTGTTGTCCTGTTTTTTTTAGTATGTGTGAAACTCTATGAAAAATCAACCAATGGAAAATATGAGAACCAGTACCTTTTTCCAAAAGACCTGTACAACATGACTCCGATTATGATAAATACCAGCCAAGAATGCTATCGAACAACAGTGAAGACGGGCCAGAATTTGAGTTGTATTGTGGAAGACATACTCGATGAATATCTGCTTGCAAAAGGAATACCGGCAGGAACGGAAAAAATCAACATTGCGAATGCTATTTTTAACACAGTCAACCAGATTAAAACGAGGTCAGATAACTCGGATCTCATCTATCCGGGTGAAACTCTGATCGTCAAATTACCCAAACAATTTGCGATTTATCGTATAGATACAATTTTTGAAGTAAGGTATTATGACGTTGAGAGACTTAGAAAAGTGCTGAATTCACTGCACTGGATTGAACCCTATAAGGCTGGACACTGGGATTGTTCGAATATGAGTAGTTTCTTATCTATGTGGTTAATTAAACAAGGCTGGGATGCATATATGGTATCTGGGCAAAAGTATGGAGGATTACATACCTGGATCCAAGTAAAGATCTCACCTGATAAGCAGAAATATGTAAATGTTGAAGCGACTGGTTTGTTTATAGATAACCGGTCACCAAAGCTAACATCCCGAAGATATAGACCATGGGAGAAGATAGATGACCCTTTAGAGTATGGCTGGTGGCATCTGGATCAACCGTTATTGATCAGGAAAAAAATAAATAAATAGAATGTAATCCAGACATAGTATAGCAATATCAAAACTTACAAATGACAATTGACAATTTGGTATTTTTAAATAGAATAACTCTATTGCATAAAAATATAAAAAAAATATTCCACACGAGGAATATTGTATTCACGAGCATTATAACTGGTATTATATTTTTAGTATTATGAGAAATATGAATCAGCAACTTGAAAATGCAAGAAGAGAATTCCTGGACGAATGTGATATTGTTGTGAGAAGTCCTGCAGTATGTTTTTTATATGGAAGCCATGACTCGCTTTCTGCTCGTTCGTTGGCTGTACCAATATATATTTATTTTGGTTTAAAAGAGAAAAATAGAAAAAAAGAATTACAGTTGCTCTTTTGTAACGGCGCTAGTCATTGGAAGGATTTTACTCCAAATAATATGGAATTTCTAGATGAAAACAGCCCTTTGTATTCTATCCTTTATAAGAGATTTTTTGAGTTTAATATCGATAAAGGGATTAAGAAAAAGGAAAAAGAACAAATATTAGGTGATATGTGGGCCATATTTAATAGATTGTCAAAAATAGCCTATAATATCGGCAATGTAAAACTTAAAATATGGTCTGAAGTTCCTATTGGGTGGCCTTATTGGGATAGCACATTAGACCTTGCTTATACAGCTTTGCTGTATTGCTGGCGGAAACATATTAGCCCCAAGAAATTTAGTTTTCAAAAGGATAGTTATATACAAAAAATCCAGAGAAAATGCAGTATTATGGATGAAGATAAAATAGGTAGCCCCACTAACAAACCAACGCATTGCTTAATTGAAGATATGTTTATGACTGCTTGGTTATTAAGTAGCAGCTATTCTGGCTCTAATGGTGCAGTATCATATACTTCACTATTGGGAAATATTAGAGCCGATGAAACTAATGATAATTTTTCTGGGTTTTCCTTTAAAATTATTCCGCCTACTCAATTTGATGGTATGAATAATTTGTCAGAAGTATGGTTTGCAGTCAGAGATATTAATACCCTGACCTACAGGTCCTACATTTTAAAGGCATATCAAAATGGATTTCATGTGACAATTCCAAATCAGGTTTCACGTGGCGTCAATGTACTCTCTATTTATTGGAGAGACAATGAGGATGGTCTAAGCGGACCCGTTTTCAGTCCGTTATTCTTTAACGGATTGCCGCCCTTCTTCAACATAATATGGCCTATTCATGAGATAAAATCACATAACGACGAAAAGAAGTATGTTGATGAAATTAAGGCCATTTCCTACCGAGACGGATTATTACAGATAGTTGCACATGCTGATTTGCTTCAAAGAATAAAAAAAGAAATATATGGTAATAACTACCTGAGTAAAATTTATTATGATTCTGAATGCATGGGCTGGCATACACAAGCTACTGTAAGACTAAAATCTGAAGAATATAAAATTAATAAACCCAGGACTATTTATAGTAAATCAATACAAGTACCCAAAGATAATATAATAGAAATTAGTATCTATCAAGGTGAAGCGAAAATAAAAATAGGTGATGAGGATTTAGAACCCCAAGAAAATGAATTTGCACGATTTTTACTTTGTGCTGTAGCCCGAATAAAAGGAAGAGATTTTGTTACCTTTGATGATTTTTATCTTTCTGGCGGAAGGCAGGCACTCACTCCCTTGAAGAAATTGTTTAAGAGATTCAAAATCAGTTTCAAATCACGGACTAGACGTGTTTATTTTAATATTCCTCAAGAAATACATCTAGATAAGCATTCCCTTTGTCAGTTTGAATCTGAGCACTATGAATGGACACAAAAGGCTGTCGCGGCTTTTTTCACGAATATGAATAATGTATATGGTGACAGTGTTTCAAAAAGAAGTGAGAAAGCTGAAAGAATTCTCTTTGAGCGTGGAGTTCTTGTCTCAGGCGTGGTACGCGGAATGAGTAAGACATATGCTATAACAACAAAACTAACATCGGTAGTAAGAAATACGGATTTAGTTATGTGCGCGGTAAGCGAAATGGGGTGGCAATTTCATAATGAAAAATACTGTAAGGAATGGTCAATCTTCAAGTCCAGAATCAATGAAATGCTGAGTCTGGCTGGCTATGAATGTCTGGAAATATATTTCTCCCGGGAATGAAATCGTTATTATTCTGTTAGTCTATAATCAAGCTGACAATTTCGGTCTTCTTTCAGGACATTAATTAAATTCCTCCCCAACCATCCATGCATTTGACTGGTATCACCGATTTCCAACCATTCAATACCCTCTTCAACACTCTTTATAAACCGTAGCGTTATTTCTCGGTCGTCTGAATCGTTCCCCAAGTAGTATTTGCAGAATATCTTTTTTTCAAAAATCCAGTCGTTTGTATAGAGGACTGCTGCTACATCATGAACATTTTCACCCAAATCACCAATAGAAATACAGTTGTGAGGTTTGAATATTATCTTCCTGTTCTTATACCCCACATTGGTCGGTTGGCATTCTCCATAAAAAATTCCCTGATCATTCAGAGATCTCAAGGATTGCGCCAATATTATCTGTAGTGAATCCAGATTAGGTTCTCGCAAATCACTGCTGATTTCATCGAGCGACATACTATCAGTACAAAGATGGTAAAGTAGACCTTCTTCGTCATTATCAGGTTGAAAATAGCCAATTATCTTTTCAAACTTACTGTATTTAAAATGGAGGCGTGAAAGATCACAAAGAACATTAAAATGGCTTCGTTTCTTTCCCCTATAATTAACCACATGATTATAATAGGCCCTTTCAGTGAAAATCTGGTTTCTAAACTCATATGTAATGGTTGCTGGAGTTATAGAATCGTCTATATCAGTAACATTCCATTTCTCTGGTTTTTTAAGAAAGTCGCAATTTTTTCTGTAAAATAAATTACCATCAACAGTCTCGCAAATATACGTGGGATATCCAAAATGGTGTTTAATTGAGCCATACTTATCTAGCGGTTTATTCTGTAAATAGGGTGACTTTAGATCTGAATATACATCTCTTATCAGAAAACCAATCATCTTTCTTCTCTTAAATCCTTTTTTCTGAATTCCAGCTAAATATTTCATTTTATATCACTAATCAGGAGTAATTCCTTGAGTTTAAATACTTTTCCATTTTCCGGCGGATATCCGCATTCTTACGGAATTTCAATTTTTTAATATCATACACCAGCCAATCACAAGTATGCCGAAAGGAGGCAATTATGCAGACGCCATATAAAAGACTCACCATACTGGTGCCCAAAAAAGGCAAAACCCGCCGGGCGCTTCGGAGAATCTGTAATGCCCTGCGGGGGACCTTTGGCGGTTTCACCGAAAAGGAAATATATCTGGTCCATCAGCCCGCAAACGGAGAATGCCAGGATCCAAAGAACGGAAAAGTCGTTTTAGACAAACACACTTCCATCGACGTTGACACCGCAATAGATAGTATCGACAAAATCAATGACTGCATAATCGACATCAAACACCTATGGCAGAAGGAATTTTGCGAACAGGAGATCTGGATGACGGTCCAGTCCATATACCGGATCGAATAGGGTACGACATCATGGAAATAACACGATACTTGTGGGACCAACTCTGGGTAGCGCTTACAAACACGAATCTCCACCTCGGCTCCTTCATTATCCGCTTCGGACTTTGGATGCTGGTCTCGGTCGGATTACTGTATTTCACCTGGTCGGTGCTGCACTCGAGAAATCGCTTTACCCAGATACTTACCTTTATTGTATCCACAATATTCGTGTTCATACTTCCATTGGAATACCTGAAACAGGCAGGGGCGGTATACGGATTTGCGATTGTTATCGCATTTCTTGCCGCAGTCTGTATGCCGCCCTATGTTGCCTTTCTTCTGACTCCGATCAGAGGCCAGCAGATAAGAATCAAATGGATCATATACGGGCTTGCGATGATTCTTTTTGCGGTCCAGTTGATAGTAATGTAGGGGACACAATGGAAAAGGATAAAACAAAAGACTTACAAGAGCTCAAGAACCTGGTTGATGCCGGTCAGATATCTCCGGAATCGTTTCTGGCAATAATAAAGGAAATGATTACAACCGGTGATGAACAAATAACCACGATAGATAATTCCGACGAAATACAGCCAGTGGACAGCGATGTTCCTGGTGATTCTGGTAATAATCTCCCGCAGGTATTTTCAGCCGGGACCTCTATGAATCATGATGCTGTCGACCGGCAGAGCCTTTCTGTCCAGATAAAACAGATCGACGGATCAAAAACCACGATCAGGGATGAAAAAATTAGTCATACTGAAAACGGTGGTTTACACTCTGCAGTAGACCAAGCTATCATACAAAGCTGCGAGGGCAGGATAATCGACACCCGTTCTGCACAGGGGGTATGCGAGATAACCGGCAAGCTCGCTCAAAAAACAATGAGTTGTTATTTGTGTCATCGAAGTATCTGCCTTAAACACTGCGAGTTCATCGAGCACAACGGTGAAAATTACCCTTTCTGCAACACACCCTTTCCCGGATCCAAAATCTCCTGTGCTAAAAGATTTTACCTGTCAATGAACACCTGGCAGAAAACAAAGAAAAAATTAGATAAGGAAAAGACCGATGATGATACCGGATAAATTCAGGATGCTAAAAACCTTACATAGCATCCTCCATTCATCGCTGCCTGCAGGCATGAAGGAGTTGTTCATATCCGAATTGATGCGGAAACTAAACATCCCCGAAGATACGTGCATGCAGGAATCGATCAGGATAATGAACGCATTCAGCAAGAACAAAAAAATCGTCAGCCTTCAGATGAGAAAAATCGAACAAAGAGTTTTCTCATTGGTGACGCGGCAGGATTTTTCCAGTCCGCCACCTGATCCCAGGATATTCAAAGGGGATTATGTCATCGGCAGGGTTGTGGGCAATAATGCAGATGCCTGCATTGATATAAGCCAGCAAAACAATCTGGCACTTGTTTTTGCTAAGAGCGGCGGCGGCAAGACAAATCTATTGTGGAACCTTGTCGACCAGGCAATAAGCAGAACAACCAAAACCGGGGATGCGCTGCGTATTCATGTTTATGAAATGGCCAAGCGGGAGTCGATATACATGATTCCCCGGCATCCGGAATTCCTTGTCCTGAATCCCTTTGTGCCTTTCAATATATTCTATCCACCGTATGGTGTCGATTTCTATGATTATAACAGCATTGTTATCGAACTCAGCTGCCAGGAACTCGGCATCCGGCATGAAACCGCCATCTTGTTGGATGAGGAATTTAATAGATTCTGTGAAATGAAAGCAGTAACCAATGATAATCTGGATAATACCTGCCCGACCCTTCCGGAGTTTATCGATTATCTGTACGAAAAATTCCTCAATCCCCAGACAAGGGAAGACAAAAACAACCGGGGTGCGATTGCTACGACGCTCAAGCATTTCCGACCCTTGTGTAGGAAATTTCGCCAGACGCTTAATGTACGCCGCGGCATTTTGCAGGGACAGAATCATAAGTTTTCAGACCATAATATAATTTTTGAGATGGGCTGGCCTGGTCTTACCAGTAGGGAAAAAAGATTATTCACCAAACTCCGCGTCCGGCAGAGCCGCCTGGAAAAGGAAATCACCGGTGAAGCCAATGACATAGAGTTGCTGATATTTTTTGAAGAATCGAAATACATTCTGGGCACAGATCGGACTTCCATATCCGGTCCGGACTACATGAAACAGGAAATCGATGAAGACCGGGCAATCGGCATTGCGTTTATCTCTTTCTCGCAGCATATCGAGGATTATGCCGACTACCTCAAAAATTCAGCTGCCTATTGTGTCTGTCTGCCCCTAGGCAAACTGGGCATCCAGTCTGCGGCCCGGGCAATGGAGTGCAGCGAATCCGATATCCGGCGTCTGCATGTACCGTATGGCATAATGAACATACCGACCCATGCGGGTGGATTCAGAATAAAAATACCAAAATCCCCTGTTCAGCAAGAAAATAAAACTTCTCTGGACCGCATTGCTGCAGAAAGACGAGAACCTTTTTTAAAGAGTGTAATTTATGCCGACAGCCCCCCTGAGGATAACCTGGAACCGGATCATGAACCAGACCAGATACCGAGACCAGTTGAAATCAGGAAAACCGGCAAAGCCCTTGAGGAACTTGCCGGGTTGCTGTATTACATCCGCGAAAATCCAGCGCACAAGAGCCTTTCTTCATTATATGACAGCTACGGCATTGGTCGGGAAAAAGGCACCAAGCTGAAGAACGACCTGCTTGAAAATAGTCTGGTGGAGCAGATCAAGATAATGGACGGTTTAAAGAAAAGACCGTCAATACGGCTGCAGATTACCGAATCAGGACATCAGTGGCTCAATAAAACCTTAAACGAAAATGCGTAAAGGCAAAGGATCAGAAATGCATACATCAATACAGAAAAACTTACAGGACTTGCTCAGGGACAGAGGCTACTTGACTGTACTCGAACCGCCATTCGACAACCGCAATGCTGATGTGCTTGTACAGGATCCTGAAACCATGAAAACGACCATTATTGAAATTGAATTGCACAAAAATTATCAACACGCTTTTTGCAGCCTGAATTCGGATCTGAAATATGCTGACCAGGTCATTGTAATATGTGCCAATGATATAATAAGGAAAACCTTATCACAACTCAGTATAAGATTGCATCATAAAAATCAGCAGAGAATCATCTTTGTGCTGAAAAACCATTACATTGAGTTTATTCGCACCTTATTCCAGAATAAAAACAATAACAAAATTCCTAATAAAACCCAGAATAAAGTCCGTATAAACCTGTGGTCAGAATTAAAAAAGGAGGTGACCAACAAACACAGAAAGCACAGGGTGATACATTGCACTAAAAAGGAGAACAAAATGAAGATAGAAAAAATACAGGAGAAGATCCACCGGCCAAAAACCCAGGAACAGCTGGGCGTGCTGATTCTGGACGGGTCGGAAAGCATGGCCGCTAAAGATGCCAACGGTGAAGTGAAGGCAACATCCGTTGCCCGGGCAACAAAAGAGCTGATCCAGAGGCTCAGGACCTCAAGACGAAAAGATGAGTTGTTTCTGTCGATAATCGCCTTTGATACCAATGTAGAACTGCGGCAGGCACCGACGCCAGTATCTGAAATCGATATCGAAATGGACCTTGATCCGATGGCGAATCATGGAGGAATGACTGCAATTGGCGATGCCCTGGATCTGGGCCATCAGGTGGTCCAAGGATTCCTGCAAAACGAACAGGAAGGGCTGTCAAGAAATGCGGTAATAATCCTTTTAAGCGACGGCTGCAGCAACACCGGAACCCATGATCCACAGACCATTGCCCGCAAGATCCATAAAAACAGCGACATAATTATCGCAACCGCTGCCTATGGCGATGATGCGGACAAAGATCTGCTGAGGGAAATAGCCTCTGATCCGGACAAATACTATTCAGAGCCGGACAATGGTGACGAACTGCGGGATTATTTCCTAAGCTCAATCGAGAGTGTAGCCAGAGTATAAAATGAAAGATTCCGGGAGGAATGCAATGAAGGAAATAATGAAGGCGATTATCGATATACTGACCGAGGATGTCAGCCGCCTGCCTTTGTTAAGATCAAGGAAAACAAAAAACCAGCCTAGTGTTCGCAAGGTTACACAACCTTGTTCCGGTTTTGTTGCGGCATCCACTCACAAAGGACCAAAACGGATCAACGAAGACCGGATTTGTACGGGTTCCTCCCGGGATCTGCGTTATATAGCGATTGCCGATGGACTTGGCGGCTATCCACACGGCGGTGATGCTGCCCAGATTGCCGTTGATACATTTCAAACTCAGATCAAAGCGATCAAACAGAAAGACACGCCAGTGGAAATAGAATGGATAAGACATGTTTATACAACAGCAGCCAGGAAAATAAAAAAAGCTGCTTCCGGCGCTTTGGGATGGAAAACAACCATGCTTTGTGTCATTGAAAAACCCGGGGATTTTTTTATATCCTACCTTGGTGACGGTCAGATTTACCTGATACGTGGCGATGCGGAAATTGCAGTCCCGCTTATGGCCGGTCACCGCGTTAACGGCCTGCTTGCCGGCGTTATTGGTCCTGAGTTGACTGCAGAACCGGTGATTATACAGCTGTCAAAATCCTTCAGGTCTGGTGAAATTGTCGTTGCAGGTTCTGACGGCGTGTTCAACCCGGAAATCCAACAGGCCAAACCAGAACTACTTATGGATTTGATCAGAAGTATTAAAGACCAGCCTAAAAGTGAAGATCCCAATGCAGTTATTTTTAACTTCCTTGAAGAGCTTCACTTACAAAATCTACTGGATGATAATGCAAGCCTGGGTCTGATCATGACTGACAATGCTGTACAATACCAATTCTCTGGGGGTTATAATGAACGTCGAAATTGATTATAGCACAGTTCTCGGTCAGGGCCGGCAGGGTCGGGTTTATCAAATAACACGATTCAATGGCACAAACAGAAAAGACCTGATTATCAAACAGTACTTTGACCAGAGGACTGTCGGAAAACTGAAAAAATTTGTCGATTTTATCAATGAAAAAAATCTGCTCAGTGAACCCATTCTTGAATGTTTACCCTGTCTTTTTTATAAAAACGACAAATTCATCGGAGTTATCATGAAAAAAGCCAAGGGTATATCCCTGGAGAATTCCTATGAAGAGCTGGCAAAAAGCCCGTTATCACTACGCCTGAAATTCTGCCATGATATTGCAAGAGGTATACGAATACTTCATGAGTCGGGAATGATTCACTCGGATATCAGTGATGCAAATGTGATAAAAAACAAAACCACGATTCGTTTAATCGATGTGGATGGTGGCGGTATCATCCCCAAAAACATTGCTCCGAGTATTCGCGGGCATGGCGGGGGTAGCTGGATTGCGCCCGAGGTTTTTCTGGATCAGCAGAGACTGCCGGATATCCGAGCCGATGAATGGTCACTGGCAGTGCTCATCCATACGATACTGGTACCTGGGATCGATCCGTTTTATCCTCTGGAAAAATATTTTGAGATCCAGAATGTTACAAAATGGCCGATTATGAAAGTGAAATCAAAATATCACGAAATCCAGGAAATCCAGGTAGCCTATCTCAAGGCATGTGAACCAGTCCATCACCTACTGACAAACACTTTTACCGAAGGAATGCGGTCATCAAAACAGAGAATCAATGCCGGAAAATTTGAGGAGACACTTGTATCATGTCTACAGAATGTTTCTATATGTCCTCACTGTCGGGAAGAAATAGTATCGAACAATAGGGGTAAATGTCCGTTTTGTGGCGTGAGTCTGGTGGATGTGACATTGACAATAAGAGGAAATACATATCAGCTCAATTCCCGACGATTGCACATAACCCCGGAAGATTTCGGTCTGTGTGGGAATATATCGTTAGCCTCCTTTGAATTACAAAATAGTAAGATCCTATGCAGGTTGATGAAAAATACTAAAGCCCGCTATAGTGGAAGGGTATTTACGCAGAGCGAATTGCAGCCAATAGCAACGGGCCAATTAACCCTAATAGAATTATTATACATGAATCGTAGGTTACTGTTAGCCATTCAAGAGAAGAATGTACCACGTAAACCCGAGGTTATAAAAATTAATAAGAACGAGAGTGGTACTGGAAATACTAATGGTGCAGACAATATAATTCCATTACTTGGAAACATAAAGAGCACCGGGAAGAAAAAAGGTTTTTGGCGGAGATTGTTTGGATTTTGATATATGAAGCATAAGCAAACAGGAGATCATGTGAAACTTATTGATATCCAAACATTGTCAGACCTGATTGCCGTGAAGCCCAAGACAATATATGACTGGGTGCATAGAAATGAAATACCATATTACAAAATCGGCCATCTTGTGCGTTTCAGTTACCAGGAAATCATGGACTGGCTTGATGCCAAAAAACAGGAACAATACCGAGGAATAACGCTGTAAATATTGACTTTGCGTGTATTTACGATATCATTATACACGTAATAAAATAGCCAACCAAGGGGGACCTATGAGTGTTCGTAAACGAGGTAATACGTACTACATAGGCTATTCCCTCAATGGCAGATGGGTGCGAAAAGCAATCGGACCGTCAAAAAAGCTTGCAATGCTTGCCGAGAAGAAAATCAGACTAGATATTGCTAAGGGCGAATACCTAGGGATCGTTGAATCCAAAAAACTGCTATTCGAAGAGCTGTGCGAGGAATACCTGCAATTCTCCAAAGCCAACAAAACCGCCCAATCCCACCGACGAGACCAGACGAGCATCAAGAATCTGCTTGCGACATTTAAGGGGAAGTTGATGGCGAAAATATCCGCACGCGATGTTGAACTATATATGACCAAAAGAAGAGACACAGTGACACCGGCAACGGTAAACCGGGAACTTACCTGCATCAAACACATGTTCAACAAGGCAGTGCAATGGTTGTATCTCAAATCCAATTCCCTTGTAACTGTAAGGCAGTATAAAGAGCCGCCGGGTCGGGTGAGATATCTGGTTGAGAAGGAAATCTCCAGACTGTTACAGCACTGCGCGGATCATATTAAACCGATCGTGATCATGGCATTGAATACGGGGATGAGAAAAGGTGAAATCCTCAGCCTAAAATGGGCTGACATAGACATGCAGAACCGGACCATTGCCCTGCGAAAGACCAAAAATAACGAACTTCGGATATTGCCGGTAAACGATGCCCTCTATAAAACGCTCAGATCCATGGGTCAACAACTGGGCAACCAGTACGTGTTTTCTGATAACACAGGAAACTCCTACCGGGATATCAAAAAGGGATTCAGTGCAGCGTTACGTCGTGCGGGGATACAGGATTTTCGGTTCCACGATCTCCGGCATACTTTTGCATCCCGGCTTGTTATGGCGGGTGTGGATATCAGAACCGTTCAGGAACTGCTCGGTCACAAAGATATCAAGATGACGATGCGCTACAGTCATCTTTCTGACCAGAATCTGCGTAAGGCCGTTGACAAGCTCGAATTTTCTGACTATAGTGGTTCTGGGGACCGCACAAATACCGCACAATTGAGTAGTTCAAAAAGTGCAGTCTCGGCAAAGCGTTGAAAAATATGGACGCCCCTGTAGCTCAGTAGGATAGAGCGGCGGTTTCCTAAACCGCAGGTCACCCGTTCGAATCGGGTCAGGGGTATGAAGGATTTTAGATCTGAGATTTAAGATTTCAGATTTATGAAAAATACTCTGGATTCCCGCCGGCGCGGGAATGACCCTATTAGGTATGTTATATCTAACGGGGTTTGAATCTAAACGTGACGTAGTATGTTAGAGGAGTAAATTTATGAGGCAAATGAAACGAGGACATTACGAAGAAGACCAATTTCAGAGCACGCTGCACCGCGGGATGAAGTTCATTGCACGCCACCAGAATATCGCATTCGTGGTTGCAGCAGTAATAATTATTGGTGGCGGCTATTTGATATATTCATCGTCTCAAGAAGAACGCAGAAATCCTGAAGCAGGTATTCTACATACCCAGGCAATGGGACTAATATCCATGGGAAGGTTCCAGGAGGCTGAAAACATCCTTAATGATCTCACGACTAGATTTAAAAACACACGGGAAGGTAAGATCGGCATATACTACCTTGGGATAATCAATTACCACTCGGGGAAATTTCAGGAGTCGCTTGATTTTTTTAAAGAATTCCTCGGTATAGCTGGAAATGATTACCTGCTCGCGCCCTCTGCGCGGTATGGTGCCGCCTGTTCAGCTGAAGGGATAAAAGATTATACCCAGGCTCAGACGCTTTATAAAAAGATCGCCAGTAACGAGGATTCTCCTTTCTATTTCCCGGCTTTTCTAGCATATGCGCGGGTAACCGGATTGCTCGGGGAAAAACAAAAAGCACGAGAATTACTTGCGGAATTGCTGGAAATGGAAACTCCGTCTGATATCGCAACAGATGCGCAGTTTTATATTGGTTTCTTCGGTGAATAGACCCACTTGATCACAGAGATACAAAAGAAAGATGGCAGCGATATTTTTTATCTCCGTAATCTTTGTGTTATCGCTGTAATCGACGAGGCACGAAGTGACTCGTAATGTATCCGTAGCACTACTGTGGCATTTTCACCAACCAATCTATTCTAAACCCGATGACTGCACCCTGCCTTTACCATGGGTACGATTGCATTGCATAAAAGACTACCTGGACATGCTCCGGCACGTCCAGAAGTTTCCCGACATCCACGTCTCCTTTAATTTCACGCCTTCGCTCCTTCTTCAGATCGAATCGTATAAGAACAAAACCTGCACTGACAAACAATTCCTGCTTTTTAAAAAACCTGCTGCACAACTTTCTCCTGATGATAAACGGGATATTTTGCGTGATTTCTTTCTTGCCCACTGGGAACGGATGATCGAACCCAGCAAGCGTTATTTTTCCCTTCTCTTAAAACGCGGGAAAAACATCGTAGAAGAAGAACTGGAAAGTATTGCACAAACATTTACTGAACAGGAATATCGTGACCTGCAGATCTGGGCGAATTTGGTCTGGATCGATCCCTTGTTTAGAAAGGAAATCGAAGACCTGTATAATAAAGGAAAGAATTTTGATGAAAAAGACAAAGAGCGGGTAATACAGGTTCAGGAAAATCTCATCGCCGCCATTGTCGATGAATATAAAAAGGTTCAGGAGTCAGGGCAGATCGAAATAAGCACTTCACCGTTGTATCACCCTATAATACCTCTATTGATCGACAGCGACCTGGCAAGGATCTCAAATCCTAATCTTTCACTATCACATGTATTCAAACATCCGGAGGATGCCCGGGCGCAGATCATAAAGGGCATCGAAATCTATGAAAAGAATTTTGGCTGTAAACCCAGGGGTATATGGCCTTCAGAAGGCAGTGTATGCGAGGAAATGATCTCCATACTCAGTGAAGCCGGTATAAAGTGGACTGCAAGTGATGAAGAGATCCTGGAACGCAGTATTGACCTTTCCTTACGCCGCGATGAACAGGGTGTGCCGAACCGTCCTGAATTGCTTTATAAACCATGGAAAAACAACGGGATCGATATTCTGTTCCGCGATCATATGTTGTCCGATCTTATTGCTTTTGTGTACAACCAATGGGACCAGGAAAAAGCTGCAGACGATTTCATCCAGAAGATCGAGCATATTCAGAACAAACTGCCGGCGTTCGATCACTTCATCATTCCAGTCATCCTCGATGGCGAAAATGCCTGGGAAAGTTTTGAGAACGACGGCACACTATTCCTGGAATCTTTGTATAAAGGTTTACAGGAACACAACATCCAGACCACCACTATATCTGACTTCATCAATGCACACCCCTCTGATGCTATTTTAAATAATATCTTTCCTGGTTCCTGGATCGGCGCAAACTTTAATATCTGGATAGGACACCCAGAAGATCATAAGGCCTGGAAGATAATCAAGGACCTGCATGACAAACTCAAAGAAAAACACATCGATGATGCTGAGATCTGGGACCGTATTTATATCCTTGAAGGGAGCGATTGGTACTGGTGGTTTGGTGAAGAACATTTTTCTGCGGTCGCTGAAGTGTTCGACGAATTATTCCGTTTAAATGCAATATGGATATACCGGAAGATCGGTGAAGAACCGCCACCTGAATTGTTCTCCACGATCAAGAAATTCACCGAAGCCCTGATCGTCCAGCCAAATGATATAATGACTCCTACCCTTGATGGTGAAGTAACATATTTCTATGAGTGGTACCATGCGGGACATGCAGATGTATTGAGAATGGGTGGTACGATGCACCGTTTTGCCGGCTTGCTATCAGAGATCTATTGTGGTTTTGACAACGACAATGTATATATACGTTTTGATGTAGAAAACCATGATATTAAAGCCTATGAATATACTCTAAAGATCTATGCACCATCCGAGCAATCCATCACCCTTTCAGAAAAAAGCGGTGTCACTTACGTAATCAAAAATATCGGCGAAGTAGCCCTGCCTATTTCAACATTATGCTCAAATAAAGATATTCAGTCGATCGAATTCGTTATCAGCGCCAGCAGGGATGGCAAGGAGATCGATCGCACACCGTTACTCAAGTTCACGATAAAACTGGAAGACGTAAAACTGCATAACTGGACAATTTAACCCCCTACAGGGCAAATTCCAAATCCGAAGCTCTAAACACTAAACAAATTCTAAATTCAAATTTTCCAAATGTAATAATCACGAATGCGAATTGCTATTTAGATTTATGTCATCATCCGGCTTGTCCGGATGATCCAGGAAATAAAACTCCTGTCTTATTATTTCATGTTGCGTTTGCTAATTTCCCCTGTGTCTTGCTTTTATATTCCTTCTTTGCTATAATGACATAATGTATAGAATACAGTATAGCAATTGTTGGGAGGATGCGGAGGTCGTAAACAAAGCACTAAATATCAAACCCGGAAATTCTTACCTTTCGATCTCGTCGGCCGGCGATAACACACTCAGCATCCTTGCCCATAACCCACGATCAGTTCTCGCAGTTGATAAAAACCCGGCACAGCTGGCATGCCTTGATTTACGCCGGGTCGCGATCGAGCATTTTTCACACCACGATACTCTGAGGTTTCTCGGGGCGGCTGACGCAGATAACAGAATAAACTATTACCAACAAATCCGTAAGTCACTTGCTCCCTTTACCCGAAGTTTCTGGGATCAAAATATGAATGATATAAAAAATGGTATTATCCATGCCGGGATCACAGAACAGAACTTCAAACGTTTTCGTGTTTTCATCCTGCCTTTAGCGATCAGCAGATCCGATCAGGTAAAATTGCTCAAGGAAATGTCCCGCTCAGAACGAAAACATCTTTGTGACAAAACTCTGAGCAAGCTGCGGTACCGCTACACAATGCGCTTAATTTTCAATCGAATTGTGGTCAGACAATTTAAAATCGGCGCATACAGCACGTTTTTTCATTCAGGAAATGGTAATCTTGCCGGTACCGTGATGGAACGTGTAAATATGGGCTTCAACTCGCGCCATGTCAATAAAAATCCATATGTTACTTATATCATGACCGGTAATTACTATAATGCTTTGCCCTATTATCTGCGGGAACCGGTTTTTCATACGATCAAGAAGAATATCAGAGCGCTCAAATTATTTTCCGGCACAGTACAGCAAGCGCTTGCAGTTTTTAAACTCTATACATTCAATGGTTTTAATCTTTCCGATATTTTCGAATATATGGACCGGAATGCTTTTCAATCCTGCGTGAACCAGGTCATACGACGTGCGGCACAAGGTGCGCGTCTTGTGTACTGGAATACCCTTCAGATGCACGATGCAACCAAGGTTGCACCCGGGCAGTTGCACAGGTGTACTGATCTTGTTCAAAAGCTTTCCCGGATCAACAAAAGCTTTTTCTATGATTCTATCATGATCGATGAGGTATGTTAATGGTAAAAAACGTTTTGCCGTCTGATATCCATCGTCACAACTGGGTAACTTTCCTGCTCAGCCGCTTCTTTCTAGGCACGCGTGAACGCCAGGTATCTTATAAACTCTATAAATACCTGCGCCAGGTCGATGATTTCATCGATGAAAGCGGTGCAGATAAAAATGAGTGTCTGCGATACATTCACGAACAGAGAACGATCGCAAAAGATAAGTATACCAACGGTACTACAAAAGAAAATACACTGCTTAACCAGATCATCGATCACGACCGGCAGAATGGGCGGAAATTCCAGGAATGTATCGACCTTATGATGGATGTGTTCGAATTCGATGCACACCGCAAGTATAGTTCGGTATCAGCCGATGAACTCCGTACTTACTCGCTTAACCTTGCCCGTGCCTACACGCAATTCCTCGTATATTTCATCGAACCAGGATATCAGCAGACTAAAGACGATATCCTGCTCGCACATGCATGTCATTTAGCTCATATGATCAGGGATCATTCAATTGATAGTACTCTCGGGTATATCAATATTGCCCGGGAAGATCTTAAAACTTATAAACTTGAACCAGGACGTTATGATAATGACCGGTTCTCTCAGTGGTTAAAAAAAGAAGTTGCTCGCATCAGCGCCATGATCGAACAGGGAAAACGGACCATGTATAAAAACCGCATATTAACCTTAAAACTCATGGGTCTTTTATACTGCTTCAGATACGAAGTTATTCTTCGTCAAATCAAGTCTGCGGGATTTCAGCTGCGCAATAAGTATCAAACAGGTTTCCGAGATAGTATCCGGTTGATGTATCAATGTATCGCGACATGCTTAAAACATTTTTTCCAATATCTTGGTTTATGATCTTGCTTGACATGGATATAGGGTTATTTATAATTCTTTGAAGGTGCTCAGAAAAGGAGGAATGAATGCGGAAAAACATTATTATATTGATAATTGTATCATTTCTTGTGATGTATGTATTACCATCATCACTCTATGCACAAAGAACCCGACCTGCGACCGTAACCGGCGAATCTGATGCGGGTGCATATGAAACCGCGAGATTGGATGCAAAACAGGATGTGAGTGCGATCAAATGGCTCGGCTGCGGTTGTATAGGAACCTTATCTGCTGTAGGAGTTGCCTTTCTCTGGGGCGCAAGTCCGGATGAAGGACGGTTCGTCGGAAAATCGAGTGAATATATATATACCTACACACGCACCTACAAGCGTGCGGTGCGATCGTACCGGACTAAATATGCAATGCTCGGTTGTGCTATAACCGGGGCTTTTGCCACGGTCGGGTGTATCGTCGCCATGTCCCAGGAGACATGTGATCCATCATGCGGGCTTGATGAACGATGTGCTGATCCGCTCGGTCTTACCGGCTGCCTGGAGAATTTCGAAGGCGCAGGATGTTATGATGCTAATGAAGGGTGCACGGCTCCTGCATCATGTCAGGATGAGATCGATTGCGCAACCGGTGATAACTGTGGTTCGGGCACCAGCTGTTCTGCCGGTGAAGGGTGCAGCTCCTCGTCATCCTCCACAAGTTGCGGGGGTTCAGCCGAATACTTAACAAGGTAACATGCAAATACATTTTCCTGCCTCAAAACAGTGTTCCTATATAAATATATCTCATTAATACTTTTTGTCTGTGCGTTATCGCGTGCGCAGATCGTACAAACAATTATAATCGATTTTGAAAAAACGACGATAAAGAATGACGAACAGGAATACGTCTGCGGCACTATACATTATGAGTATCCCGATCATATGTGTCTGGTAATCCATGATCCTGTTGATCAATGGATCTTTTCAGGTATCGATTCCATGGTGATCTATTATCCCGAAGACAGCCTTGCATTCAAATTTAAAACATTGTATCCTGTGACATTCCCGTTTTTCCAGGCATTCCTCGGGATCGTCCAGGAAGATTATGGACTCAGCAGTATCGGTTATACCCTGATCGATCATACAACAGACGATAACAAACTCACGACAACATGGGCTCCACCCGTGAATGCACCGGCGGATGTTGGTATATTCCTCCTATCCTATACACAGGATAAACTCACCAATGCAGTGTATCAAACACAAGAAGGAGACATTATTTCCCAGACCCACTACCATGATCACACACAATACGGCGCATATAACTTTCCTATGGTGATAGAGAAATATCTTTTTACCAACCAGGACACTATTCAGGAGACGATCGTTTATACTGATCCGCAATTCAATTGCACAATACCTGATTCACTGATGAATTTCAGTTTACCATCGTATGTATCGATCGAACATATTGTATGGTGACCGTCTGTTTTATTTTACTTTCGCTTTTTACCACGTCCCATGAGCGGATCCAATCTGACCTGCGCTTTATCAATGAAGTAAATCCAGTGTATGGAACACCGGTCAGGGTAAAAGAAATTTCTGGTTTCAGTTTCCGGCAAACAAATGAAATTAAACTGACCTTCACCGGGATGATACGGTTGTATCAGATATTTATATCACCCCAGGGGCCGCCGACGTGTAACTTCACTGTAACATGCTCACAATTTCTTTCGCGGGCAGTTCGCAAATACGGTTTTATCCATGGCGTCCTCATGGGTGCGGACCGCTTAACGCGCTGCACCCACGGTACACGGCACCTGTACGAGATTGATTTGTCCACAAGCAGGGCGATCGATCACCCGGTTGATGCATATTATCTATTTACATCCCCAAGAGTTAAAAAAGAGAGTTTTGATCATTAAATTCTCCTCCCTCTGCATTATTCTCGCTATTCCCCTCCTTGCTTCGCTCCTGTTCGCTGATTCACTGACAATACAATATTACTCCCCTGAGAATATCAAGCGTTTTGCTGATTTTCTTTACGAGCAGGATGATTTTCTGCGTGCGGCCGGGGAATACCAACGCTATTTATTTGCCGTAGATACCCTCCCTGTTAACACTGATGCTGTACTCTTCAGGATCGGTCAGTGTTTTCGAAAAAGCAGTAATTATGAAAAGGCAGTTGAATACTTCCAGAACGTGATCAACAATCAGCCTGATATGGAATTTGCGCACCAGACTTATTATCAGATCGCCTTGTGTTACTTTTTAATGGAACGATTTGAACAGTCGGATGCTTTCCTGCGTGCTATCCAGTCTGAAACCGCAGGTCTTGATATAAGAGTGAAGCAACAACAATTGCGCGCCCTTAACATGTTCCAGATGCGACAGTGGGACAATGCTTTTTCAACCCTATCATCAATTGAACCGAGAGATGAAACAACATTCAACCTGATGCAATTCGCACATGCTGGTCAGCATCTTCCACGCAAGAGTAAAACGCTTGCGGGCATCTATTCAACGATAGTCCCCGGACTTGGCAAACTGTACTGCAGCCGGAGGATCGATGCGCTTCAATCCTTTGTGTCCATCGCAATACTCGGCTGGCAGGCGTACGATGGATTCCATAAAGATGGAACATCTTCGGTCAAAGGATGGATTTTTGGTTCGATCGGTAGCTTATTCTACCTCGGTAATATTTACGGTTCAGTTGTTGCGGCTGAAATTTATAATGAAGAATATGAAGCACAGCTTATGTCCACAATAAAAGTGTACCTTAATATCAATTTTGATTGATCTGCTAATTATTATATTCCTTGTTGGTGATCCTGCGCTGGTGCAGGGAGATGCGCTCCATGCCAAAGGTTTTTATGATGAGGCGATCACCGAGTACCAGCGATATATTTTTTTCAACCCGGACGGCGCTAGAACCAGTGACGTATATTACCACATCGGACTTGTATGTCGAGATCAACAGAAATGGGAACAGTCGATCGATGCATTCCGGATGGCAATGCATACCGCACTCAGTGACAGTCTGCGTTACCGTGCAGAACTGGCGCTTGCCACCGCATATATCGCGAGTGGTAATTATAGCGCAGGTGAGATCGTGTTGCTGAAACTGGAAATGTCCATGCCGCCTGCTTATATCAAAGTACGCGCTGTTTTCCTGCGCGCACTTGCCACGCTGTACGCAAAAAAATGGGATCAAGCCGAGAAAGCGTTTAAAACTTACTTTTTAAGTAATCCTGATCCTGATATGCAGGCACAAGTGGATTCACTTATCCGGGAAACAAAAGATTTTTACTATTTATCACCAGAAACCGCACGCCAACTATCCACTCTGATCCCAGGGTTAGGACAGATATACGCGGGGGATTGGGGCCACGGTCTTAATTCGCTTGTATTGAACGGTAGTATGATCGCCTGGATGGGTTATAAAATATATAACAGGTATTTCAATGATGCCTGGACAATTTATTATTTTTTATTCCGTCGTTATTATGCTGGGGGCAGGTACAATGCCGAACGCATTGCACAAGAATACAATGATACGTTCGATAAAACACAGGCACAGAAGATCATTGATTTATTCCTGGAGGAATAAGCGTAATGGGTAAGGCGTAGGGCGTAAAGCGATAGATCCATTGTTAATTACTCAATTACCGATTTCGTTGAATTTATAGTTTTACTATCTTTTCTATCTGTACAACCTGAGTGTCCTGACTGCATGCAAGAAAATATATGCCCGCCTGCAGCATACTGATATCCAGTTGCAACCGATTGGATCCCATTTGTCTTTGACTATAGGTACAGCATAACCGCCCGCATGCATCATACAACATAAAATTGAATTCCCCATACGGATTATCCTGAAATCCTATCTCAATGAAATCATCCTTAACCGGATTCTGTTTAATCTTAAAAAGGGATACAGGTTTCTGCACCTTGGCACCTTTTATACTCGTGGGCATGAACTCGTAGATGCACAGACCCTCGGTCATCGCAGCCACAAAGATATATGGTGCCTGATAAAATACATCATAGGCATATGATGGCGTGTCGTGGAAACCAATCTCAGAGATCTGAGCAGGATCAGTCACGTCGAGAACGCGTAAGCCTGAATCACGCGCTGCAACATAAGCAAGATTATTATCAACGTGCACGCCCATAGCACGACCCTGCGTCTGAAACTGCTCTATTATTTGTGGAGATAAAGGATCCGCTACATTAATCACCAGTATACCATCATCGAGAACCGCAGCATAGATCAGGGTATCTTCTTTTTGCATATCATATGCAAACCAGTATGGCAGACTACAGGATGCGACCTCGTGCATATTGTACACATCGCTGATATCAATAACGAGGAATTTTGGCACAACGTATGATATCACATATGCATAATCGCCATCTACAACAAGTCCCTGGTGCATACCCGTCCCCTGACCAGCAAGACAGGAATCAATGAATGTTGGGTTGGACGGGGTAGAGATATCGATCGCACGCAATGATTGTGGCGACGGGCAGTAGTTCGAGGAAATACAATAAGCACGTGGATGGACGATTTCAATATTGAAGATCCCGTTACTCGCCGGTATAGTATACACACCTTCGATATACGGTGCTGCAGGGTTCTGAATGTTTATGATATCCAGAGATTGATAACGTCCGCCCACATACGCATAAGAACCTTCTACGGAAACATGTACAGAATTATTAGTCGAGTCACAATATCCCAATTCAAACGGTGATGCAGGATTAGATACATCAATGATCCTCAATCCGCCGTTAAAATCTGCCACGTATGCATATGATCCTTGTACTACTACGTAATATGCATTGCCTGGTGTATCGCATTGCCCGACAAACCGTACATTAAGCGAATCATCTGGATATTGAATACTGGAGTTTCCTGAAATACTTACGAGTAAAACACACACCAAAAATACTGCCATATTTACCTCCCGGGCACTCATTGTACTATAGCCCTTTAGATAAATAGTAATGGTTGAGACCTCCCTGTCAAGGTGTGCTGGCAAAAGGAAAATAATGAATCGGGATCCGGGGTCCCCGCGAATGTTTTTGTGATGTTCAAAAACTGAGTGGGGATAAGGGGGTGTCCCCCGATAGTTCAATCAATAGCTTCAGGCAGCAAAGACAACCCGCTACCCTCGTGCACATACGCACGGGAAAAGCAGTAGTAAAACCGTATGTGAACTTCGGCAATTCCGGGGGATCCGGGGTCCCCGCGAATGTTTTTGTGATGTTCAAAAACTGAGTGGGGATAAGGGGGTGTCCCCCTTATGCCGAGAGGGGGAGTTGAACCCCCACGCTCCTTTCAGAACTGCGGATTTTGAGTCCGCCGCGTCTCCCAGTTCCGCCATCTCGGCAGGTCCGCCAAAGGCGGACAGTACTTACTAGATACTAGGAACAATGAACTACCTAGTAAAAAAAATTATATACACAAAGGAATTGAAGTCAACTAACAGTAGAAGATTCTTGTTTTTATCACTGTAATCTTTTCGTTCATCACGGTAATCGACGAATCGAAGATTCGGTATGTCAATGATTCACCGCTGTTAGGAAACACTGTAGTGGCAGAGTTTACTCTGCACATTACTGTTCGAGTGAGCAAAGTGAATCGAGAACAACCATTGTTTTCCCTCTTGATTTTTATTATAATAATGTTACAATTTATCATGAAAAAGAAAGTCGACAAAGAAATAATTTTTATGGTTGAAGAATCTCTTGAAGGCGGCTACGAAGCCCATGCCCTAGGATATTCGATCTTTTCCGAGGCAGACAGCCTCGAGGAACTAAAAAGAGTATTGAAAGATGCTGTCAAATGCCACTTTGGAGATAAAGAAGCACCCCATTTGATAAGAATACATATTGTAAAAGATGAAGTTATCCCGGTATGAAATTACCACGGGATTTGGGTGGTGATGAACTTGCCAAGATCCTCAAGAAATATGGATATCATATAACGCGGCAAACAGGCAGTCATATTCGTCTTACGACTACAATAAAGGGTGAACATCACATCACCATACCAAAACACAAGCCCTTAAAAATAGGGACTCTTAACGGAATAATCGGGGACATTGCCCGTTATTTAGAAAAAAATAAGCAGAATTTAATTCAAGATCTTTTCGAGAAATAATACGCTACATTTTTAACGGGCTGGGCGGACTTACTGGAAGTCTCGATAATTCGTGTTGAGAGATAGTCCGCGGTTCAAAAGTTTCTTAATTCCGTATGAGTTAAGGTTTTTAGGGTATTTCTCAATGACTTTCTTTGCTTGGTTAAGGAATTCTATACTTGTGCCGTCCTTGTAACATAGCCACCAAGCAAGATTAAACTCCATCTCTTCAGCGAGGATTGAACCCTGGTATTTTTCTATGAACATTCTCGCAAGGTTAATCGATCTTTCAAGTTTTTCTTCGTAATCATTGGGTCTTCGTGTTATAGCAGGTATACATGTGTAGACATAATTAGCATAGGGTGCAAAAAGGGATTCGCAATTTCTTATTATATTTAACATAGAAAGAGCGGAATCAATGTACACTTCCCGATCACAGTCCTGAAAAAATAGAGATATTGATCCCTCAACAGCTCCAAAAAAACTTTCAAAACATGAACGTATCTTTGCCCAGTGGTCATATTCATCTGCTGGTAAGGCTATTATGCGAAACATGGTTGGATGAGAAATGAGATTCAAACCCCTTCCAGGTTTTGGGTAGAATTTTATACCAAGATAAATTTTACTCTCAATTATATAATCACCTGACGTCAGCATTGTTTTTTTCTTGGGACTTGGGTATTATACATTAAAAAATAGGTCTTGATTAAGAATAGCATGGCAATAGACAGTATCATAAGGACCCAACACAACTGCATCTTCAGGAAACAAACCACCATCCGCATGAAAATATGGTGAATATCGCAACGCTGAATCAATTGACGTCACCACTTTGAAAGTATGATATCCTCGCATGATCATATGCGTTCTATCGCCAAGGTGTATAATTGTACGAGGAATGTCTACTTCATTTATGATCAGCATCCTAAACATCAATGGTTCGTATGTATAGAAATTCTTATTTTCAAAGTCTATTTTAAATGTTAATCCATCTGGATAGGCTAAATCCAATGATTCTTGCCATTTCAACCATTCTGATTTAGGTTTAGCACAAACTGAAAGCAACTAACAGTAGAAGATTCTTGTTTTTATCACTGTAATCTTTTCGTTCATCACGGTAATCGACGAATCGAAGATTCGGTATGTCAATGATTCACCGAACTGATCACCTTTTTGCCATTGACATATCTCCTACCAGGCGTATAATTAATATGGATAGATTAACAGTAATTAACCAAAGAGGTTAAGGAATCTGTTGACGTGGCTCAAGTAGATTGAAAAGACAAGAGCAGAAACAATGTAGGAAAAGTGGGTTATTAAGTCCGGATCAGGATTTCGCGTGACATCGGGTTGATATCGTTATCAAACACTAAGGATGGTAATCCGCAATTATCGTGGTGAAGATGATCGCAACAAAGGAGGCGCATCATGACAGAGCTTAAAGATCTTGTCACATATATTCTAAAAGCATTGGTCGACAATCAAGATCAGGTTCAGGTAACAGAGATTGCTGGTGATAAGAGTGTGATATACGAACTTAGAGTTGGAGAAGGAGATCTTGGGAAAATAATCGGTAAACAAGGAAGAACCGCACAAGCGGTAAGGACTATCGTATCTGCAGCAGCAATGAAGTTAGGAAAGCGCACCGTACTGGAGATACTCGAATAATATCATGACAGATCTCTTGTCTTTTTTGACCTACTCTGTATGCATGCATGGAGTATTTTCACAATCTACAGATAGCTGCTAGTATCTATAAATCTCAAAATACAACAAGGGGAGTGGTTAATCACTCCCCTTGTTGTATTTAACGCACAAATTTATGCACGTTCTATTTTAGTGGCTTTTTCCCCTTTGGGGGATTGAGTAATTTCGAACTTAACCCGGTCACCTTCTTGAAGCGTCCGGTATCCTTCACCGACAATGTCCTGGAAGTGAGCAAAAACATCACCGCCGCCATCTTCTTTCTCGATGAAGCCAAATCCTTTTCTACTATCAAACCATTTTACTGTTCCGTATGGCATTTTTCTCCTTTCAAGCTTTTATTTGTAACTAGGAATTAAGAATATGAGTATTCTGTGGTCCTACAACAAATAACTTAGCTTATCTAATAATAATTGTACTCAAATAATCAGATCTGTCAAGTGTTATTTTTACAGCCTAAATATCCAAAGAATGATTCTTCACGACCAGCTCGAAGAGGATTATGGGATCGCAACGGTCTTCGCCCACACGATGACCGGATAGAGTATTAAAAATAGACGCGAATTCGTTATTTCAAAAGGATAATCGGCGTGACGATCACTTCGTCGTCATTCTGCAGCCGGCAGAAATACACGCCATTTTCAGCCTTTCTCCCGCTATCATCGAGCCCGTTCCATTGCACTGTGTATGACCCGGGGATATGCCTTGCATCAACCAACTGTATCACCTCTCGACCTGCCGCGTCAAATACATTGCAACTAACGGTCGAATAACTTGTTACATCATACGATATCGTAGTTACTTCCGTAAAAGGATTCGGCATCGCATATAGTAGTGATCTTAAAGGTGATATAGGCGCATCGGTTTCATTAACACCAGTACCCGTATCGATGGTTAAACGAACATGATTGCTTGTGTTCTGAAGCGATCCTGAAGTTGCTTGATCATTCCAGGCATATAATCTTCGCGGTATACTTTCATTCGTACGCCACAATGCGATATTCGTCCCTGCATCACCACTCCAGGTTATTTCAACAAGGAGGTTGTCGACATTATTATATGGAAAATCCACATCCCAATCCATCCAAACATTCTGCGCACCGCCAACTGCCAGGGTTTCGGCAGCAAGTACTTCAACCGGTGTATTACCTGCGTAATTCATATCAAACGACGATGCTAACTGGGGAACCGAAGTGTGGCAGAACAACACCCTAACACGATAATAATCTCCGGTCACAAAACCAGAGGATGAGGGCAAAAAGGCAAATTTTATTATGTTACCACTCGTGTTTATCTCGGTCTGGTAAAAAAGCACCTGGAAGCGGCATGCGTTATAGGACTGCCCCCAGAAGGGGATGACATTGCCAATATACGGTGATCCAATGATCACCTGTACTGTATCGCGTCCAAAAACACTGCGTTGAACAGGCACTGGAGTATCGCTATTAACATCACCCTCTACTGCCCGACCAAGACTTATCATAACCAAACAAATTATTATTACACTGGTAATCTTGAATCTCATCTTTCCTCCTTTAATGCCATAATAGCCGAGTATTTCAAATTGTCAATATCTATTCACGGTTATCAAAGGATCAACTGTTTTATGGTGATAACACCTGTAAGTAAAGGGAGGTTTCAGGCATCCCTGTATCGAGTATGGTTGTGATGCATTTCGGCAATTCATCTTTGCGAAATGCCTTGCTCCCCATGAGGAGGAATGTTGTTAACAAAAAAGGGGCGGCAGCACCGCCCCTTTTTTGTCTTTTAAATGTCTTATCGAACGATCAGTATCGATTCGGTTTTCTGCAGGTTATCGTGTTCGATCGTAACAAAGTAGATACCAGCTGACAGCCTGCTCGTGTTCACATTGATCGCGCCTGTACCGTTTATCTGACCATTATACACGTCATTCACCATTGCACCGGTAACATCATACATCTTGATGCGCGTATGGCTTGTGGTGTTGAACGCATAATTGATCACGGCACGGTCTTTAACCACGTTCGTGTTGATCCAGATGCCGTTCTCCACGCTCATGTTGCCGCCTTCGGCAATACCGACCACCGTGGTCGAACCTTCATAAGGCAGGTAATCAAACGCGGTTGCGGTTACGTACATCGTACCTTCGGTCTGCGGATCGATGGTGATAAATGCCTCTCCGCTTGCATCGGTACGGTCAGTCTCATGGACTTCTCCGTCCTTATACAAACACACTAAAGCATCCTCAACTGGAGCACGGCCATCAGTAACCGTGACAAAGAAGTATTGAACGCCGCAATTGATCTGACTCGAATGGCTTGCCTGGAGTGCGGTCGGTACACTATGGTAACCATGCACTTCAGGATCCCCAAAGAGATTAAGCTCGCAGCCGCAATAATGCCAGACGCCCCACTGACCCCAGATCGGGCCGCGCCAGTGAACGACTGCATGGGCATGGGCTACACCGACCCAGAGCGTATCGTCGACAAACACGCTGTAGAAAGTGGTGTCAAGATGCTCGGATGGACCAAATTGCGGCGGCTGCCCCCAGCCGTACCGGCAGTTGAACATCACATTAACAGCTGAATACGCGTTATTCGTGATCAAGCGCTCGCCAAAAGCATCATCGCTGCCATCGAAATTACCTGGATAGCAGGCGATCGAATTCATAATGAATCCCATACTATTGGTTAAGTAAGGAACATCTGAGTTTGTAAACATGTTCGTATACTGGTTGTATACGCCCTGTGTATTCCCATGACCGCATGGATGACCGAGCTGCGGCTGGTTACTGTTGATCCAGTTACGCGTTGCCGGAGCACCCTGTTCCTCGAGTTTACCAGCCGTGAAGCCAACACGCATCATGATCGTATCGATCTTGTTATTGCAGTAACGACCATGGTAATTAAGATTCTGCCAGAGCCACCCGGACGGTAAAACCACTTTTTGAATACCCGCGGTCGGCGGATTCTTTTCAAAAAGTTCTAGTTTTGTCCAGTAATTACTGATCTCGGTGGTATTATCGACGGGAATTCGTCCAACATAGATATCATGGTAGGCATCCGGCTGCTGACCCCCCGGTTCGCCGTATCGACCGTCATTGTCCGCATCCCAGTCGTCGATGTCGGCAAAATACCAGTCGCATGCCAGTGTATTCGGCGTCTGCCACGCATTGTAGCAATCACGTTCAGGAACAGTCGCGATATCACCACCAAGAACCGCAAAGATCAATCCGTTATTGGCAAAGTAATCGGCAAAAAAGTCTTTGATCCGGGCCGGAGTATCAGTACCGTCATAACCAGTATAGTTACTGGTGATCCAGGACACGGTTACGATCTCTGCATTATACCCTTTCTTGGTCTTCCACAACCGCATATCCTCAAACGCCGCTTCAAAACTACCGCCGATCACAATCGCGTAATTAACATCAGTGATCGCATCGGCGCGGATATTCGGTTTGAAATGATCGATATCATCAGGATTGGTAACCAATGCCTTAATCGCCCGCTTTGCCACGTCATACTGACGCTCGGTGATTGTCATTACTGGATAGACTCCCTCTTGATAGGTGATCTGCACCGTGATCGTTTTTGCCAATCGCACCTCACCCTGAGACGGAATAAAGTGCATCGGATAAATGTGCAGTTCGCATATCCGGAACCCGGTTTTCTCACCGGTCGGGTAGGTCACCAGATCCGTTGCTGGATACGGGTCAGAAGAAGAGTAGATCGCTTGATTCGGCGGTGTTACTTCCACCTCGGTCATCATCGAGAACGCAATCGGTTCCTGGCCAGGTAGTAATGTGTAGGTTCCATCAAGGACTTCGACGTCACCTGTGAGAACCTCAACCTTCGTCACCTCGGCAGAGGGTGGAATGACAAAATGATGGATCAATCTCGGAACAACCGGTTCACCGGGATTAATGAGCTGATCCGCACCTGATATCTCTACGATCGTATATTGGTTATGATCCCTGAAATTAATGCTTTCAGGATCGATCGTAATTGTGTGCGTAATCATTCCTGCCCACAATGGGAGGGTAAGGATTAATAGAACACCCAGTTTCTTCATCGTGCACCCTCCTTTCATGTTAGTTTAGTGCACTGACTTAAGTGTCGGTTTAAATACCAAAAACCTCCACTTTACGTCTCTTATAAAATGTAATCGTTTTACGGTAAATGTCAAGACCAAAAGACGACATAGGCTACAACGCGGGATAGGACGCTTTGTGTCGGTATAGGGTATCTTAGCCAGCGGTAATGAAGTTATACCAATATCTATTGGACTGTATCCAGTGCTTTAAGTTTCTTCAAATTGTTCTGGATCGATTCGTTACCTGGGTCAAGGCGTAGACCTTTTTTCCACACCTGACCGGCCTCATCAAACCGGTTCTGGTAATAATAGCAGATACCCAGGTTATTGTATACATCACCGGTGAGTTCGAATCCATGGGGGTATTCGATTGCGCGCTCAATATAACGGATCGCCGTATCCCAGTCATGGTGGATCTGCATATAGAACTTACCAAGGGTGTAATTAATGATCGGGTGCGGCGATGGGCAGTGTTGAAAATACGATTCCAGCACGGGTATTATCATATCGTATTCCTGGGCAGCAAAATACACCTCAACAAGATTGAGATAGATCTTAGCGCAGCAGGGTGCGATCCGGCGCGCCTGATCGTAACAGACTAGTGCCGAATCGAGCTGTCCTGCGGTCATATACTCTGATGCAAGATCGTTCCATACAGCAAAATTGTCCGGTTTATGGTACAGCGAAGCTCGGTAATGAATGATCGAACGTTCTGAATCGTTATTATCTGCATAAATCAGTCCCAGCTGATGGTGAAGATCATAGGTGTATTCATCATCTGGTTCCTTGAGTCCGGTTTGCAGGTATTCAAACGCTTTTTCAGCCTGTCCGTTATCGAACAGGGTAGCCCCGATCAAAGCATATGTTTTTGTTCTGGGTATCGAATAGGGATAGGTTGACCCAAATGGCTTGAAACTCACCAGTCCGAACAAAATGATAGCAATAGCTGAAAAAACGCTGCGCCGGACATTGCTGGCATTGTGAAATAGATGAGAAATTGCATAAGCCGAGGATATGATAAGGATCGGCACGATCGGAAACCGGTATCGTGCAGCAACAAAGAACAGAATGATCGAGAATGAATAACTCACGGCAACCACCCCAAGCATCACCAGTTCACTCTTATTCTTCAGGCAATGCCTCGACAGGATCATCATGAGCATACCGCTCAATCCCAATGCCAGAAGAATATTGAGCCTTACCAAAGGAAATTTGGAGAGCGATGAATAAGCGCTGAAAAACGCAAGATCGAAATTACGCGGGAACTCGTGTGCATTGAAAAAGAGAATGGCTTTCTTAATCAGTAACCACAGCCACTGGATAGGATGCTTTTTTATGTAAGTAAAACCCTGACGATACCAGTAATTCGAGGCCTGGGCAAAATTCTCCACGCGCTCCTGCTCGTACGGCATCATCGTGAACTTTTCCCATTCAACACCCGGTGGTATCGCAACAGTTTTGTATATATCGGGATTGTTCCCGATGTAGAAATTCACCCCTCCATTATAGGCAATGAAAACTTTTTCCCCGGTATATATGACGTTGCGGATCATTGTCAAACAAGCCGGGATCATTGTAATGACCAGAAACACTGAAGTATAGAAGATCCTGTGGCGTATGACCATAGGACGCAGAGACAGGAACAGAATTACCGCTATAAAGGGTAAGCACATGAGGAAATTTGGCAGGGTTATTATAAGTAGCCCAAAACTCACCCCGGCTATGCAAAGAGCGCATCGATGTTTCCATATCAGCTTCTTCTGACCCGTGCACATACCGATCAACCAAAAGAAGATCAGAAGCAGGAATATGCTCAAGATTGGCGGAAGCAGTTCCGTGTTGAACATTATGATCGGTATGTACAGAGCATAGAGCACAGCGCTGATAAGCGCGATACGAACATTAAAGACACGCCGCGCGACCAGAAAGATCAGTAAGGTATTGCCAACATCTAGAAGGATCTGAATAATGCGCACAATGGTGATCGAGATCCCAAACAACCAGTACAGGACCGCAATGAAATAGGTATAAAGGGGTGGATGAAAATACGGCCAGGATGGGCCAAGCCATGATGTTTCAACAATATATTCGGCATTATTCGTGTATTCCTTGGAGTCGATGATCGGGTAATCGTAAATCGGATTGTGCACATGCATTTCGCGATGGTGGATAAGGCGCAGAAAAAAACCGCCCAGGAGAATTATAACGAGCAGCCCAATGATTACATTCTTCTTACTTCTTGTAAGAACTTTTATAAATGCCGACATGTGGTATTGTATTGACCTGCTTTTAACTGTCAACATGCTTGCGGAAAAACCCCAGATCAGCGCACTAAACATTGACACGAGTATATGAAAACGTATAATAGATGAAATTTATTTAGTGACCACAGAGGAGGTAAAGGGATGGCAGCAGAAAAAAAGGAATATTTTCTGTGTCCTTTCAGTGATTCGACAAAACCGCGCATGTGTCCAGCAAAGCATATAAACGCTGGATGGAAATGCCCGGCCGAGACCGATGGTGAATGTGCACTTTACCGGATCGTCGAAATGCTCAAAATCCAGAAAGTCGGCTATTGATCTAAGCGCATTTTGTTTTATTTTTTTTCAAGCGCAGAAAACAAATGTTCTTGTACTCTGACGCTTTGGTTACAGAAAATCCGACCTTCTCCCCCAAATCCCGGAACGATTCACTGTTCTGACCATGCACCGGCCATGGAGCACCATACTCGGTGCGGATCTTTTTCCCCGTCATAGTAACGGTCACGGGTACGATAAGAATATCCTTTTTCTGATTTAAACGCTTTTTTCTGATCACTGCATCCCATATCACGAACCGTCCACCATGTTTTAGAACACGGTAAACTTCCTTGAATACCTGTTCACGGTCGTCTTCAGGAATGTACATAAGGGAAAAAAAGGCGGTTACAGTGTCGAACGTGCAGTCAAGGAATTTCAGCATGCGTCCATCCATTATGATCTTCAAGGGACCTGGTTTCGCGTCCCTCAGTTCACGTTCGCTTGGATCGATCGCTACGACCCTGTCCTGTTTCAGTTGCCCGATAATACCCTCTCCGCCCCCGCCAATATCCAATATCTTTCCTTTCAACACAACGTTCCGTAGATCCACTTTCTGACGCGGCAACTCATAAAAACGTCTGCGGTGACTGTTTTTTTCTCGGCGCACCATTGTCACTCGCCCCAAAGCATTTCTTGCACGATCTCGATCGCACGCCGGAGTTGATCATCACCGGTCTTTCCGTCTTGTTCCGGAGCGTTAGCCACATACACATCAGGTGTCACCGGGGTGTTCTCTAGATTCGTCCCTGAGAGTGTATACCATCCAGTACCTGGTATACGAAACCATGTTTCATCGAGCAATTGGATATCGTTCGTCCCGATCACCGCGCCAAAGGTCGATTGCCCGACCACTGTTCCAAGCTCTAATTCTTTAAAGCCGGCCGGAAAGATCTCAGCATCGCTATAGCAATATTCATTGATAAGCAGTGCGATCGGTTTGTCCCACCGGAATAGGGAGTTGTATTCTTTTTGTCCATCCCGTTCGATCGAATACGCGTATACGGTCCGGCGCAAGATCTCGAGTAACTGATCATGAATATTCCCACCCCCATTATACCGTATATCAATGATCAACCCGTCCCGGTCCAGTTCCTGGTATAGATCATGTTCGAATTTTCTGAGGTCAGACACTCCCATCGACGCGATATAAACATACCCGATCCGGTCATGGCTTGTCTCGTGTACATAATCCTTATTCGCCCGCACCCATGCTTTGTTAACAAGCCGTGCGATCGCCCATGGATCTTTCGGTGTAATGCGAACGTTCCTCGTGCCGCCTGGCTCCCGTAATGTCAGCACGATTTCCTTGCCATTCATATTCCGCAGGTAGGCGTAGATATTATCATTGGCCTTAACTTCCGTACCATTGATATGGGTAATGATATCACCAGGATCTATGGCTACTTTGTCTTCGTCCGCAGGTGAATTCTCGATTATCGACATTACTTTTGCTCCCCGTCCGGTATACCTGCCATCGAATATGATCCCCATGGCACCGGTGGTTTCAGGATCTGAAGCGCGCTTCCAGACGCCCAGATGCGAGGCATTCAATTCGCCGATCATCATTGCTATTACCATCTGAAAATCCCGCGCTGTACGGCTTGCAAGGGCACGATCATGATATTTTTCATACATAAGCCGCCAGTCCACGCCGTGAAAATTGCTGTCATAAAAACCGTCTTGAAGAGCCCACCATGCTTCTCTAAATACCTGCTCCTGCTCAAGTTCTCGATCGATATACATCCCGATCGAGAATGGTATCGGTGAAGAAGATGCGGTTGCGATCGTGGCTTTATATAGATTGCCCGTACCCGACAGGTAATAAATTTGTTCCTTATTTTCAGAAACGGTGAATTGTTTTGGACGCACGCTATTTTCAGTGATCCGTTTCAGGTCTTTTCCCCGCCAGTCTACGGTCCAGATATCATCACTCTCCAGATTATTTGAAAAAACCACATACTGTTGGCCGTCCGGCGACTGGTCGATGATATTGTAATATCCCTGGACTTTTGCCACGGTATGGATACGTTCTTCAATATCATCGAAATCGATCACAACACTGATCTTTCCTGTATCCGGCTCATAGGTTTCCCAGAATTCGGGTTCGCGTTCTTCATCGGGTTTCTGTAGAAACACGTATTTGACCCACAGGTCACCGACTGCATTGCGCGAGGCGAATGAGATCCGCTTGCCATCCATGCTCCACATTGGTTTGTAATCATCGTTCGGGTGGTTGGAAATGTTCACTGCATCGTGGGAACCGTCAACTGGCACGACATAGACATCCTCGCGCCAGCCAAGTGCAGTCCGGCTGAAGGCGATCCACCGACTGTCCGGGGACCAATCTATCCAGAGCACATCATGTTCCGGATATAATTCCCTGCTGTTCCGACCGTCCGCATCCATTACGAACAGAGTACGTTTATGTTTGAAATATGCTATCCTCCCACCATCAGGAGAGAACACTGGTTTACTTTCGGTGTCCGGTGTGTCGAGAACTTTTCTCACGGAAAAAAGCAGGTCCTCAGCGAACGTCTTTTTCTCGGCGGGTGTGACTGTATAGATATCGAGATCATTATCCTGCATGGAGGTGAACAGGATCATTTTTTTCTCTGGATGCCAGGAGATATATTTTTCGATATATGGAGTGCTGGTGACGCGAGCGGTTTTATCCGGTTTTCCTTCCTTGAAAGACATCACGAAGATATCTCCATGGACCACAAATGCAAGTTCTTTTTCATCCGGCGATAGGCTGAACTCGGTCGCCTGGCTGGTGAACACTTTGTAGGTTTCTTGATTTTCTTTATGATCTTCAGTGACCGAGATCGGTACAGGACGGGCACGTTCATTCCCGACATCATACACTGATATATACCCGTCGCATTCGTAGGCAATGGTCTTTCCATTGGCCGCGATACACGGGAAGAAAATATCCTCGGTCTCAAAGGTTAACTGCACTGGATCGGTCCCATCAAGGTTCATGCGCCACAGGTTCTTCACCCCGTCATCATTACGGTTGCTGACGAAATATATCCTGTCGTCATGACTGGAAAACATCGGGTAACCGTCAAATCCCGGCGCGTTAGTAAGGCGTTTGGAAATACCATCCGGCAAGACTTTCTGCCAGATTTCCTTATCATTACCGCCCCGGTATCGCCGCCGCCACCACGATGCGCCATTACGTGTATACAGGATTGTTTCACCATCCGGCAATATGCAGATATCGCGCGCACTGAAATCAAGGATCATCTGGGGCATGCCGCCAGTATGATGTACGCGGTACTGGGCTGAAGAGAAGGTGTGTCGATAACTGCCGAACAATACGTAGGCACCATCTGGTGTCCACCCGTACAATCCGTCATGCATTGAATAGTACGTTAAACGCTCTGCTGGCGCGCTCGCATCCGCGGGCATAAGAAAAATATCGTCATTACCCCACCGGTCAGATTCAAAAGCGATCCATGTATTATCCGGGGACCAGCGGGCAATGCTCTCATACCCGGTGCTCACGGTAAGTCGTTCAGCCCTGCCTCCGCCCGTATCGATCACCCAGAGATCCCCGTACAAAGAAAAGGTAAGTCGCGTACCGTCCGGGGACAATGCAGGAAAATGTGCATCCCTGATCCCCTGTCCGGAACCGGACAGGCAAATGACCATAAAACATATAGCAATAGTCGCTCGCTGCATACTCAACTCTTTGAGTTTATTCTGGATCGAAACGCTACTGGTTCTGCAGTTCTTGAACACGCTTCAGGTATTCATTCGCTTTTGCGGAATTACCTCTTTCATTATAAATGAAAGCGAGATTGGTCATTGCATCGATGTGCTCTGGTTCCAGTTTCAGAACGTGATTTTCGAACGCGTCCAGGGCTTTATCGTAATCCTTGAGCTGCATATAGCACACACCGACATAGAACCAACCGTATACATCAGTATCAAGAACGTGAACAAGATACCGAAAATAGGGAAGCGCGCCTTCAAAGTCATTTTTCCGGGTCAGGAGTTCACCGGCATAGAACAGGGCGTCCGGATCATCAGGATTATATTTCAAGCTCGCTTTAAGGTATTGAAAAGCCAGGCTGTCATCTTTCAGATGGTAATAGGACATGCCGGTATAGTAATAACTCCGGGCAAGATCACCTGCGACCTTGGCGTAATGCTCAATCGTTTTTTTATAAACAATGATGCCGTCCTCGTGCTGCAATTCATGCTTGATCACAAGATCGAGGGAATCAAGCTCCTGTTTTGACCAGAGCCGGATGATCTTCTGTATCAACTGGGTCGGAACAGTTGTGAGGTTATTGTACAGAAGCATCGCCTTACGGTCGTAATCAGCAGTGTAATTTTTAATTGCCCCGGCAAGGTATACCAGACTGCTGTCGAATATTTTGGATTCGAACATGGCTTTGCCGATAAGGAAGTGCACATCAGCATTATCCGGATCAAGATCAAGGATCTTCTGGTAAACTGCATTCGCTTCTTCGATACGCTCTAGTTTGTACAGGATCGCTCCCTGAAGAACGAATGTATTGATGTCGTTGGGTGCCAGCACACTGCTGCGCGAAAGTTTCGTCAATGCGGCCTCGTACTGCCCGGTCTCGAACATCGCACGGGCGGTAAAATGATAAGCCTGGTAATAATATGAAAATCCACCTTTCGTGGGCATCCACTCAAGCAGTTTTACTGAATCTATCGCGAACGAGCTATCAAGTGCAATTGTCGCGGCCAGGTAATTACCCAGACCGATCTCACTCCCACCAAGAATTGAATACAACTCAAAGTGCCGTTCACCCTCGGTAATACCGCTCTCACAGGCATACTTAGCACGGTCAAGATCATTATCCTGGTAGGATATTCGTGCTGTATTGAGCCATTTTGAAAATCCGAATAAAGATATGCACATCACGATGCATAATAAAAACACCACGCGTTTCACAATACCTCCTTACAGGTTGGTACTCTCATCAATGGTTACTGGATCCCGCCCAGTCTCTTCAAACGTGCAAGACGTTCCTGTTCATTGGCCTGTAGCCAGGAATCCTCCTTTTGTTCCGCATGAAAGTATCACGCTCATAACGATCATCAATATGCATGCTACAGGTCTTTTCATGCACACCTCCTGCTTATTCAGTATACCCCGCACATAGCAAAAAGCAACCCTGCATTTTTCACGCTTTTTTCACACCCAAGGCTTATATTGCACTGTACTGGTATGAGCCATACAGAGACCGCGGGTCTGAGATGATCTCTCCTCATCAAGAACCTGGCCTGCGGTCTCTTCTGTTTTCTTAAGAAAAGAACAGGCAGGGCTCATTTTGAGCCCTGCCTGTTTGGCAGCAGGAGGGGTTTTGGGTGTTCGGGTAGTTAGTGCAAAATTATCGTTAATTCTTCCTTGGAATTTGAAAACACGAATTTGTCAAAAAGGCGGTAAGAATTTTCGTCATCCAAAATCTGTGGATATAGGATCCTTACCGCCTCGATTCTATCGTCTTCAAAAACAAAATATTCCAGAATATTCTCAACCTGCTCAACCAGGAAGAAATGAGAAGATGCTGCGATCCGGATCAGGCTCAATTTATTATCAGAAAATGGCTCCTCATCAAGATCCTCGATCAGGACCGCAAAATCAAAGGTTGACATAGGATTGCTAGGCTGAATCAAAGGGTCATTGTAATACAGCTCAGGATCGAGAGAAATGTAGAACTGGGCAGGCAGGAGGCTGTGCAGGAACCGAATCTCTTTGATGATCCGGATATGATCGATCTTTGCGTAGGTGTCCTCGCTATAACGTTCCTCGAGTATTTCCAACCGAAGATCGATACTTGCCAGGATCGCCCCGATTGTCAATTGTCCCTGGTCGATAATGAAGGGACCCTGATCATCGAGAACAACACTGATCCTGCCATCCGGACCATTGATCAAGACTTCGCCTGGATACACCTGTATCAGTATTGTGAGTAGTAAACCAGTCCACATACGACCTCCTTTTCCCCTGTATAATGCAACACACGTGCCAGGGAAAATGCTTAAATTCCATAACTTGTTTGATGAATATCTGCACAATTGCACAATATCTGCACAATTATTGTGCGGGAAGATCTTTGATCTTATATTATTAATGACTCTGAAGTTTGGCGGATGGCGTTTTTTTTATTTTACAGTATCTTGTCGATCTTCTGAAGGTAATGCTGAACACCCAGAGCTTGCAGGATCTCTTTCGCTTGCTTGAAATATTGCTGGGCTTTTTTAAGATCGCCTTTTTCTTTGAATAACTCTCCCTTATGGAACAAACATATGCCACACAGATATTTGCTTTGCGTCGCGCGGGAGATCTCTTCACACTTCTCATAGCATTCAAACGCCTGTTCAATATTTCCCATCAGAGCGTAGCGCTGACCTGCTACGATATACGTTTCTGCAAGCAAATCCGGATCCCCGATCTGCTCAGCGAGCTGCCGTGCATCATCGAGATATTTTTCCATCTTATCAGGCTCGTTTATCGCCAGGGAATATTCGGCATACAGTTTATTGTTTTCAGCAAGCAGGCTCTTATACCCGTACTTTTCACTCGTTGCCCTGGCTTGATCAAGAACTTCCTTTGCTTTTTCAAACTCCTCTGTTTTAGTATAGATGTTAGCAAGATTGTTCTGCACAGATGTCCGATGGGTAAGATCGCCCATCTGTTTTGATGCCTCGAGTGCTTTCAGGGAGTAACGCAGGGCTTCCTTAAAATCGCCTTTTTTTATCAATATGAATCCGATATTGCTGTAGGACAGCGCAACTGAATGCGGACTGCATATCTGTATGGATATATCAAGGCTTCTATGGTGATAATCAAGACATTTCTCCCAATCGCCCCGATAATCATATACAAGGGCAAGATTGTTGTATGAACTGGCGATCCCGTACCGGTCACCGATTTTTTCCCGCATCTGAAGTGCGCGTTTGTGGTACAGTATCGCCTTTTCGTATTCGCCTTTTCGCTGATATACATTTCCCAGATTATTAAAGCCTGAAGCGATCCCATATTCATTCCCGATGCGTTCGCGATACTCGAGACTCTTGGTGTAATATTCCTCTGCTTTATCCCAGGCACCGCGTTCAAAGTGCAGTGTACCAAGATTACTATAGAGTGCACCAATATCCTCGTTGCTCTCCTCCCGCTGGAATATTTCCAGGGCTTTATCAGCGATCTTGAGCGCATGATCATATTCTCCGCGCTTACCGTATATCCATATTGCATCGGAATCGAGCTCCGCGAGTTTAAGCGCATCTTCTTCAGGATGAAGCAATTCTTTCCCCTGAGCAATGCACTTCAGGGAATTATCAAAATCAGCCAACCGCTGGTGGACACGAGCCATGCTCCGGAATACATCAGAACGTTGCCGGGGATCAAGATCCTCGTGCGATAATACCGCACGGTACTGTTTGATCGCCTCCCCGTAATCACCCAGAAGATAGTAAACTTCGGCAAGACCACTCATGATCTTTGATTCGAGGTCCGAGTGGATAATACGTTTCTTTTTTATAAGTTTTAAGCACGTACGGTAACGCAATATCGCATCCTGATTCGCATATAGTTTTTTGAGTTTTTCTCCTGCTTTGAAGTTATACTCAAAAGCGGTTTCCCAGTATTCAGCCATCAGATAGTGGTGTGCAAGATTTTCAAAGACATATTCGATATTCTCATAATTCAACCGTTCTATTGTCTGTGCTATCTTTAAATGCAGGCGCCGCTTTTTTATTACACTCATATCCTCATACAATGTGCGCTGCAAAAGAATGCTGGAAAAACTGTACACATCCTCATCTTCCAGCTGTACCAGTCCCCGCTTCAAACATACATCGAGGATATCGAGCAGGTAGCCTTCGTTACTCTCGGCTACATATTGCAGGAGCGATAGAGAGAACTGGTTTCCGATCGCGGACGCGACAGCCAGAATATCTTTTTGTTCCGCTTCAATATCATTGAGCCTTCGCTGTAAAAGATCACCAACGCTTGTAGGCAAGGTTATTTTATCGATGTCACGAAAACTCCAACGCGAGCCATTCCAGTATAATGAGTTTTCATTCACGAGGGATTTTATGATCTCTTCAATATAGAACGGATTACCATTAGTTTCGTCAAATATCATTTTTGCGACGTGTACAGGTACTGCAAATCCGATAATCGTGTTGATCAGGAGCGAAGTATCCTTTTCGCTCAGCCCACGCAACTGGAGCGCTTCGAACCGGTGCTCACGGCTCATTGCGCGCAGGAATTGCTGGAGCGGGTGTTTCTCATCGATCTCCTCGGTACGATAAGCACAGCAGATACACAAATGTAAATGAGCGATATTCCTCATTAAATATCCCAGCAATTCAAGGTCTGCTTCCCGCGACCACTGCATATCATCGAAAAACATAAATACCGGGGACTCATGTGTCATGAGTTCGAATGATTGGTACACGGCATCGAACAACCGCATCTTTTCATATTCCGGTGAGATCCGGGTCGCCTGCTGGGCAGGGCTGATTGCAACACGTAGTTCTGGTATGAACTTTATCAGTTCAGCCTTGTATACTGATGGCAGGGTGCTGAACCTCTGCGCCCGAACACTGCTGCTGCTCTGGACATAAGTCTTGATCGCCTGGAAGAATATATGATATGGTGGGGTGACGCCGAATTCAAATGGTTTTGCGTTCAAGAACAGCACCTTGTGCATCTTAGCATATTTTTCCAGTTCCGTAACCAACCGGGTTTTACCGATACCCGCCTCGCCACTGACAATGATCGATGTTCCCTTTTTCTGACACATCTCATCGAACAAACGCTTGAGCGTATCCGATTCTTGTTCACGATCGACAAATCCGCTGAAATTCAAGCGCGGCTCTTTTGATACTTCATGGGTATCGATATCTTTACATGTTTGATTCCGCCCGGATTTTTTTGCTGTATACAACGCCCGATCAGCGCGTTCGATCAGAACCGCCGGTTTTTCTATATTACTCTCATACGTTGCCGTCCCGATACTTACAGTTAAATGAAGATCCGGTTGTTCATCATTTCCCAGGAATGTATGATCGCAAAAGCGCTTAAGAAGACGTTCAGAGGTTTTCTCTGTTGCCCAGCGGTCAGTCTCGGGAACGAGTACGACAAATTCATCCCCGCCATATCGGCAGGGAATATCCATTTCCCGACAATTTTCCCGTATGATCTCAGCAACCTCAGTGAGAATATGATCACCGCGCAGATGGCCATAATTATCATTGACCGCCTTGAAGTGATCTATATCTATTAGCAGTATACTGAACGGTATATGACTTCTCTTTGAGCGTGCAATTTCCTGGCGCAAACGGGCAAAAAGCTCACGCCGGTTGTACAACTTGGTGAGATCATCTAAAACCATCTGTTTCTTTCTCCCTGCCTTCTCGTTCTGTTTTCATTATAAGGCAAGCAGGGAGTATGTCAAGGAAACAGACAGCATGATAAAACCAAATGGGAAAAAAGACGGCTCTAGATGAAAATTTTCTTTATCGAATTTGTCAAAAATACAGCAGGTATTTTGCCTTTACTGCACCAACCTGATACTGCGGCTGCAAAGCGCCCTGATCATCCTGGAGTCGATAATCATTTATAGCAATATACAACCAGGATTTGGGCAGGAAATTCCAGGAAAAGAGCATACCAAACCGGTTCGAATATAGTTCGGTATCCTGAATATCTGATCCTGGCGTTTGCATAACGATCTCGCTGAACACCTGCAGGCTTGTACGTGCATCCACGCGTACATTGATATTCGGACGTACCCGCGGTGTCATAGCAAGCAATGCGCCAACGGTATCCCATTCCACCCACAGATTAGAGGAAACACCAACACTCACATGTTGCTCGATCGCATAATTATAGGAGAACCACGTCGAACTCCGGTACGCAAGAAATCCGCGCCAGTAATTATAGGTATAAGTATAATCACCTCCAAAGTTTATGTGTTGACCAAACACTCTTCCCCAGGTACTCAAATTCACACTGCGATATATATAGTGGGTATCCGCTTCATAATAGGGACCGTAGTATACTGAAAGGTCGCATCCCCAGCCACTGCGTGTATTCGGATTGATCTCAGCCATGCCGATCACTGACCAATTCGTATCCCCGGATTCCTGGATCACAGCTACCCCCGGGGCAATAAACATATTGCTCATAAATCCAGACCGCCATTGCTTGAAAGGACCACTTAAAAGCAGTATCTCCTTTTGTCCAGCCCAGGGCACGAAACCGATGTCTGACACATCAAAAGAATCATTTATCACTTCGGCTTTACCGATCGTCAGAAAGTTACCCAATAACCCAAAGAAACCTGATGTAACAGCCCAGCCGTATTTTCCATTATGGTCACTCATGGCTCCCTGCAGGATGAATTGATTCACTCCTTGCCGGTAAACACCATCCAGACCGATCGCATAGTTGTACTCATCCTTATCAACCATGGTACCGCTCGCGAGTATACCGATATTCGAATTCCCGAGAATCCGCTGCTGTGCACGTATAACACCAAATCCACGGTGCGGTTCCACAAGGGAGTCAGCCAACTCGTATGCACCTGTATAGGCACCCAGAACACCAAGGTTAAGAGCCTCGGTCTTGTTGGTCAGTTTCGCACCGCTGATAATAGGCACAGCGTCGCCGTTCATTGACCGTCCGACTTTTCGCGAGTAAAAGATCTCAAGGGCGTCAAAAAACCCTTTTCCTTCGCCAAAATCAGACATCCTGAATACATCCTTGCCCTCAAGAAAGAAAGGTCTCCGCTCATCAAGATATGTGGGGTAACGTCCCAGGTTCAAAGTGAAAGGATCGGATTCTATCTGGGCAAAATCCGGATACACGGTGGCATTGACCGTGGTCTGCGGGCTGATATCCCATTTTGCATTGAGACTCACACTGGGCTTGAAGTCGATACTGTCCTCTGCGTCATACCAGTAGCGATCGATCCTTGCATATGCTTCAGGGTAGAGCTCGAAGTAGTAACCGCTTGAACGGGGGTCCATGCTTGTCAGAGTCCCCCATCTGGATACAAGATCGCCATCAAGTTGTGACACCTCAGTCCAGTATTGGTCTTCCCGGTTCTGTTCAATATAACGCTCGAATTGCACGCCCCATGTCGATAGATTCTTCTTGTACCGGATCGTTTTGAATGGAATCTTCATTTCCACTTCATAGCGATCATCAAATCGCTCCACTGCATGATACCAGATGCCATCCCAGGAATCATCTTTTCTTCGACCGTCATCAAGGATCCATCCGTCATCGAAAATCCCGCTGCCATTTAACAGGAAATAATAACCCATTGTCTTGCAGTTGAACGGATCGATACCAAAGGCAACCCAATCCTCACTTTTCGTTAAATGAAAAACCGGTTTCAAACTATCAGTATAGCAACGGAAAGCTACAAACAGATTATCATGATCCTGGAGCACATACACCACTGTTTTTTCTGACACTTGCCCTTTCTCATAAGGATAATGCTGGGTAAAATCATACGCAGAATCCGCTGCTGCCCAGATCTCCTCGATATATCCATCGATAACAGGCGCTGCATCAGTGAAATGCACATCGACTGACTTGTTTCCTGTTGTTACAAACACCAACCATACAAAAATCACCATAATGCCTCCTCTTGTTCCCGAATCGTGTTTATACATATATAATACGCAAAAATATAGCAGAGGTTTCATTTCACGGGTATGGATTGACACCTAATAACCCCTGCGTATAATAGTCATAAGGAGGTACTATGTTACTGATACTTTTACTATGCACATATTGGGGGGAAGATAACCTTGAAGCAAAATTCTGCCAGCATGTACCATATCTTCATATCGAACGTGCTGAATCATTGCACGAATTTAATGTCCTGTATTATGAATTGGATGTCAATTTACCCATGACATCACGCTCTATCTCGGGCACGAATCTTATCACATGTTGCAGCCGGGTGGATAACTTAAATACCGCGGTAATCCATGCGCGTACACTGACGATCGATTCGATCCTGGTGGATGGAACATCAACGACCCATTCAACGAACGGTGATTCTCTCCTGATCAATCTGCCGCATACCTATAATACCAATGATACCTTTGATATACTTATTGGCTACCATGGATCATGGAGCGTTACTTCCTACCAGTCAGGATTTGTGTTTTATCCACGCAACTATAATTCAAACACCCTGCACGCGCTCGCTTACACGCTCGGTGAGCCATGGGATGCACGGGCATGGATGCCGTGCTACGATGACCCGTTTGATAAAGCCGATGATGGATGCTTGATGCATGTTACGGTCCCGGATTCGTACACGGTTTGTGCAAACGGTGAACTAACCGGTATCACCTATGCTCAAAACACAGCAACATTCACCTGGGAAGAACACTATCCGATCGCGACCTACCTCATGCACTTTGGTGCTTCGATCTTCTCGCCGTGGTCCAACTGGTACGTTTCACCATCCAATGATACGATCGAAATAATCCATTATGTCTGGCCAGAAGATTCGGCACAATCGGTCAGTTCGCTCGGTGACGTGCTCGTATCCATGGCATTACTCGATTCCATGTATGGTTCCTATCCGTTTGACCGGTATGGTCATGACATCGTTTATCCGTATGCATGGGGAGGGATGGAACATCAGGAGAACACCACACTTCACCGTAATGCAATCGGTGGATCACACGGCTGGAAACGGATCATTGCCCATGAACTCGCTCACCAATGGTGGGGTGATATGATCACCTGCATCGATTTCCGGGATATCTGGCTCAATGAAGGCTGCGCAACCTACAGCGATGCCAATTATGACTGGTATACTATGGGCTGGTCGTACTTCCTCGGAACCATGCAGGACCGTGCGCAGGATTATTTCCAGGCCGATGCCTCATGGCGCCGTCCTTTGTATGATCCGCCTACGAACGAGATCTTCAACTGGGGATACACGTATTGCAAGGCATGCTGGGTCATGCACATGCTGAGGTTTCTCAATCCGGCTCATTTCTTCGAAGGGATGCAGGCATACCGTGATTCATTCGAGTACGGCTGCGCGAGCACTGATGACATGAACGCGGTGTTTTCCGCAGTTTATGGAGCCGACCTTACCTGGTTCTTTGATGAATGGATATATGATCAAGGATATCCTGAATACGAAGTGTACTGGAATTGTATTCCGTCCGGCGGCAATTATCTTTTCCGGACGAATATATATCAGGTCCAGACCAACGCACCCGCAGTATTTCACATGCCGCTCCAGATCATGCTCACGACAACCGGTCCAGATACGTTAATGAATATCCAGGTGACATCATCTCCGCAGTATGCAGAATTCTTGATACCCGATTCTGTAACCGCGATTGATTTCGATCCTGATCAGTATATTTTATGCCAGTACGAAACGTTCTACGGGATAGAAGAACTGGTTCAGGACGAACCTCTGTACAATGACCTGTTTATTAACACCAATCCATCGAGACGACCGGTCATCACCTATGTGGTGAACCAGACCGGTCCAGTTCAGATATCGTTGTTCAATATCTCAGGACGGATCCAGCATACCCTCTATAACGGCATACGTTCTCCGGGCATCTACAATATCACAGTACAGGATCTTCCCGCTGGAGTGTATTTCTGCCGGTTCGTCACACCGGTCAATGAAAAGGTGGAGAAACTTATTAAGATCAATTAACAACCTTGTCTTCACTGCTGCTTTTCGTTTCGCATTACTTCTGTTCAAGGAGGAAGAATGGAATCATCGTTGTTGCACGAATTGTTTGATTTCGGTCAAAGTGTATGGCTCGATTATATCAGTCGTTCATTGATCGATTCAGGCAAGCTCCAATCCCTGATCGATCAAGGAGTCATGGGAGTTACATCGAATCCATCAATATTCAATAATGCGGTCAGCAAGAGTACTGATTATGATGCGCATATCAAGGATTCAGCAGAAGCTGGGAAGACAGCATTCGAAATATACGATGATATCACGATACGCGATATCCAGGACGCAGCTGATATGTTCCGTACAATCTGGGATAAAAGCGATCACCTGGATGGCTATATAAGTCTTGAGATCAACCCGAAACTCGCGTATGATACTGAGCAGACGATCGAGGAGGGATTACGGCTGTTCACCCGGGTGTCTCGCCCGAATCTTATGCTCAAGGTCCCGGCAACTGATCAGGGATTCCCCGCCGTGACCACGCTCACAAGCAAGGGCTGCAACGTGAATATTACGCTCATCTTTTCGCTCCAGCAGTACATGAACGCAACGCAGGCTTACCTTTCCGGGCTCGAACAGCTCATTTCAAACGGAAGTGATCCCGGTATCGTATGTTCAGTGGCGAGTGTTTTTGTCAGTCGCGTTGATACCATGGTTGACGTACAGCTGGAAGAACTTATCAATGGGGAATACGATGAAGATGCCATCAATATACTTGAAGCGATGCGTGGCAAAGCAGCGATCGCCAACACGGCACTCATTTACCGCAACTATTGCGCGCTGCAGAAAAGCGTGCGTTTCACCGCATTGCAGAAAAAAGGCGCAAAACAGCAACGGATCGTGTGGGGCTCAACTTCGACAAAAAATCCTGATTACAGTGATATCAAGTACGTGGCCGGACTTATTGCCAAGGGAACGATAAACACCATTCCCGAGAAAACGCTTTATGCATTCCTCGATCACGGTATGGTCAAGGAAAAATTAACGTCTGAGACGCCAGCGGTGCAAAAGATCTTTTCCGATCTTAATTCCGCCGGGATAGATATCAAAGAGGTATGTGCAACATTATTATCCGATGGTGTCGATGCATTCAACAGAGCATTCACCGAACTCCTGGGATCGATCGAGAAGAAAGCAAAAACCTAAACGCTGCCCCGGATATTCTATTTATTCAAATTTCAGTGATCCAAAATTTTGAGGATCATGACCAAAAGGTAAGGTCCAGTATGCCGCATCGCCCAGGCGGGTCTGTAAACGTCGGAAATTAAAACCCCACTCAGATTCACTGTACGAAAGGAACTGACGTTTCGGTATCATTATTTCCAGGGTCCACGCACTATCTTCCCTGCCGGATCGTGCCACCCATGCACCATTCCAGGATAGATCTTTGAGACTCTCCCCATCAACGACACGACATTCACGGTCAAAGATCACCCCCCTGCTATTAACAATCATCTGGTAATATGTCATGCGATCATTGTTCGGATCGAAAAAGAACCACAAATTATCATCCCACGGTGTCCCGCTATCATGTTCAAGTGCGCGGGTCCTCATTTCATCAAATGATGACTCGAAACACCGCACACCGAGATAAACATTATCTTCGTCGTGACATGTGTACAGTTCGGTCTTCTCCACCACCGTATTCGGATATCCTGTAAAATCAGCCAGCTCCCTGATCGGCTCGACCATCCGCCATATTTCCTCACTTAGTATACCGTCGATCGATGGAGCCGTTGCCACGCGCGCGCTTGGCTGTACGCGTTTGACCGGTAGATAACCGGTTAAGGTACACGCATTGGCATACGAGTACGTAAAACGGAATTGAAATCGGGGCAAGGGGAAAACGGACGATCCATCATATAACGTGATGCTCGCAAGATAGGTTTTGGCTTCCTCTGAACCCACATCCATTGGGATCTCGGAGGGAAGGATAGAATAGCACGAAGAATCGTAGTCCCATGACACCGTGTCGACCAATCCCTCGGGTCCGAAATTCGTAATCTTGATACTGACACGCTGCGTGATGTTCTTGCTGCCTTCCGTGGCTGAAAATTTGTCGATCGAGATAACCTCAGTGTCAGCACGCTGGACCAGCAACAGGTCACTGGCAGTAAGGACATTGCGGGGATAAATATTGTCTTTGAGAATGACTGCAATTGTTTGCTCGGTACCGCGGACACTCACATGAAGGTATTGGAAAAAATTCCCGCGACCCATATCATGGTTCTCAATACCACCGCCTGAACTGCCGACATTGATGTATTCGATACCATTGTGCGAGAGGTAAGAATAGGTGTGGTGGTGCCCGGTGAATACTGTAGTTACGTTGTGGCTTTCAAAAAGCGCCATAAACGGATCTTCTTCATTGCGTTGAAGTGCATATAAATAGGAAGGTACATGATAGAAAATAAAAATATTATCTGCTTTTTTATTCTTCTTTAGATCGCTTTTTAACCATGCTATCTGCTCCTCATCCATTTCCTGGGGAGGATTCCAGTAGACCATGGTATTATCAAGCACGATAAAATGGCTGTTCATATGATCGAACGAATAATAGCGCTCACAGCCGGTCCTCTGTTCGTAAATATCCCGGTCAGTAAGATTGAGAATATCATGGTTACCGGCTACAAAATAGAAGGGGCATGGCAGTTTCTCGACGATCGCAATAAGCGTATCCCACTGTGCATGCAATGCCAGGGTATCGTCGGTGTAACCGTGGATGAGATCGCCGACACACATGACAAAATCAGGATCATAAAGCGTAACTTCATCGATGATCTCACTGAAAACACCCCCCACACAGCCGCCTGTTCGATCACCCACAACCATGAATCTGTAACTATCATTTGCTGCATCTGCAACGAATACGAATAGGATTGTAATAAGTAATGTTCTATTCATTATACCTCCTTTGCATATAATTGTATTCATTGTGGTTAAAAATCAAGCATTGGATATTTTGTTATGCTCTATGATTGTCTGAACGTACGTAATTGCTCGGTTGGATAGAACGTGCCGCGCCAGATAATACCACCCCGTTTCTTACCCAGGACAGCAGCCCGAACCATACAAACGAACATGATTACGATCGCGATCGGCACAAAAAGAGCAGTCCACCATGGTCGCCCGAGATAAAAATTAGCCGCAAGCGATGTGGTCAGAACGAACCCGACCAGCACGATCCCGGCCGATTGAAGTAATGGAAGACCGATGAAGAATAGCGCAATAAAAGGCGCAAGTTCAAGTATGAGCATAAGGATGGCAGTAAAGATCAGTTTAAAAGCGCTGAAATTCCCGAACATAGTGAACAGTGCTCGTTCCGACCCTTTTGCGAGTTCCTGTATCGTACGGTAGAAGTACACACTCACATGACCCCGCCCATTGAGTGCACTTGCCCGCGCACCTGATTGTTTAAGGACACGTCCTAATGCAACATCGTCCGCAACAGTGAGACGTAACGACTCAAAACCTTGTATCGCATCATAAGCGGTCCGGCGTACGAGATTGAATGCTCCGGCTCCAACCGCATCATTTGATTTTGGATCCTCAGCTTTCCATGGTCGTCCCAGCGCACAGATCTGCCGCATGAACACAGAGAGAGTAACATCAACGAGGAAACGTGTCGGGCAAAGGTCCGGCATCACCGCCATATGGTCTATTCGCTTTTCTTCACACACTGCGATCACGCGCTTGAGTGTGCCGGGCTTGACATAGACATCTGCATCACTGAATAACAGCCACTCACCGCGGGCGTGTTGGGCACCAACATGCATCGCATAGATTTTTCCGATCCACCCTTCAGGCAGGGATTCAATGTGAACAACATGCACGCGGGGATCCGTAGCAGCAATACGTTCGGCGATCTCCCCGGTCTTGTCAGTTGACCGGTCATTGACTACGATCAATTCAAGATCAGGATATTCGGATTCACAGCGTTTGCGCAGCGCGGCTTCAAGTGTATCCGCTTCATTGCGAGCCGGCATGATAACCGATATGCGCGGCCAGGCTGACAGCTCTTTATCCGGGAGAGCTGCAATGCTCCGGACCTTCGTTATCATGGAAAGAGTGAATAACAACTGGACCGACCAATACAATGCACCAAGGATAACAACAACAAATGCCAGTACCATCAAGAGAATTGTCACGCATGAACATAGTATGATAATTATCAACGCTGTCAACACTCTTATGGACCTTTGCTTGACTTTGATGAACGCCATAGTATAATAATGCGCATGAAAGTATTGCCAAGGATAAAAACATTGCTGATTATTGCCTGCCTGTTCGGTTTACTCAAAGCCCATTGCCGTGCAAACAGTTCACCCGAAAATGAAACCATTCAGATCGCGGTAACCATCCTGCCGCTGGCAGAATTCGTTGAACAGGTTGGTGGCAAATACGTAACGGTGATGGTCATGGTTCCACCGGGGGCAACACCGCACACCCATGAACCGACTCCCGGTCAGATGGCACGGCTTAGTGCCACACAACTCTATGTAAAGGTAGGCACACCAATCGAATTCGAACTTGTCTGGCTTGATAAGCTTACCGCACTTAACACTACCATGCGGATCTGCAACGCATCTGCTAATATCGATCTATTATCCACAGGCGAGCCTGCATATGATAACGAAGATCATCATTCATACGATCCACATATCTGGCTTTCAGTGCGTAATGTGCACACGATGATAGAAACAATCTGCCGGGCGCTGGTCTCGGTTGATCCCAGGCATGAAGCTGAATATTTCGAAAATGCTAATGCGTACCGTGCACGACTCGACAGTCTTGATGCCTTGATCACCGCTGTTCTCACTGATAAAAATATCCGCATGTTCATCACCTACCACTCAGCATGGAATTATTTCGCGCGTGACTACGATCTTGATGCCAAGATCATCGAAATCAATGGAAAAGAACCGTCGGCAAAGACTATTCAGCATATAATTGAAACAGCTCGCAAGTTTAATATAAGTATTGTCTTCGCATCCCCTCAGTTCGATCGTAGATATGTCAATGGTATTGCCCGTGAAATCAATGGCCAGGTTATCCTCATTGATCCACTGGCAAAAAATTATATCGAGAATATGGGTGAGATGGCGTGCACACTAGCGATCTATCTGGAGTGATAATGGGACAACCGATCGCTGTGATGGAACATGTTTATTTTTCTTATAGTGGAGTGCAGGTGTTAGAGGATGTGAACATCACTATCCATGAACGTGATTTCCTGAGCATCATCGGACCCAATGGCGGGGGTAAAACGACCATTCTCAAGATCCTTTGCGGTCTGCTCATACCGCAAAAAGGTGTGGTCCGGATATTCAATACCACACCTGCGCGGGCGCGCAAGGACATCGGTTATTTACCACAGCACATCGTGTTCGATCACGATTTCCCCATTAGGATCATCGATGTTGTGCTCATGGGCAGGCTGGGAAAAACCGGCATTGGTCGTACGTTTACCCATAACGATCGCACTATTGCAGAGCATGCACTTGACCAGGTGGGTCTTTCCTACCTGAAATATCGCACACTCACCGACCTTTCTGGTGGTCAGCGTCAGCGTGTCCTGATCGCGCGGGCATTAGCAACCAAGCCGAAATTGCTCCTCCTTGACGAACCGGTTTCAAGTATCGACACGAAATGGCAGCACAATCTTTATCAGCTCCTCAGCGACCTCAATAAGCATATTGCGATCGTTCTGGTTACCCATGACATCAGTGTCGTGTCGACGTATATCGATAAGATCGCATGTGTAAATAAACGGCTGTTCTTCCATGGATCGAAAAAGGAAGGTATACCAAAACTCTCTGACCTTTATGAATGCCCGGTCCAGATACTAACTCACTCCTCAAGCGATCACCAGAGCGAAAAGAGGGAACATGATTGACCTGTGGCAATACGAGTTCATGAGACACGCGTTCTATAGCGCGATCCTGGTCGGCATTGCGTGCGGCATCGTAGGAACCTTTGTGGTGACAAAAAAAATCGTATTCATAAGCGGGGGTATTTCCCATGCTGCATTCGGAGGTATTGGCCTGGGATATCTACTTGGCGTGAATCCGATCATTATGGCCCTGCCATTCAGTATCCTCTCTGCCCTGAGCATCGGCATCCTGCGCAGACGCACACGGATAAGTGAGGATTCGGCGATCGGTATCCTCTGGACACTGGGGATGGCCATGGGGATCCTGTTCATATCCTTTGCTCCAGGGTATACTCCTGATCTATTCGGCTACCTGTTCGGATCAATCCTGACCGTACCCTTGATCGATCTTATGATCATGGCGGTGTTGGATCTCATCATTTTTGGGACCACACTCTTTTTGTTCAAAGAACTACAGGCGATATCCTTTGATGAAGAATTTTCTATGGTTGTGGGGATACCGACACAAACGCTTTATTATATTCTGCTGTGTTTGATCGCACTCAGCACGATCGTACTCATACGTGTTGTTGGGATCATCCTGATCATCGCGCTCCTCACATTTCCCGCAACGATCGTCCGGCAATTCACATCGACCCTCCGGGTGATCATGATAGCCACAACAATACTCGCTGTTATCCTTTCGGTTGCTGGTTTGCTCCTGTCGTTCCTTCTCGACCTTCCGTCCGGAGCCACAATCGTGCTCCTGTGCGGTGTATGTTTTGCTTTTAGTGCGGTGGTACAGAAAATAAAAAGAAACTAGGATTTCACTTCATCAGGTGCATCATTCAATAATGCATCGACCTTTTCTTTCCAAAATTTCGCGCCGATCGCTTCAAAAATACCGCGTGCGGTTATCAAATATGGACGAGGATCCGCAGAAGCGCCTTTTTGTTTTTCCAGCATGCCAAGATATGCATATGTTTGACCAATATTATACTGTTCTTCGAGTTTTTCAAAGATCCTAAGAGCAGAATGCAGTACTTTTTCTGCGGTCTCGATCTCATTCTTTAGACTGTGAAAACGTCCGACCAGCAGATCGCGGTGTCCGGAATAACTTGAAGTAAGATTACCAGCAGACGGTTCAACGATCTTCTCGATATGTTTTGTGAAAAGTACAGTTTCATTTTGCTCAAGATAGTATTCGCATAAAAGGAGCGCTGCATCCATCATCATGGTCTTTGATCCAAGACGTACAGCAGCATTATAAGCACTGTCGATCAACATTTTTGCTTCTGATTTTTTTTCCTGCGTCAGATACAACCGTCCGCGTAAGAGCAAATTATAGAACTCTCCGATCTCCAAATTCTTCTTCTTGATAAGCACGTACGCTTGCTGGTGGAGTGAATCAGCGTACTTGAAATTTCCCAGGTAGTAATACACCGATCCCAGGTGATCGAGTATATAGACTTCAAATGCACTCTCTTCGATATCCCGAACAATACGAAGTGCACTCTCGAACTCATTGATCGCTTTGGTGTATTCACCGAGTTTTGAATAAATACCTGCTATGTTGGCATGGTCCCCTGCTTCATTCTTGCGGTCCTCGATCCCGCGTTTCATTTTCATGGAGTTACGCAGGTATCGCAAAGCCTTCCGGTATTGTCCAAGTGCAGTGTAGGCATTGCTGATACTACCGCAGGCAATAGCAATCCCCTGCCGGTATCCGATCTCCTTATTCATTAGATGTGCTTCTTCAAACGATGTGAGAGATTGTTCGTAGTTACCCATGATATGATGTAGGTTCCCCATGCCGATCAAGCATGCAGCGATGGTCTGCTTGTCATCGATCTGCTGGGCAAGTGCGAGGGCTCGTTCATGCGCTTCCCGCGCATTTTCGAATTTTCCGCTTCGCCGATATAGAACTCCCATGTATGAATTAATAGTTGACATGCTCTTCCTGTCATCTACGCGCTCAAAGTACGAAAGTGCCTCGTTATACATATTAAGCGCGGATGAAAAATCCCTAAAGTGCATATGAATGTTTGCCCTGAGCATCATAGCACGTGCGACCCGCTGCAGATCCTTTTTTTCCTGAGCCAGAGCCATAACATGTTCTGCCTGCATTGCCGCATCATGCGGTTTCGACAATTGAAATAAGATCTGTGCTTTGGTCTGGATCATATCCATAATGCCCGTGGCATCATGTATTTTATTCATCTTGTTCAGTGCTTCCTGGATATCGGCAAGAGCGTGTTCGTGTTCTCCCAAAATCCCATATACTTCGATCCGTTTACGCAGGCAATCGATAATAAGTTCGATCTTTTCTCGGCGTTCTGTGCCAGCCAGCATTTCCATAGCCCAGGTGTAATACTGGATCGCCTCCTGGTGCGCGTAGTTCTCATGCGCACGATCCCCGGCCTGGGTACAAAAACGCACGCCTTTTTCACGATCCATGCCGTGATAATAGTGAAATGCCAGCTCATGGATAACTGCCTTCTCATTCGCCTGGCTCCGCAGTTTAATAGAATCACCCACGCGTTGGTGAAGAATTTTAACATCCTCTTTTTTTGCGACCTGACTATACACTGCATTCCTGCTGATCTCATCACTGAATTCGACCCGTTCTTCACCATAATGGATCATACCTACAGCATCGATCTCTTCGATGTGTTCTACGATCTCAACCGATTGCATCTCCAGGATCTCCTGCATGATCGGGATATCGAACCAACCGATGACGCTCGCGATATCCAGTATACGCTGGGCACCATGACTTAGACTGAGATATTTGGTCGTAGCGATATCCGCTATTGTTTTAGGTACGGATCCGGCTTTTGGCTCCCGGAAAACCCAGTGGTCATGATCAAGGACAAGGTGTCCGTTCAACACCAGGGTGCTGGTGATCTCCTCAATATAAAATGGATTGCCACCGCTCCAGCGGTACACGTAATTCAGAAAACGGTCATCAGGCTTTTCGTCAATGATCGATTCAAGTATCACCGCAACATCATCAAGAGAAAAAGCTTTTATCTCTATATCAGTAACCTTGTGCTCCTTGCGTACCGCATCAAGGAATTTCGTCAGTACTTCAACTTCTTCATCCATGCGGTAAATGAACACGAACGTAGTGTACTGCCGTTTCTCTGCCTTGATAAGGAAACGCAACAGATTCATCGATGCCTGATCGATCCACTGACTGTTATCCACAACAATGATCTTTGCCCTTGCCCCGCGATCAATGATCTGTCGGATACCTTCGTAAAAAGTGAATTTATCATCGAGCTTGTCCGTACCTTTAATCTGTTCAGCTTCTTCATCCATGGCTTCAGGCACAAGTTTGCCGACAATCCTTTTGTACGATGCTTTTATGTCACTGAGCGTGGAAAGTCCGTGTATCTGGAGCTGTGATTTCACCAGTTCACGAATTACGTAGTACGCTACGTAATCGGCAAGATACGAACACTCACCCCAGATAACATCCCGCCACTCTATCGCTTTAAGAACCTCCTGGACCAATTTTGTTTTTCCCAGACCAATGTTGCCACGTACAGTAATAATATGCTCGCTTGTAACGGTATCCATTATGGTTTCCTTTAATATCGCGCACTCCTGGATACGGTTGGCAAAAATTGATATGGGAAGATTGATGTGTTTGGGCATGTTGTGTATTATAGTGGAGAGGGTCCGGAAGTCAATCGCGATCTGCTCTTGTTCTGTCGCCGATCAAATATCTGATATAGCTGGAGAATTACTGTTAAAAAAATAAGGGGCTCTACGAGCCCCTTATTCATCCCATTCCTTCTACTGCGGGCGGAAACTATTTATCACCGCATCAACATCGGTCTTGGTGTTATCATACTGGCTCTTTGCGATCTGTGAAGCGAACATATAGAGCATACCATTGTTCAGATTGAGCGCCGCAAGCAGATCAAGGACCATATCAACATCAGCTGCTTCAGAAAAACCCTGCGCCCTTACATGGTACGCTTCAAGTCCTCCCCATGTTGTGTGGTATTGTTCAAGAATCGTCCAATCATGGATCTCCGCCTCTTCGCAATAGCCGTCCAGCCCATCAAGTGAGGCAGTTCGCATAAATTCCTTGAACTCAGCATCCGGCATTTCGAGAAAATCCTCAATATCGCCGAAATCAAATCCACCCACTTCGATCAATTTGACATCACCTCTACGGAATTCATACATTTCATTGTCCTGAGAGATCAGGCTCCATCCTGCTGGACACGTAACCGAAAAGTATGCCTGTTCATGGGTATAAACTTTTGGCTCTGATGATCCCGCACACCCGATCATGAGAATGACTGCAATTGTAATGCATGTATAAAGAAATGTTTTCATGATCCTCCTTTTCTTCGTTATTATACCGTGATTGCATGTGGTGTCAATATTGATCTGTATATGGTAGTGTATACTATTGTGTGTAAATTGATTCTTGAAAAGGAGAAAAAAAGGTGTATCCTCCAGTTGATATGCTTCGATTAAGAAGAAAGGAGGACACACCTATGACTTATCTAAACGATA
>Ga0180437_10000736_pt1 | contig 60142 bp, 83 predicted proteins | sample SS_ome_4_FD_132410 | JGI IMG/M metagenome (GOLD analysis project Ga0180437, IMG submission 132410) | Hypersaline lake sediment archaeal communities from the Salton Sea, California, USA - SS_3_D_1 metaG | ecosystem: Environmental > Aquatic > Non-marine Saline and Alkaline > Hypersaline >...
AAGAGACATATCTTTCATGATTACTTTTGCTTCTTCAAGGTTTGACACCGCTTCTATCTGTGCATCGGATATGTGGACGTTGTACCAATCATTTGCTTGCGCTTCGTCCCATACCGCCCAACCTGGAACGGCCTTCGCGTTCGGTTTTGCGTTCTCTTCCCTGTCCTTTACCCGCACAAACTGCTCTAAATCCACTACAAAAACGGCTAAATCTTCTGTTGTCAAATTGGGTAATGATGGGCATATCATAACCCCGTTCGATACGCTCCAATCTTCATCAGTTAGATTGTAGTAGGTTTCAAAAGCGTTACCATCAAAATGGGGGGGGATATTCGCCATTAGAAAACTTCCTCGATTGATAATCTAGGCCAATTGTAAACGCTTTCCAGTGTGTCTCTATCTGAGCCGTACTCATGCCTACATTGGTGGGTGATTAGTGCGCCTGCCGATAGCTCATAAGTTAGAGAAGATTCTACTGCAATATTGGATGTGCTGCCGGAAGAATGATAAGAGTCGAAGCGGGAAATTGCGGAGCCGTCCAGCATAATCCATGTAGTGATTCTGTCCTGATCTGCTAAGTTGAATGTTATGCCGCATTTCATTTCATATTTTCCAGCCCTGCGTGGCACAAATCTATAATTGGATATGTCTAAAATATCGCCTATGTTCCAATCCGGTGTATCATGCTCGATAATCGTGTTCGTTCCGGTTGTAATTGTTTGAGCGGAAGCAAGGTGCATCTTTGCCTTACATTTTATGCGACCATCTTCATAAACTTCCCAATCTGTTGCCCCCGTTCCCGTTGAAATCCAAATAAGTAACTCCCCGGCAATAAACAGATTGTACCCGTCTACATCTACGCTATTGATCTGCGGCATCATTGAGTAATCTGCATCACCATCTAAGATAATCATTCCGCAATATTTACCTGCCGCGCTTGGGGTTGGTAATGTGAACTTTCTCTCGGCTGTAAGTCCCGCAATTGTTAGGGCATGAAGTGTTCCTTCTACGCCTGTAACGTTGCCGGTTGTGACTGTGGATGCAGAATAGGTCAGTCCGCCGCCCCCACCCTCGTCCTCTAAAGTAGTAACACGAGAGGCCAATTCGTCTAAAGCGTCTTTGGCGTCGCCGGGGTCTAACGAGCAAAGCCAATCATCCAAATCTGACGGGGTAAATGTAATTTCACCTGCATCATAAACACGCCCCTCCTCATCCGTCACCCTTGCGGCTAATTGATCTAATGCCTCTTGAACGTCGCCGGGGTCAAGAACACAAAACCAATCATTCAAATCATCCGGGGTGTAAGTGACATCTGCGGCATCTACTGAACCCGCTCCTCCTGTTCCTAAAGGGCCAGTGACCACCCCTGCATCATCTATGACATACACTCCCCCTGACTTGAAATAGAGAATCCAATAACCAGTTTCAGGGGCAGAGGGGTCACTTGCTTGCTCTAGCCAATCCTGTAACTGCTCATGAGGGATGATCTGTAATCCCTTTGGGTCAATCGGCATTTATCGAACCTTCCAAGCGATGATTGCCGCCATAAGGGGCAACCATATACGCAAATCTGACCTTGCATCTGCAAGGGTTGACCAACTATCCATTGCGCTTTGCATGAGCGTGTAAATCTCTTGAGGGGTTTTGTTTGCCAACTGAGACAAATTGAATCTTGTTTCTACGTCCAATTGATTAGTTTTTGAATCAATCTCAACTTGCGGCAAATTCACCCCAAAAATGCTTGCAATTGATTGGATTTCTTCAAGAGTGGCATCTTCGTTGAATTGAAATTCAACAATAGTGTTTCCATCTTCGATTTTGATAGTTTTTATATTCTTCATCAGTTTATCCCGTATAGATCAGCGTAACTATATTGAGAAAGATTGCCTGCGGCGGGGGTAAGGGTTACTCGTGTTATGGCATTAGTGTTGTTCCAAACTCCATATGACCTAACATGTACATCGTTTATAGGGTCATACCCCTCAGAAAAATATTCTTTATCCCAATTAGCACTCGTATATTGGGGAATAAGAATTTTCACAATAGATAAACGATCTGCCGTATCACCGGAATCGGGCAAATCAATCAGGGACATAAAATTTACACCTGCCCCGTTCGCTGTGCCTAATCTATTTTCATAACGCCATTGATAATTTGCCGCACTATCTCCATTGAATGTCATGTTTAGCTTTCGAGAACTCGCGTCTGTTGTTCTTGCACCTACTATAATCATAAGGTGGGCATACGTGGAAGCAATGCCTGTGAAATCAAAATTTGCACCAGCCGCTACGTCTTTATCTAAATGCTCTATTAGCTCATAATCACCAGCCGCCGCCCCCACTCCCTCTAAGTCTGTGACCCTCCCCGCTAACTCGTCCAAAGCGTCAGCGACTCCGCCGGGGTCTACAAGGCAATCCCAATCATTTAGGTCAATGGGGGTAAATGATAATCCATCTGCATCAAACCCTAGAGTATCCCAAGTTGAACCATTCGCCCTCTCAAGTACCCCTTCATCGGTAACGAAGTATAAACTACCCGCTTGAGTCGCAGAGGGCTGAGCGGCTCTTGTACCATAGCCGATTAGTACCTCAAATTTTCCAGACATAATTACTCCAATTCGTCTAAAACCATTACAGGTTCATTATCCAATGTGACAAACGACCAGCCCCCGCCGCTTTCCTGAACAATCACATGGCGGCGGTATCTCAAAGATTTTGCGTTGTCGGCAAGTTGATCTAGGGCCTCTGCAACATTTCCGGGGTCTGCAAGACAGTTCCAATCATTCAAGTCATCCGGGGTGTATGTCACATTGTCGGCATCTATAAGCGTACTACCGCCAAAACGTAAATCAAAAAAGTCATTTGTCCCTTCGGGGTCGCGTTGCAATTCCGTTTGGTCATAATACATTTGGATAGCAACAAGTGGGTAATTGCTTGCAGGGTAAATATTTGCAATTGTAAGCAAAGATTTATCGTTTACCGCACTACTCTCGAAAACGTTTATATCTCCATCGTCATCAAATTCAAGCGTAACCCAAATAGCACCACTCACAGGTTGATAAGATGACAAATCTAAAGTTTGATTATCAAGCAAACCAAAAGAGCCATCCGATTTGAGAAATACCCCGCCGAAGATTTGAACGGTAAACCCTGAATAGGGGAGAACCAAAAATGGAATAATAGTCAAGTCATAAACAAAATGAGCCATCCCGCTATTGTAGGTATGGTCATGTTCAGGTACAGCCGGGACTCTTGCGTCCTGTGTACTGAATACCGTTCTCTCTCTCAGAACTTGCAAAACGCCGGGATAGGACGGGTCATACCCAATGACTACATGCTTGAAAGCCTCATTTGGTACACGGCGATTTATTACCCGAATCACTTCGCCGTTGAATTTAGTTGCATAAACAATACCGGAAATACCCGTAGAAACCACGCCGCTTGTATTACCCAAAACAGCCGCAAACTTTACCGTTTCTTCGGGCTTCGATGCTTCAAAACTAGCCTTGATTTTCCTGAAATATCGTTGCATCTAAAACCTACCAACTAATAAACTTTATGTGCCGCATTGCACATAGGGGAGCGATAAATGGAAGATTGCCGCTCTTATCATACCAAGTGTCACCAAAATCGTTAGTATATAAAACCGATTGGGTTGTAGCACCAATATAAGAATCTTCATGATCACAGCAATCGAATACGGAATAACCGACATTGATTCCTGTACATGGCCCGAATGTCACTCCATAGTCAGATGACCTAAGAGCCACAATTGTATTGCTTGCAACCGCACCCAAAAGCCTAGACCCATCAGGGGAAATCCCAGCAGGGCATTTTGACAATTGAACCCCAACCCCGCCGCCAGGAATTCCGGTCAATTGGGTTGAAGTAAGAGGGTCATCCCATCGAATAACACCGCGAGTGTCTTGATTGAAAGTATATAATTTATCGCCACCACGCCTCGACCAAACATAAGAGCCATTGAATCCAGCGGTTGCAAAAAAGGGTTGCACTACTCCCCCCGCAGAGGTAATGCTAGACATTCCGGGCGTGTTGAAAATATTATCCCAATTGCCTGAGATAATATACTGACCCTGAATATAATCAGGTTCACCACCTTGATAGCGGCGAAGTTGAATATTATTAGCCGCATAGGTTAATCCCGCCCTATTACCTAACCATGATTGTAAATTTCCATCTCGCTCCGCGTTCACAATTGCAACAATGCTTTCATAAGCAACTGGATTTACAGCAAAACCGAAGATTGTTCCCCCTGCATATGCGGTTTCAGGGTCAAAGATTTCAACCCACTCCGCGCCTAACTGTTCGGCGGCAAAAAGTCTATCACCATAAGATTGATACACATAAGAGTCATCGTCAACGCTTATAACAATCAAACCGCTCGGACAACAATGAATCCTGTAAACTGAGTTTTTTTGAATGTCTGTCAAGCCAAAGTTCCAGTGTAGCCATTCCGGGTCATCCGTGTCAAAACTCGTTGTATACAAAATCCCAAAATTTGTTGTTGCAATCATCACATTCTTTGGGCCTACCCCAACATCCCCAATCGGAATAGGGGAAACGAGGGGAAGGGTTGGTAACGAAGGGAGACTCGGCAACTTTGGGAGACTCGGCAATTTCAAGGTTTCGCCGTTCCCCAAAGGTATATCCCCGTTGATTGCTAATTGTTCTGTTGTCTCAGATTCAAAGATAATTGATACATTCGTTTTTCCTGTATCACTATCATGGTCATATTCAATCGAAATCGGGAAAATATTACCGTCATATTCATCTAAAGTAATGGAGGATTTTTGCAATGGGGCAATATCGAATGCTCTACAAATAGAATTCAAAGTAATTGGTATTTCAGGGTAAGGGTTATTCCTTTGTCCAACAATCAAACCTGCAAGACTGTTTGCCTGTGATTGACTCGAAAGTAAAAGCCTGTCTATGATTTCTGGATTTCCAAGATAACCAAACGTATGACCATAAGATAAAGAAAAAATCGCCGTTCCATTCCCGCTTATTTGAACTTGTACCCCGCTCAAGTTCACTTGTGAAACCTGCGGGGGTAAATAAGTCATTTCAGTTGATTTTGTGTAGTCTACGGTTGTTAGATCAAAAACAAGCGTAGAAACAGCCGCCCTATTCGCTTCTGTTACTAAATTCAACGGAACTTTCACGAAAAGACGACCATTGTAATCACAGCGCGGCTCCGCTAGAATTTGATTGTTTGCTATTTCTGCTATCTGCCCCCACAAATTACCTGCCGCCGATTCACAGGCAGGGGAATATTTTGTATCCCCTGTCAGATACAAATCCATTACCCTTGTCAGGGTTGTTCTCCAATGTAGCAAATGCCACACCCCCCGGTCAACTGTCAGACCTTTTATAGATGTCCAAGAATTTGAACTTTTCGCAATTTCGACTCCCGTTGTAAATGCCGCCATTTTCTGCAACCAGAAATGAGCAGAATAAATCCCAAAAGAATTAGGGGAAAATTCGGGGTCGTCTAAATCTGTGTAGTCATAAATCCAGCCAGACATCCAAATATTCTCGCGTCCCTCTTGCATTCCAACCACATCAATTGACCCATCGAAATAATCTTTGGAAAAGATAACCGCGAGTCCTCTATGGCGCATAAGGTCAATATCGCTTTGGTTGTGCAAAGTAACCCGCGCGTTCCAACCGCCCTCTTGAATATCTGCAATGCAACTGTCAAGAGTAAAATTTTCAATCGGTCGGTTGTCGCTATCAAACACAAATACATAACGGTATCCTGTGAAGGATTTCCCATTTGCTGCAGTCACAGTCAACTTGACTCGGATGTATCCATCAGTCGGGTAACTGTTGACTGTCAGGGTCGGGTTGCTCGTTGCTCCATTCGTCACAACCCCATCCGAAGCCGTGAAAGCATAGGTTGAAATTGAAGAGTCATAAACACTTGAATTTGCTACATCGGGAAAGTCAACTGAGACAGGATAAGTATCAACATCTAAAACAACATGCCCTCCCATAATAGGAATAGGGTCATAATTAGAATGTTGATCACTGTAAGCAACATCCACATCCATGTAGGGGGTTTCATCCACAATTTGCAAATGGCGAGGCCAAAGATCAAAAGCATCTATGACCGTTACATATAAATTGTTGGCAAAGTCAATCTCGGAAGTTTCACCTACATAGATTTTTGAAGAGGTCGGGGATTTTCTAATCCTGCAAATCCCAATATCTCGCAAGCCAGACGCCGAACCGATAAAAACCGTTTGATCTGCCAGCACATCAGTATATGCCCCGGTTGTTACATTGTCATAATCAAATTCAACCGTCATATCATGTGTTGAAAATGTATCATTGATCTGACAGGCAAAAACCGTTTTTGGTTGCAAGGGCATCAAAAACAATTGAGAATATTGGTTCTCAGTTCTCAGTAATGCTTGTTGAGTAGAACTAAGACTCATCCTTCGTTTCTTCCTCGTTGGTTATGCTTTCAATATATTTTTTCAATTCTTCCTCTTTGCCAGCACTGGAAAGCTCATTAATTTTCTCAATCTGTGCATCGGTAAAAAGAGGGATGTCAATAATCAAATATCCTTCATCGGTTTTAGGCATGTTTTATCCTTTCATATTTCAACCCTGCTGTTTTGGCGTATTCTTTTAGAACCTCATGATTGAAATCACGCCCAGTATATTTTGTTTCTCTTTGGGAAACACTAATAATTGCTTGGCGAAAATTATTCCTAAACACATTTTCAGGATTTGCCCAATCTTCATTTTTTATAGAATAAGTGTAAGTATCAGTAACAGCCCTTATTTCAAAGAGTCTTGCTTGTTCTTGGAAGTCTAAATCTTCTTGAGAAAAAGCCCACCCACCCGGATGATTGTGAGTAAGAATTTTGCCAAACATTCTATCTATTTCAGACCTTGTGTACATTACAGAATTTTTGTTACCTGACTTATGAAATATCCTTTCGCCATCCTGCGCATATATTCCCGAATATTCATAATCTAAAGAAACAATATCTTTTTCCAGTTCATCTAGATTCATGTCATAGCGGCGTTTTTTCTCTTTTCTCTTTTGTGGTTGACTCCCCCCTACCTTCCCCGGTCGGCCTGCATGACCGAAGTTTCCCGAACCCTTCCCGCCGTTCAGGATGACAATCAGCCTATCCAATTCAGACAAAAGCCACTTTTCAAATCTCACGGGATACTTGCTCCATAGTTTTCTAAAATCCTGAAACTGATTGAGAAATCAATCACATTCCCAACAACTGCGGGAGTCTCTCTTTCAGGCCAGATCATAACCGCCTTACAATACTCCCATGTGTTGTCATGTCCCAAAATTCTGATATACACAATCGAAGATTTGCCAGAACAATAATCTCTGAGAATGTCCCGGTTGTCCTGTGAAATATAGCCCCACCTCCAAGCGGTAACAGGCCACCCATGACCATAAGCCAACCCATCAGCCGCCGCAATTTCTACACCATGAGGACGATAAGAATCTTGGAAGGGGGGGTCAAGTCCCATCAATTCAATGTTTGCCATTGTAGACAATGACTCACCAATCTCATAATCGTATAGGGGAGTAAAGTTATCTGTTGGCATTATGCTAATCCTTGTGCAAGCATAGAAAGCATATTTTCATTATTGTCTTTCAAAACATTTTGCAATTGTCGCATGGTCACAAGACCACCGGGGAATGACAAGTTGATCACATTCCCACCGCCCCCCCGCGCCAACGATTGCAAAGCATTTTCACTCAAGCGACCACCAAGCAGGGACTCCATTGCTTTTGTTGTGTTTGCGCTCATCACATACTCATACGGGTGAGTTTTTACCAATCCACCAGCATTAGGGGTATAGCCGCCGAATTGCCGGGTAATACCTGTATATCTGACAGTCGGGGTCTGATAGGTAGTCCCTGACCCTCCTGGCATGTTGCTCCTGTATTCCTCAAAGAATCTTTGAGCATCCTGTAACATGGCTTGGTAATATTGCTGCCTTAGTTGTTGCTCTCCCAAAAGAGATGCGTCAAGATCACGCACCCTGGCAATAAACGCCTGCCGATTTCTCAATTGTTCTTCCCTGTGTTGCATTGCCAACTCGCGCAATCTTTCATGATGTGCATCCCGCAATTGTCTCAATTCTTCATTGTGGGATTCTGCCTGTTGTTTCAATCTTTCTTCGTGTTCTAATGCCGCTTCCTCTAATCTCTGTTGTGTCTGTTGCGCCCGTTGCGCCCGTTCCATTTCATACTGTTGTTGAAGGTCTTGCAACCGGGCTGCTACATCCTGTCTACGTCTTGCAATTTCGATATTTGCCGCCCGTTCAGCCTCGGCGCGTTCCCGGTCATATCGTCTTTGTTCACGAACAAGACCTAAAGCGTCACGAGCCGCAACCAACCCGGCAACCCTGTCCTCATGGTCAAGCATGAGTTTTCTAAGTCGCTCTTGTAAATCTTCCTCAATCCGTTGAATATCTCGACTCGCATCCCTGACAATTTGCGCCCTTCGTCTAAGATAATTTTGCTCCGCTTTTATGTCAGCTTCACGCGCATCCCGCATGATACTGGCAACCGTGTTTTGATAATCTTGATTGATCTGTGCAACCGCCGCCCGGTTGGATTCTAATGCCTGATTTACTGCATTGTTATAATCCTGAATAATAGCTAATCGCTCTTTTTGAAAATCTTCCTCAAGTCTTACTGCGGTTTCCCGGTATTGAACAAAGGCATCCAACACATCTTCACTTATTCCTGTGCCACCGACTCCCCCTAAACCTTCAACCGCTTGCTCTAACGCCTCCATTGCGGTTGTAGTTTGCTCAGACGTTTGATCAAGTCCAAGCAATTTTTGACCTAATATATCAGTTTTTACAGCAACATCTATCATCCCCTGACCTACTTTTTCCAAACCTATATTTTTGAGAATATCGCCTGTCAAAATAGTAGGCAATTTGAAAACCCTTGTCCCTGTCAATAATGCTTCTCTTATCCCCTGTTTTTTGTATCCCTCCCCGTAAACCAATTTTCCAAGTGCATTACCAAGAGCCGCCCCAAGTTCTGCGCCAATGATTACTGAGGTAGCAACTAAAGTAACCGTTCCAAGAGTTTTTCCAACCCCCGTAGGGGTTATACCGCCCTTCCCCATAATTCCCGCCGCAATCAAATTATCTTTTGCGGCTTTTTGCATCATTGTTCCAGCGGTTGTCATTACCGCCGCAATAGATGAATACAATTGAACACCCTTCGCTATAACAGTACCAATTGCCCCAACCGCAACAGCCGCCGAACCAAATTGTACAGCCGCCCTAACAATCTCAGGATTTTGTTCAATATAATCGGCAATCTTTCCTGCTAATTGTGCCGCCTCTGCAAGATAAGGTAAAGCCTCCTGAACCAAAACCGCCGCGATTCTTTGTCCAGACTGTTCTATTTTTTCCATCCCCACTAACCACATTTCGGTTTCCTTTGTGGCAATTTCAGCATTTTGGGCATACTTGTTAGCGGCGGCAAAAATACCTGTCAAAACTCCAACACCCGCAACAAAAATCTTCTGTGAAACTTTCGCCGCTTCCTCTGCACTATCGGCAACCTTTGTGTAACCAAGCGCACGTTTAGCTAAAAGATCATGTTCATCTTCATAAACTTGTTGCTTTGATTTTTCTAAATCAACAATTTCTTTATTGCTTTCCTTGATTGGTTCAGCATATTTTGCTTCCCACTCAGCCGCAATCTCGGCTTGCACACGAGCAGTTTCCTCTTGCTCTGTCTGAATTTGTTTTTCTGCCGCAACAAGATCACCAATAATCCTCTCGTGTGTTTTTTTTCTTTCCTGTAAAATTCTTTTTTGGTCATTTAGTTGAGCAATGTCCTTATCGAGAGATTTTTTCAATAAAACACCCTCGGACTCACTCCGCTTTTTTTCTATTGCCTCAATCTTTTTATCAAGATCAGCAATTTCCTTTTCGTACTCAGATACCCCTTGCTTGAATTTAGCCAACTCCCCCCGGTCAAGCATAATAGAAAGCAGAACATCAAGAGTCTCAGCCATTATTTTTTTGCCTCTGCTTCTTTTCGCAACTGCTCATAAAATTCACCTTCCATCTTGCCAAGCAACATATCAAGGTAGATGAAAGCATCTAATAATATTCTAGGTTGTTTTCTTATTACGGTTGGGGGATAGCGTCTGTCAAGAGCAACCCACCGCAACCAATCAGGATATACCTCAATAAAAGTTTCCAGGTCAATTTCTAATAATTCTGGAATGGTATAATCCGGCGTTTTTGTGGGCGCATTCCGGTACAAAACTCGTTTGATAAGCAAAGACTCATCTTTGAGCAGGCGCAAGAATTGACGCTCTAAATCGTTCTTTGGTTTTTCTCTCCTAGAGGGCGTTTGTTCCAATAACGCCTTTTTATGCCACTCTAGGCTTTGTCTTTTTTTTCGACTTCCTTTGCAAGTTCTTTTTCAGAATCTTCGGTTGCTTTTTCAATCTGGTCTAAGAAGTCAAACCAACTTACACCGGGATTCAATTCACGCGCCTTTTCAATCCAAAGTTTGATTGAATCTTTTGCCATTTTTCCAAATTGGTGATGATCGGGCAAATCGCCGTAAGAGCAAGCAACAAGGGAGGGGAGGAGAGCGGTTGTCATTGCTTGCAAAAATTCATCTTCCAAAGGGTCAGATAAAATATCCTGTACTGCCCTGCCCCGTTTGTGTTCGGAAAAATAATCTTCTTCACTGACAACTATCTCACGGTTGCCTAGTTGCAAAACGATTTCTTTCAATCCTTCATCAGACAAGCGCGAGTCAGTTACCACCGCAACCTGTTTTGATTTTTTGGATGTCTTGGATGTCTTAGCATCATTAGTCATTTTTTTTCCTTTACGCTAACTGGTACAGAACGTGAATTTCAGTTCCTGCTCCGTAGGTGGTAGCAGGAGCAGTATCAAAGGTTATGCCTGTCACGGCTTTGGTGATTCCGGTTGTGACTTCGCCCCAGGTTGAACCAAGCGCATAGGAAACCATGATCTTATCGGTATCTGCGGCCTGCTTGTTCTCAGGGAACAGAAATTCAACTTGTGCGGCCTGTGCTAACCATGAGCAAATCCGCAACTCATACTCTGAATAACCATCCCAAAAAGCGGCGGTTTCAGCACCAGATTCACTCACACCGGAATAGGGGTCTGACGGGTCAGCCAGGATTGAAAGCGGTTCACCCCAAAGGTGTTGATTCACAGGGTTGGGAGCAAGATCATACATATAGTCAATTGGGTCGGCTCCTGCTCCGCTTGCTCGTGGTACTGCCTTTGTAGAGGGCACTATCAAGAAGCGGTAACGCTGAGGGCCGCTCTCCGCAAGCGCATCTTGCAGGAAGATGAAACCAATATTAGGTTCATTACCCTGTAAGTCTGAGCCATGCGGCAACATGCGCCCTTCTGCGTTGGTAATAATTGTTCCACCGCTCAACGCCTCAACCAAATCCAAATCCTCAGCACCGACTCCCAATTCGCCCGTAATAGGCTCTTGGGGAGGAAACTGTTGGACGGCAATCAAGCGGTCATTCCCGATATGACTCACCTTACGAGTACCGGGAACTGTCAGGGCAAAGGTTTTCGCCGCAAAGATTTCAATCCCCGTATATGGGCCAATGTACGGGTCAGCGGTTGACGGGTCAGGTCGCCCGTAAGTATTCAACTCGTAGGCAACCCCTTTGTGAAAGCCCGAAAATACAATTGGTTCTTTAGTAACGATAGTCATTTTTAACTCCTCGTTTTTCTTTTGTAGGTTCTACGGGCTGTAGGTTTGGGCTTGTCTTGCTCGATCACAACCCGTTCACCGCAAATGCCAATAACTTTACCCGGCATATCCGGGTGGGGGATAAGTTCTATTTTGTGTTTGTGTCCTTTTACTGGACAATCAATTTTCTTTTTGGTTGTCATAATTATGTTTTCACAATCACTTGACGTGCATTCAAAACGCATACCTGTGAGATAAAAGCGGCGGGGGAGTCCGGGTCATCGGCATTCACAGGAACGTAGTAAGGCCGCTCCTCGGCTGAAATCAAACAACCTCTTATACCGTTCGTACCGTTCAGGTTTCTACCTGCTTCGGTTGCATTTATCGTGTTGAACAAATCAGACCGAAAAGGGATAAACCTGTCCCAGGCGTCTTGTTCGCTCTTTGGGAATCGGCTGAAAATTTCAACCAAGATTTCCCAATTAGTCTCAATAATCCTGACTCCTGCTTCCCTGTCAATCGTGGGAAATGCGCCGGGGTAGGTAACGAGATAATAATCATAGCCACGTGTTAGGACGGTTGCGTCAGACTTGGTAACTTGAACATCCTGTGTAACAAGCGGGAAATAGGTTGTCATTTGTGCTTTGACATAATCTCGAAAACCTTTTTCCACTACACTATATTGATCAGTCATTCGCTCGTCCTAAATCCTAGATTCCGGGCAGTTAGTTTCATTGCTCGGCGTACAGTCAAGGGAAGTTTGTTTATAACAATCTCGACCTGCCTGCGGAATACAGGCCAGCGGCCTTTATGGATACTTGACTGCCTTGCCCCTCGTGCTGTACCGCCTACATATTGCGCCCACGAAAGCGGGTTGCCTACGTCATACCCATTAGCAGTTTTGATGACCTGCCAATTCTTTGTATACGTGCCTGACCGCTTGGTAGGAATTCCGCGTCCAAATCCATTAGAGGCAAAGAAGGCTTTTCGTTGTTTCACGCTATCCCATTGAATCGGGTATGTCGGTTTCTTTCCGGGCGTCTTCATGCGCTTGCGGATTTCAACCGCCGCGTCATAGATTCGCTTTCGCCCAATCAAGGGAATCGCTTTTCGCAACCTTTCAAGACCTTGGCGCACCAACTTGGAACTTGTCTTTGTCTTTTGGGAATAGGAAATCCAGGGCATTTTATAAAGGTTCTAAGATAAAACCGCAAATGAGGCGGTTGAACGGCCTGCAACCTCTGACTCGTTTCGAGGGACTCCGTGTTTTTCAAGGCCGACCGTTTTACGCTTCACCCAATCATGTATTTCTTCATCAATTGCCATGAATGGGGAAATGCCAGCATCAAGAGCCTTTTTAGTGAAAAAGCGGCCTGCCCCGTGAGAGTAATCTACCAAATCTTTTACTATGCCCTCAACTAGCAAGTCACACATGCTAACAGCCTCGGCAACTGTGATTGGGGTAGTAAAACATTCATCCTCAAGAGCAGTGTCTAGCAAGTTTGAAACATCCTCTAACCAACCGGAAACAACCGTAGAGGTAGGGACAGTGGAGGCCGAAAAAGAGCCTCCATCTGTCCACATACTTGATAGATCAGCTACGCCTTGAACCGTTCCATAGGTCATTTATGGAGTCCTCAACTCAACAATTGCGTTGATAATATGGGCTTTCAGAACTGGCTTCGGGTCAGGAACTAATACCCATTCAGGAAGTTCCTTCAATTCCTTGACAGTCATCTTGCCGAGGCCAGCCCTATCAACCATATCTTTAGGTTCAGGTTTTTGCGCATCTTCAACAGCGGGGGGATTTTGAGCCTCAGACTCAAGCGGTTCTAGCTTGTCCAAAAACGAATCCGCTTGCTCAAGTGTCAACTCAACTATCTCGCCCTCGCCTATTTCTTCGGGAGTGCCTTGATTGTGCTTCAACCCAGGCTTCACCCTGTATTTATAGGTCTTTGGAGGCATGAGATATTATCCTTTTCTAGCAACCAGTGTAATGTAGTACACCGACAACGCTGTTGAAGTCGCTCTTGATTCGAGGAGCGAGTGCAGTCATTACGCGGAACTTGGAAATGAAACCGCCCATTTCTGCCCATTGAACCGGGGTAACGTCCTCAGCAATTGCCAAGTCAATTGTTTCCCTGTCCATCTGGACAAAGACAAGCTCACCCGCAGTCAGGTCAAACGATGGTTTGAGGGATGAAATCTGCGGGAGTCCGTCCACGATCACCTGATACTCATTCCGTTCGTAGCTGGTAGAAATCAGGTTGAAAAGTTCGTTGTACTGCGTTTGAGCAAGGTACACATTGAACGGGCCATTGAAGCCAAGCGCACCAAGCGCACCCAAAGCCTTGACCATCGTTTTGTAGCCGTTGCCAGCCGTACCGAAATCGCCCACAGCCGTACCAGTAATACGGTTAGGGTGATTGGTGTATCCATAGATCGGATACCCGGCTAATTGTTTGGTCAGGCCGTTGAAAAGCATCGCTTCCATCTTCTCACGGACGACACGAGTCGCGGAGCGTACTTGGGTTGTGTCTAAGGATTCACCCATGCGGCGGGACGCTTCCAACTTGCGAATGGAAATCCTGAAATCCTTGTGGATTATGGGGATTGGCACGAAGTTCTCACCGTATTCAACGGCGTCCTCTTCGCCCGGTACATCCCCGTCCATTGACACATCGGCCTCTGTCATTTCGCTTACTGTCTCATACCCTGAGAGCAGAGTACCAAGACCACCAAGCGGTTTAGTTAGACCAGCGTTGATCAGGTCATTGATACCGACCAAACCAGTTTTGACCGTATCCAGAACAGCGGCGTCAATTTCAAGCCATTCATCCCGGCGCAACAGGGCGTTGTGGTGCATACCCAAATGAGGGCGCATTGCATTGACATCCAGAGTCCTGGCTTCGTTGAACCAGGCTTTTACAGATGGGTGTAGGGGTTGGTTATTCATTACAAAACCCTCACTTTCACGCGGGCGGGGGTAGTGCCTGCGGAGTTGTCAACAGCCGCGATTGCCTGCCCTACGATTCGTTCTGGTTTCTGAGCGGCGGCAGAATAGGCCATCAAATAGCCATCACTGGCAGACTGAAGCAGGCCATCAGCCGCAACGGATTGACCTGCACCCAACAGGGCGTAGACCCATTCACCACCAGCGCAAACAGCACACTTCACAGCCGCGTTGTCATCGTCATAGTCAACATCAATGTCGCCCATTGTCTTAGTACTGGAATCTTCATTCAACCCCTCTACGGCAAACATGCGGGGGGTAACATCCCCGCCTTGCGTAGAGTGTGGGCGCACCTCGCCAGCCGATAGCTCAACCAACATGCCGGGGGTGATAGCAGTCACGCCTGACGCGCTTATAGGGGCAAGCGGGAATTCCTCATAAACGGGGTTGCCCTTGAGCAAGATAATGCTAGGATTAGTTTTAGCCATCATTTCATACCTCCTATTCCTTAGCCTTTCGGTTCAACAGGAAAACAGGACGTTCAGCGATCTTGTCCTTGCCCTTGTTTTGAACCGAGCCAAGCGCACCGTAATCCACCGGGGCACGTTGCATTTGTGGGGTAAGAGCCGAGGCCATCTTCCTCAGTACGGGCAACTCGATTTCCTCAAGTTCGTCCTTACTGAATTGATCTGCGGAATTAGCGATGATTGCATCAACCAACTTACCGCGCTCGGCCTCCTCCTGTGTCAAGGCGTTAGCCGTGACAGTTGCCGCCGACAAAAGCAGAGTCCGAAGTGAATCCACCCCGCCTAACTCTTTGATCAGAGAACTGAATTGCAAGACTTCATCCGGCAACTCAGGGGTTGGGGCAGGCTCTTTGGGAGCAGGTTTCTTGGGCTTGTCTTGAGCTTGTGCTTTGACCATGTGTTCCTGCTTCCAAGCCTCTTTTTCATCTTCGGTCATTTCATCCCAATTGTCGGGATAATCCGCGTCATACTCGGCTTCATTCGTGATGGTCTGAATTGCATCAGCCGACACATTGAAGCCCAAAGTACGAGCGAATTTTTGAAAAAGTGTTTTATCCATAAGCTACATCTCCTTTTAGGATTGGCGCAAACTTGCGCCTCTATACAGAATTTCATTCTGCTACAAACGCAACAAGACTCGCAAGCCCTTCAAGTTCATGTTGCGGAATGTCAAATTTCGACTCTGTGTTTTTCAAATTGTTGGTATAAGATTTATATTTTTCTTCATAGGCTTTTCTAACATCGTTCCTAAAATCTTTAGGAACAGATTCAAGCAAAGAATCCAAAGACCTTGCATAAGATAAATATTCATCCCTTCTTTTGCTCCTAACCGCTTTCCCTGCTTTTTTCCCCAAATAGGTTGCGCGTTCAAGTACCGCTTTTTCATGAGCATTATATTTTCTAGGGGATTTTCCACCCTCCCCACCATGTACATCTTGAGAACTTCCAGACTCATGAGGGCCGGGGCCATAATGATTTTTCAACACCCAATCATCACCCTCTTTTTTGTACTTCTTTTTGATTGCCGCCCATGCCACCTTTGAAGCCCGTTCCTTATCCCCTTCGTATTGCTCCAAAGCATTTTTGTATACTTCCTCCCACATATCAGCCGCCGCCCCTGTAAGGCCTTCAACGTTCTGGATCGAAACATCCAAATCATTTGCCAAATCACCAAGTATTTTTTGAACATTCTTAGCAGTTTGGGGTTGAAGCAAATCGGCATAGGGACAAACAAACTCTTTCATTTCGTCCTCCTGATTGCGATTCAATCCGCAACCATCGGCAACCGAGCAAGCCCCGATTTCGTCCGGTAAAAGGGCAATATGGTCAGGGTGTAAGTTTTGGTCAACAAGTCCATAATCTTTCCCATTCCACTGACCAGTTGTAGGGACGGACTCAGCATAATAGCCCGTAGAAATCTCTACGGGCTTTGAGGCCTTGATCATGGAAATAAGCTCTTGACCATCCTGCTCTTGCAACATATCCGGGTCAAGCCAGAACTCACCCACGAGGCGAGTCCCGTCCAATTTTGCATTGTAGAAACGTCCCACCACCGGGACATCAGGAGAAATTACACGAGCCGAACCCCCGTTTGATTTTGGATGACGCATAACAACAGGTACACCGTTCCAATCTTTGACGAATGCACCGAACTCTTTTGCCTCAACCAGCCGACCATTTAGAACACCCTCAACCAGGGGAACTCCGTTGACGACAAAATAAGACTTGTCGCCTATGGATTCCTCTCTCCAAGAGAGTAGAGCGTTTTGTACAGAATGGGGAGTAATATTTGACATAAAATGCACCTGACTCTATTACTATGAGCGTCAAGCGCATTTAGTAGATATTCAAATTCTTATATAGTTTATCTCAAAATAAGACTCTCTGCAAGGGATAACACAATCCCCTTGTTCGCCGCAAGGGGATTGTTGAAAGGATGATAACCATGCCGGGAGTGGGAGGGCAGGTTATAAGTATACTCATTATAGCACAGAAACGCGAGTCCCCCGACCAAATAATTCCTTATTTTTCTTAGAAAAGAACTCAGACACGTATTTTCTTAGATTGATCATGCCTGCCTCATTTGCACATAATCCAAACCGATATTACACATCAGGTTTCGGGGTTTTCGCCTCGTTGCTCTTTTCTTTTCCTGAGTAATAATTGCCTGAATAGTTTTTGGGTCTAGCTCATATTCTTTTGATAAATCAGAATTAGAAACCTTATCCAAGTGCTTTTGGTAGATTTCCTCATTCCTTAGTTCCAGTTCTATTTTTCTTGATTCTGAAATCATGATTACAATTTGCCTATCCCCTTGCAAGTATGACACCGTTCGTGTTTTTTTGTTCCATCATATAAATGCCTACCACAACCGTTACAGGTCGGGCAAGTTTCTTTGTATTCAAACTTTTTCCCTAATCCCAATTCTTGCTTTCGTTTGTCTAAAGTGGGATTTTCGATTTTAGATAAAATGCCACAAATAGATATTCCTATCATACAACCTAGTAATACTGCCAGAATAGTTTCAGTTTCCATCCTTCACCTCACCTCGTAAAATTGAAATAATCATTGGTCGTCTCGCAAATCCTTATTTTGATCTTGCAAAAATAGTCCGTAATTTTCTCTTGTAAAAATACCATCAAGGTATTCACAAATTTCACTAACCAATTCGGAATAAATAGCATGTTCTTCTTTTGAAAATTCAAAAAACGGTTTTTTTGTTTTTATATCAATTACAATTTCGCTGTGTCTAGTTTTTATTTGCATCATTACTCTCCATCAAAAAATAAATACCAAAAATAATAAATGCTATGCCAAATGTTAGTACAAGTCCATACTCAGATATAATTATTGCAAACCCGGCAATCATTGTCAATCCACCAAATATGTTTGATATGTATTTTCGCATCTGTTCACCTCACAAAAATAAATGCCCACGACAAAATCAATCCGATGATCAACAACCGCCTATCTCTTGTCAGGAGCAAGAAGGGGATTGCCCAGGATTGGATACCAACATAGGGAGAAAGAAACGGGGATGCTCCGAGAGCCAAAATACTATCATTCCTCTTGAAAGCAAAATACATCATGATCAACCCAACAGGGATTCCCCATAGCCCTAATGATTGATTCCATATCATTTCTTTTAGATCGGGAGAACGGTACAACCCAACCCCCAAACAAATCAAAATAATTAGAGCGGGGAAAAAGAAAACCTTGATTGCATACTTGAGTTTTACATATCTCAACCATAAAAGGAAAGCTCCAAAAACAATTTGCGGCTTGAGAAGCAACAGCCATATTCCCCGGCTCATGGGAAGAAACAAACCCAACAGCACAAGCCAATCATAATTTCCTAGTGACATCCCAAACCACATAAAAGGGTTGAGCATAAAAAGAGCGGAATCAATTACTGATATTTCCAACTTATGAAGGATGAAAACCCACGCCGCGAGGGTGCAAATTGTCCATAGGGCATGAATAAAATCAAAGGGAAGTAATGACAAAGGGGAAAGCAGGAGAAGAAACCAAGCGGGGGAGTAGAACGGTAATTCCCTGTATGGGTTTATTCCGTTGATTGCGGCATTGCCCGACTCTAGTAGTATCCGAAGATCAACTGAATTATTTTCCCTTTGCATTATGGATACAAAAAACAAACCGATTAGAACAAGGGCATATAAGATTTTTTCAAATGTTTTCTGTAAACGTTTCCATTGAACGTTTTGTTTCAGCAATAAATTCATCCCGTTTTCCCTGTAATCAATTCATGTGCCTCTTTTGACCAAGCCTCAACCTCTTCCCCGCACATTTTCAGAATATCATAATACATGAACCCCTCACTTAGGCGCTTCAATCTCTCTCAGGATTGTCGCAGCTCGTGAACGCAAACTTTCTAAAAGCGAAAGACAATCACTATCATTGTATGGAGAGTAATTGACTTCTGACACAAACTCAATCAAAGTAGTGTTGAGATTTGCAAGCTCAATATTTGCCTTGACAAATTCTCTCACCATTCGCAATTCTCTGATAAGCGCAGGCACATCTTCTTCGCACACTTTCTGTGTGTACCCATTTGGGCCAACAAACGTTTTTTCAAAATGACAACCACGACCAGCACGCCAAGCGATTGCATCGAGTTCTTTTTCTGTAATCATTTTCATCCTTTGCAAGATAGCGCCTAACGGCCTGCATGAGCGGCGGACGATAAAGCTGTCAGGATTTCAGGTAACATTTCTACCGTCCGCTCCATGCTTTGTTAGCTGCCTGATAGATAGGGCAAGCATAACGGACTTTATAGATACGCTCACCATGGGCAACTTCGGCGCAACAATACATTTGATATTGCTCATAATCTGTTGAGCCAGGATTGCCGCCATGATACGGATTATAGATAGTTACATCTTCGCCGAAAAAGTGGGCGCAATTATTGTTACAGTGATTACCTTTTTTATATGCCATGTGACTATTCCTTCAAGTGGCGGCTAACTAGTGTTTGAGCGGAATGTACATTAAAAATCAATTTTCTCATATCGTTGACGCTGTAAACCCAACAACTCATTTTTCCTGTCAGGGAAAAGAGATAAAAAAGCCCGTTCTCCACAAATCTTTACAATAGTTGTAAGATTCAATGAGGTAACAGCATTCTTATTCAATTCCTCTTGAATTGCTAAGAAAATATCTTCATGAGAATTTAATTTTGGTCTGAAATCACCCATGTAATAACTCCTATTTTTTAGGGTAAGTACATTGTAATGTACATTTGTAAATGTGTCAAGTCAAATAGTTTCAATCACCCCGGCCTTGATTTCATAGATTGGTTTAGCGGCTAGGATATTGGTTCTCCCTGCTCTTGATATTTCATCCAAGTTGATCTCAAATATTTTATGGTTGGTACTGCGATTCCCCCCGCGTGTTCTCCCCCTAACCTCAACGCAACCCGTTTCAGGGTTGAAGAAAAACAGAACATGCCCCTCATCGTCCACGATCTTGATCAGTTTGTCTTTTGATTGATTTTTATCGCGCTTCAATGTTTTCTCATTCATTGCGTTTTATCTAAACTCCCATCTACACAAACACATTGAATAACAACTTGCATCCCCGATTGGTACAGCTTGCATTATAGGAATCCATCCCTCAGCCGCTAATTCAATACACCCAGGTTTGGTCAACGTATCATGACAGTGATGTTCCGTAACCCCTAGAATTCTCCTCGCCTCTTTCATCCCTGCTTCGATTGCTATCCTAAGTCTATTGTTCTGGTAGATCGCATTCCCCGCCCTCGCGTACATGCCAGATCGCATGATAGCAAAAGCATTCAAGGGTTGTTTTCCTGATTGCAACTCAGCAAGAAAATTGTCAAGCCAGCGGTATTGAGGGCGTACAGCCCAACCAAATTTTGAAATCTCGGAGCGGGTATAGTTCTCCCTGCCTCCAATACTGGCAAGCCAAGCCGCCCGGTATTGATCTTTCATCATTTGTCGCATTTCCTTATACCAAATCTCTTGATTGATCTCGCCGTTTACCAATTGCCGAGTAAGCTCTTTCATTGCCCCTTGTTGAGACTTTGCGACTCTGGCATTCCCTAAATGCAAACGATGGTCAGGTACTTTTCGGCCTGAAACAATGTACCTATAAACCCCTGTTGGAAAATCGAAATAAACCTCTACAAGTTTCCGGGCATGTTGGGAAATTTTCTTTTCTTTCTTTTCTTTCTTTATAATCGTTATCCCAACCCCATCAAAATCATCGGTTGCCCACCGCTCAAGAATTGGAACAGGAATCAATTTTTCAGGCACTTTACTTTTCTCTACATTCTGTTTTGCCCTTGCTTGTGATGGGTATATAGCCTCAAGTTGAATAAGTTTCACATTGCCAGCATAAGAAAAATAAACGTCATCCTCAGATGATTTGACCTCAAAATAAGTGCCAGCGGGAAAAAAGATTTCATCCTCTGGTTCAAAGTCTGTGCTATCGTAGGGGATAATAGGAAATGCATGTGGAATAAGAACTTCAAAAACAACTTGATCTTTTTCCTTTGATGGAACATCGGCAAAATCTGCAGCAATATCTTTATGGATTGAAGTAGAGAAAAATCCAGCATCATGAAATATATCACCACTTTCAAGATCGTTGAATCGGAAACTTTCAGTTCCCCGGTACACCTTCATATCGTATGGAGCAGGCATACTAGCAGAATTTATTTCAGAAACCTGTTCACTGTAATCTGTGGCTGTAATTTGGCCTCTTGCATACCCATTATAATATTCATAGTAATCATCACCGTAGGCTTTGATCACCTGTTTTTGTCTAGGGGTAAGGGTTTCCCAATGCCTCTTTGCAAAACCCTCATACATATATTTTTCAACTTCTGAGTAAGTTCTTTCCTCCCCATCCCCTCCATGCACATCTTGACTCGTACCAGTACCGGGATGGGGGCCGGGGCCATAATGATGTTGGGAAACCTTTTGCCGCCTGTAAACCCTTATGCCCTCGGAATAAAAATTTTCATCCCATCTTTCCAGAATTGGAATCGGGATTGGTTCTTTTGAAAACAAAGCAGGTTGCAAATCAGGGGTTGGTTCTGGTTTTGGTATTAGTTTTGGTTCTGGTAAAAGTTCCCAACCCTTATCAAGTCCGTTTTGGGCTTCGCTTGGAGTCAATGCTTTCAAATAAACAACTTTATCAATATCGTCACTGTAGAAAAATTCATCCTCGAAAACATCCACTACATGAAAACTTGTACCGGGTAATAGTATAACTTCATCCTCACTAGGATAGTCTTTACTATCAGCCGGGATAATCGGAAACCCTTCATCTACCAAAATAATAAAAGCAACCTCTTGTTCCCCTTTATCTGCATTCTTTATGAAAGAATAAGCAACCGATTGGTGAACAGAGGATGAAAAAAAACCGTCATCTGTAATAATGTCCCCCGCCTCTAAATCTTCATACCTCATGGTTTCCATGCCCCTATAAAGCATTATATCTTGAGGGGATGGAGTAGCAGAATCAGCAATAAGATCAACATAATGTTCATTTTCTAAATAGACACCCTCCCTAAGATATTCGTTTATATCACCATACTCCCCATTTTGATATTCCCTGATTGCCTCTTGTTGTTCTTCGGTCAGAGAATTCCAATGCTCAAATGCAAATGATTCATATTCATCAGCTAAAACTTTTGCATATTCATCAGATAATTCCTCTATTCGTTCCTCTCTTGCCTCTTTATCAATGCCTTGCTCCCTTTCCAATTCCGCTTCTAACTCCTCCTGTCTTTGCTTTTCAAGCCATTGAAAAGACTCCCAAATTTTTGCAATACTCAAAGGTTCATCATCTTTTAGAATTGGATGTTTATACTTTCCTCTTGGTTCAGCCTTTACCCCATCCCCTCCATGTACATCTTGACTCGTACCAGTACCGGGATGGGGGCCGGGGCCATAGTGGAATTGAATAACATCAATTGACTCAGCCTCAAGGTATCCAACCAGGCGGGATTTTCTATTCCATAGGTCAATACTATTTTGGATGTCTGAATTGTCTTCCAAGAATTCCTGAGTCTCTTTGTCTGTGAAAGCAAAGAAAGGCTCTCCCCCGTCACGGTATGGACGGGGAGGGAGGAGAACGGGCAATTCAGGCAGGGGGGTAGGGAAAGTCATTTACCATCCCATTTCTTTTATAGTGTTCTCAAAGATTTCTGAAAGTTGATCAGAAATCCCAAAACGCTCTTTGTTGATTTTCAAACTTTTCTGAATATCACCGTCATCATGGCGCAAGGTTGCCGCTTTCCAATCCGCTAACATTTCAATCAGGTCAAGCAAAGTCATTCCGTTTACACCATTTTCAAAATGTTCGGGGTGGTGGGAATTGTTTTCATAGTGATGTTTTAGAGCAGGCCCAATTTCCTTGAGTATCGCCTTGTATTCATCGCTCCCATAGGTTGATTCTCGCAACTTAGGAGTAAATTCATCATAAACTGGTTTTTCGGGTTTTTGCAATTTGCTTGAGTCGTGAGAATTACAACGCTTCAATATTTCCAATGCAAATTTCACCAAGAATCCACAAACTATCCAAATATGTGTTTTTGTTTCCTTCTCGCTATCATACTTCATCAATGAGTCTCCTCATTTGCCGGGTCAAAATTACCCCGCTCATTGTATGGGTCAAGACCTGAATCCTCTATTGGATGTTGTACCTTTTGTGGAGGGGGAGGAGGCATGATCTCAGGCAAATTGTCAGGGTATCTACCTAAATCGAAATCATATTGCTCTTGACCAATCACCACCGAAACCATATTGAAATTGATCTCTACCCGCTCAAAAGAGTCATCAGGCATAGACTCGTTTTTAGGGATGTATGCAAATGTCGTATGGGGGATAAACCCATGATTATCATGGTATGGGATTCCCATCGTGCGAAGTATAGCCGCTAACTGTTCCCGCAGCATAACGATTTCATTTTGTGGACTGTCATAAGTTGCGACAATCGGGTCTTTTTCCATTTCAGAAACGAACCGGGCGAGTCCCTGCATAGTGGTTTTGATCGGTTGTACCGTACTCGCAAACTCAGCAACCGCCTCGAAAATTCTAGCTCTTGATAATGTGCGAATGTCACCCAGGTACACAAGAGTCATGTGCATTTCGTCTAACACGTCATCTTGTATCCAGGGATATTTTGCTTTCAACTCTTGGCGGATGACTTCGGGTATCATGAATGCAATCATGGTTGCATACTCGCCCGTTCCATTTGCATTGTGCCAAACCATAGGATTCTGGTAAGCGTCCAGTGTCCCGAAGTTCTCCACTAAATCGCCCTTGATTGACCCGCTTACCCCCTCGATAAGGCGGCTCATAATTGCCCGGGCATTCTGTTTTGTTTCCTCCCCTTGTGGCAACTTGGAGAGCAAATCAGAAATGTCAACCTTTGTTTTTTCATCTTCCTTTTGGTTAGCTTCGTCCGGTTTCCGCTTTGCTTCCTCAATCTTTTTGATCTGCTCTTTATCCATCGCATATGACCATTTACCCGGTAGCAGTTTCATGAATTCCTCAAGCGGAATAGCCAACTCAGGCATACCGCCTGTGATTGTATAAATAGTCTGTGCAACCGTACTAGCAACCTCTACCTCCTCCGGTTCTGTCAGCGTAAACAATGGAGGCCAGAAAACTTTATATTCATCTGGTAAATCGAAAAGACCCAATTCATCCAGCTTATCCAGAACAGGCCGCAAAATATAAGGCTCGGCCTCGTTATTTCGCCTTTCTTCAATGTTACCAAACCAATTTGCTTGATCTTGTGAACTTGCCAGTTCTCCCCGCTCAGACCCTAAAAGAAGTCTCTGCGGGATTTCCTCTGACCCTGCAATATATTCAATCAACACATCGAATTGATCTCGACTAGAAACCGGGTCGCTTCCCAATTCCTGAATATCCAGGCCGACCAATTTCATAATTCTGGATAATTGATGCTCGTATTCCTCTACCTCATCCTCTAAAACTTCATAGGCGTCTGTTCCCTCTGAGGGTAAATTCATTCCATCCCTTGCCATCAATGCAAGACCTTTTCGCACTAACAACCAAAATGCCTCGCTCCCACCGCCTACCACTTTTTCAAGATCATAGAATCGGTTGAAAATATTTTTCAGATCAGGAACACCGTACACGCGCCCGTACCCAGTTCTTTGCTTGCCTCGCTTGTAATGGATTACGCGGGAATGATGGACTCGTTTCTTTTCCTGATTGGTTTCGCTAACAATGATGTAATAATACTCAGGCAGGCCAAAGCGGGGGTTTTCTGTGTCTTGAATAATGCTCCCCTCATCTATTTCCCCATCTCCCTCATCGTGTACAGTGATAAAGGCTAAATCTCCCTCTCTGACGTTTTCTACTGGCTCTCTAGGGTCGCCGGGTAAACCCAGGAACATCAAACCAAAGCGGCTAATCGCGCAGGCTCTATCAAGCTCTTTCAGTTTTGCGTAGAGGTCGTATTCGTTAGCAAATTCGTCAAACTTCTTTTGCAGTTCCCCCGGATTTTCTTCGCTTGGAGCCTCGCCACCAACATAAAGGATTGGGTGCTTGCTCCATGTTGCATTTGGCTTTGCGTCTGCGACTCTAGCTGCGAGCCCTTCGCGCTCATAGGCAAGCAAGAAGTCTTGAAAATCAGGGGATATTTTATATCCAAAAACGGCATATAAATCTCGATCACCGTCAAACTGTTTTCCTAGAGAGGCCGCATAAGCGGCTCTGCGGGTCAGGGTTGAATTCGCCAAAAACTGTATGGTTTGTTCTGCCCGATTCAATCTCAATTTCAAATCTGCTCTTGTGCCTTTTCGGGGGGGAGTGGGTTTTTCAGTCATTACCTTTTTCTCCTACCGAATGCACCAGCCATTTTTTGAACGGGGGGAGGCATGTAAACCTGAATGACCGTATCTGCATAGTTGGTACTTCGGCCTAAGCGTTTCTTTATATCTTTCTTGCTTTCAACTTTTATTTTTCCTCCTGATTGTACCACCCATTTAGGAGAAACTAACTCCCCGGTCAATTCATCTTCCGGGGGTAAATCAACCTCATCATTCTGCAACTTCTCACGAAGATTCCACCATCCAGCCGACCTAGAATCCACAAAGCCCAATTCCCCTGAACTATCTTTTAAGTCTGTTTTCTCTGCGGCATTGAAAGCAATAATCCTATCATTCGGGTTTGGAAATATTACGTTTCTCAATTCGTTTATAACTTCCCTGCATCTGTCAACGACTCCCGCCCCTATTCCGATCACATCTATACTTGCCTTTGATTTATGATGGTTTTTCAGCAAACCAATAACTAATCCGGTAACGTGCATTGTATTTTTTACCTGTATTTTGCGGAATTCTTTTATTGCATCTTCACATTGTAGGCAGATAACAGACGGGTCTCCGCCTCGTCCTACATCCACCCCCAAGCCTGTAACATCCCCAAAATCGTTTGCCTCTTGCCTTGCTAACCATCGCTCGTTTGAACGTTCAATCCAGGCCAACGAGATAACACTATCCTCATCGCTTTCCGCAAAGTCTCCCTTGACTCGATTGATATATACCGCCGAATCTTTTCCCCATTGCCTTGCCCGATTTTTAGCCCAATCCCTATCTATGCGCCCCGCTTTGATTGCCATTTCTAGTGTGACTTTAAGGGCATCCCAATCCTCATACCCGCCCTTTTTAGAATGAATGTCAAAGAATCTCCCAATCGGTTCACCGGGCGTTGATACTGCCAACCAATAGCACTCCCCGGTTGTAGACATCGCCCCTTCTGCGGCATCCCATGTTGCATCTGGTATTGATTTCGATTCATCGAACAAATATAGTATATTGTCCGCATGTGCCCCCTCAATCAAAGACTCATCATTGCTTGCCATTGCAAAGGCTTCACCAGTTGACAACTTCAAACTCAGTGTAAGCAATTCTCTATTCTCGTTGAACGGGTTGCGACCAATAACGCCCCACTTCAACCGCCTTGACCATTTCCTTATTTCAGGCCAAAGAAATTTTGATACCTGCCTCCAGGCCGAGGCAAGTGTAGGAATTTTCCAATCTTCCCCATCACGAGTTAGAGCAAACCATAAAACAGCAATTGCGGCAAACATGGTTTTCCCCAAACCATGAGGGCCACGCAATGAAAAACGCTTGTACTTTACTAGCCGCCGCATTCCTTCTAACTGGTAATCTGTTGGATATTCTTTTTCGCGCCACGATATACAATCGTTTGCAAACCCCGCTAAATCATTTCGGTATTTTTCCTGAAATTCTTTGTATTTTGATTTTTTTATTTCCCCGCTTTGCGCCCTACGCCGTAGTTCTAATTCAGCTTGAACTTGGGTTTGTAAGGACATCAATTACATCCTCCCCCCTTGACAATCTTTCCAGTTGATCATCTGACAGTTTAGATAAATCAATATATTTTTCAATACTTTCTACTCTGCTTTTCTTTCCCCACCTTTCAGGGTATCGCCTTTCTAAGAAATCCCGCGCCGCCTGCCAGTTAGTCGGGACGTGCATCTGCCAGTTAGCAACCATCCTAATTTCAGCTTTAGCCCCTGCCCTCTCCATTACCTCAAGAAACTCAAGAAATTTTAGATTCTTTTGTGTTCTTTTCCGCTTTCCATCCCTGACCTCTTGCCCCGCTTTTATCCATTCTCTGAAAAGGGTATAACTAATTCCAGCAAAGCGACAAGCCGCCTCATAGTAATTCCCGGCGGCAATTGTCGTTTCAAGTTTTTGTATTGTGTCATCTGTTAGTTTGGTTGGTCTGCCCATATACTGTAATCGTCCTAGCGATTTGATGATTACAGTATAACAGATTGGGAAAAAGATTCAAGGACAAATCAAATAAAACAATACCCTTCATCGCATACATCAAACATTTCTAACTGTCCCTTGTCTTGTTGGTTTGATAAATCTACTTCCGACATAGGAACACAAGACTTATGCAAAAACAATTCTCCCCTTGCAGATGTTGTTATTTTTCCGTTTCCATTCCTAAGAAAATCGTCAAATTCAACAACGTGTTTCCAATCATCCGGCCTGTAATCCTTCATCCATCTAAAATGATCATCATTGTGGTAAGGGCAAATTCTACAACTGGACTTTCTAGGAACTGGCAAACCCCTTTGAGAAAGCCAGTTTGAGCAATCTAAACGAGTCATTCTTTTTTCTATTAGAGGCCATCGGTTGAACACCCACTTGTGTTTGTTTTCTTTCATGCGTTGAACTTCATCTAGGGAAATTCCAAGCCAACATTCAATTTGTACCCCCTTGTTTATCCTGATTGCACCGTTTGATTGCTCAGTGGCTTTTCCTAATTCAAGCAATCCCCTTCTTACTCGTTTTTCTATTGGATTGATTTTATAATCGTGCGTGCAATGGCGAGGCATTTTGCCAATATTATCCCCTAATTTCGTAAAAACTGGAAGGGTGGCAAATCGCCTCCACGGTTCGTGATAATGTTTTATCATGTCTCCAATCGAAACAATCTCCAAAGGAACATTGATCAATTGCAATCTACCCTTTAGATAACCCACCTGTGAATAGACATAATCAGGTTCATCGCCTGTATCCGCAAAAAGAACTAAATCAACAGGCGATAACTCCCCCTCTACCATCATTTCAACTATCGTACTGGATTGTAAACCGCCGCCAAGACTAAGGTAACTGTTCATCTTTACAACCCATCCAAATTATCTTTTGGAAATTCTAAATACATCTTATTTATCCAAAATCTTGGTTCATATCCCCCATGAAATTGAACCAAGACATCATTTCTTTTTTCTGGAACTGAAACAACCATGCCCCGCTCACCAACTCTTTTTTTCAAATGGCGGTTGTGGGCATGGTGTACCCTAGAAAAGATAACCATTTCTCCTATTTTTAGATTTTCATCCATCATTTATGTTGCTCGACTCTCTTAGGGTTTTGGTATCCTTCCGGTAAGAAGGGTTGAAGATCACGTTTGATGTAATGCTTTACGCCCAACTCCTGACACAATTCTATCATCCTGTGAGTATACCCCTCCCAATCAGTAGTCTTTGTCATGGGAAGATAATTCGCCCTGCCTATCTTGTACAGATCAACAAACTCGTGAGTCTCCCTGACAATCTGCAAACTGGTTTCAGTGTCAAGGGTTGGCTCTAATGATACCCATGTGAAAATCCCATGCTTGTGAAAAGCCTTGAGGGTTTTTATCCGGTCATCTGGTAAGGCCGCTCCGCTTTCCCATTTCAAAGAGACAGACGGGTCAAGACTTGTAAGGGTAGAGGCGAAAGCGTCCCGGTCAGGTCTGAATAAATCAAGATCACGCAAAGCCCGACTCCCGCCTTTGGTCAAAGTACAAAAGGCTAAACCGTGATTTATCAATACCTGCAAGGTTTTACGGGTTAGAGAGGTATCAAAGGGATGGTAGGGGTCTGTTGTAAAGCAAAGCATGATTTGAGCGGTAGAGCCTGCAACCTGATATTTCCCCGCGTCCCTTTCCAGTTGGGGAAGATAGTTTTTCCGCTCGATTGCTTTTGCGTTGAAGTCTTGACGGTTCATGTAAGTGAAACCGGGAACATAACAATAAGAGCATTTATGCCCACATCCCCTATACAGATTGGTAGCAAGCGGGGCATACTCCCCGGCCTGACCTTTAGGGGAATAGATGATTTTACAACCTTGCAGAGAAACCCCGTCCTCGTTGAAGACCGGGGGTTTCACCTGTTTTTGTCCAGTGTCAAACATTGACATTTGAGAAGTCATTTTGATTTTCCTTTTGTTTCTAAATATGCTTCATGCTTTTTTGCCCTAGAAGCCGCACGAGATTTAGCAGTTTTGCGTTTCTTGAAACCAACTTTGTTTTTCAATCTCCACTTAGTAGGATTTCCAGACCGCGCCCCTTTACCAAGTGGGACATAATCCCAACACCAAAATTTCCCATCCATTCTTTCGGTTGTCCAACAAAACTGCCGTTTATCTTTTGTTTCCCAATAACGGTAATTTGGTGAGGTAGTGTAAAACAAATCAGCCAATCCGGTATCCTGCAATATTTGATTGAACTTTCGATTCATTTCATCCAAACGTTCTTTTTCGTTCATTCTCATTTCTCCTATTCTATCCATAAATTGAACTAAAGGCATATTGTAAAGCGGATACCGCCGCGTTACATTCCTTTTGTTTGAACGTCTTGCCCAATTTCTCCCACCCTTCGCTGGCATCTTTCCAATACTCAATTTGTTGCAAAATGGTATCTTCCGGAGTTTCCCCTTTGATCTCAGGATTATCAACAGCCGGGGAGGGAGGGGTATCAAAATTCAAGGCCTCGATTGGGGCATGTTGGCAAACCAAGAAATCATCCTCAAACATCTTAGCTTGGTTCTGTTGCTCCGCGTACTCATTGACAAGTTTCCTGAACCATCCAGTAGTAGGACGGGGATTCTTTTGAAGATTGGAAATCGCCAACATTTGACGATTCGTATCCAACTTCGCATCTGCCAGTATCCGAGCATAACCCATTTGAAGATTGCCAGAACGAACAAGGTCTTGAACGTCATCCCGCAAATGTAAAAGTTTCAAGCGGAATTGAACCCGGATGTCACTTACCCCGGCTTTTTCAGCACATTCTTTTACAGTCCAACCTAGATTGGAAATCCTGTGATGGTATGCGTTAGCTTCATCTATCGGGTCAAGATCGTCACGCGAAACATTCTCGGATAACATGATTGCCGAGGCCTCGGAGTCGGTCAGTTCCTTTACAATGCAGGGGATTTCCTCAACCTCCAAAATCCGCAAGGCTCGAAACCTACGCTCCCCGGCTACAATCTGGTATTGGGCCGCTTCCCCAAATCTATCACCACCGAAAACCGCGCCGGGGTCAGGAGCAAACAACCGAACCGTGATTGGTTGAATAAGCCCATTCTCTTTGATTGAATTTGCCAACTCACTCAAAGCATCTTCATCAAATACCGTCCGGTCATTATTGCCGGGGTAGATTTGGTCAAAGGGGATTTTTTGAATTTGATCTTGAGGCATATTATCTTCCCTCAAACGTATAGTTGAGCAAACCGAATTGATTCAAAACACTATGCTTTATACAGAATTGCTCAGGGTTTTGAGCGGGTAACTCCCGGTCATATCTGGAAATCATATCATTCCAATCATGGTCAGTGAATTGGGAGCGGTCGCGCTTTTTTGAGAAAAGATATTCACGACCTCGAATAAGAGACTCAAGAATTGCTTTCGCAGTAGTCTCATAGTCTGAACCGGATAAACCCTTGCAAAACATAGCAAAGTCAATCTCACTGGATTGGTTGCTTGCAAGCCTGCCTTGCCCCGCCTCGTATCCAGCCGCGTAATAAGGATTGAAATGATCTGAAACGTCCCTGATTTCGCGTTCATTTTTTAGGTCGCTTTTCGCATCCCAATAACCGGAATTGAAACTTATGCGGGGATTGCAAAGATCACTCTTTGCACTTCGGACATTTTGAAGATAATACAACTCATAGCTTTTCATTCTCAATTTCTCCTATTGATTGGATGGTTATCTAACTTCGCCGCAGAGAATACATTTACCATCCTCTGCTATAACATCGCACTTGGCATGAAATAGGTAACGTTTCCTATTATCGTCCTCAACAATTTCCCATCTGTTAGTTAGAGTCTCAACGGTTCTCAAATTTCCTACAATATAGGGATGGTCAGTAGGGGCTTTTTCAACCCTCGCTTTGACTAAAACATTCAAGTGGAAAATCTTACCAAAAAGTTGTAATTTCATTCTTTCTCCTATTGATTAGATGGTTTTTGTATATAAGGATTTTACTCTATTTCCCCTTATCTGTCAAGTAAATTACATGACAAAATACCCATAGTATTTGCGATGGTGGTTTATATAAGTGACTTCCGAAACCCCATGTAGAGACAGATAAGACAAGAAATATTGCCAGCCTCTACGCATACATAAAATCCTAGCCTTAGATAAAATATCCTTGCTAAACCCAATTTCCAAAAGCATCTTGTGAGGCAATTCACCAACCCCCGCTTGAATAAAAGTAAAAAAAACAATTCCCTTGTACTCCCGGTCAAACAAGATTTTCAATTGGTCATAGGGGATACTATAAGAGTCAAGGTCAATCACATTGTAAACCGATAAATCAAGAGCGGATAGAAAGCGGGTATTGTCCCCAACTAAGTGAAAGCCGCCTTTTTCTTTGATCTTCTCTATGGATAAGGTGATGATTTTCTTATCCGGGTTTTCCTCCTTTACCCGCTGCCAGATCGCCCCCTCGCCTGCAAAACAATCCAATACAACCGGGGCTTCTGGTAAGTGCTTGCTCCGAATGTACACTTTATCAAGCAAATGAGCATTATCCGTTTTTTTTAGTTGCTTTCTAATTAGCCCCATAATCAATTTCAATCCCTTCTACCTCTTGCAGTTGGTCTATCAACTCCGAGGCGAAAACCGCCGAGTCAATCGGGAAACTAATCAAGACCCTGACCATCTTGAAAGGCTTCAATTCTTCTTTTTGCTCAAAGCCTCTAGCCATATCTCCCCCCCCGTTCCCCGTTCCCAAACTTTCCATGAATATCATCAAATCCGGGTCGTCAACTGCGACTTGCTTCAAAAGAGTATCAACTTGCTCTTGATCTGTTTCAGCCATTGCCGCTATCGGGTCAATGGATAAAAGAGCCTGGGCCTCTTCGTCTTTTGTCAAATCAACTTGAAAGTAAGGCACAGGAGAGTCGTCATGTTTCAAGGCATTCCAAACCCGCTCATGACCATCCACCAAGTTGCCAGTAGTACGATTCTCGATAGGGGTATCAATCCAGCCCAACGAATTCAAGGAACCCTCTACAACCCTTTGTTGAAATTCAGGATGGTTTTTTGGGTTGTTTGGGTGATGTTGAAATTGACTTGCCCTCTTGATACCAAAGGCAACAATTGATAATTTTCGCTTCCCTAGTTTTACGAACGAATCCCGTACATCTGCGGGGATTTCCACATAGTACAGGGATTCGTTTTCTTCCTTTTTCGCGGGAGGCTTAGACTTTGTTTTTTGCGTCATAGGATTCCCAAAATTCCTTCCAATCCGCTTGTAATTCCTCTACGCTGGAATCATCCGGGGGAAGTTTCAGGGCATCCCCCATTTTATTTATCCAATCCCGGTAAGCCTCAAAACTTCGGTCTTTGGGGGATGATAAATGCAATTGTGGTTTCTGGTTTGTCGTCATAACAATTTTCTCCTAATTAGGTTGATAGTTCTCAAGATATTCGTCTTGATTTCTTCCATTTCTGACAGATCAAAAAAAGCAATTTGATTATTCTCTTTAGCAATTCGGTTTGCCTGCTCTTTAGTGTCCGAGCGGATACTTATATCAAGATAGGCATTCCCTTCATAGACCCAACCGCCTAAATAATGGTCATCCTTACCTAGCAGGTCAGCATTCTGATTGACATACTTTCGCAAGTCACGCCGGGAAAATGCGCTCATGGGAATGACTTTTTCTCGCTCGGAATAGGGAGAAACCATGAACCCGGTTTCAGGCCAAATGTCATAAATGGGTTGGTAGGTAAACCCTCCCTGTTCTATGAGCTTCTTATAAACACCTTCATAGGTCTTTGGGGCTTTGGTTTTGGTTGCAGTTCCACCGCCTCCCCTCGGCGTACTCCCCCCGCGTTTTCCCGGCCTGCCCTTATGCCCATGATGTCCAGACCCTTTACCTCCTGACAATCTCAAACGGATATTTTCAATCTCTTTTAGGGGTGATTTAGGCATATTAGACTCCTTCTCTAATATGCCTAATATACCATGTATTCAGAGATTAGAATGGGAAAATATCGTCACCTTCACAGGATTTCATCTGTATCCTGTATAGGGTTGCCGCAATTATCACATGCGCGAGATATACCAATCACGCTCCCTTCTCCTATCGTCCTAAAGTGCCTAATGAAGTTTCCAAACCTGTGACATCTTTGAAAATGTCTTGAAGCATATCATTATAAACACCTTCATAAACCTTTACGGGCTTCGGTTGTTTCTCCGGAATTTTACGCGGGAGTCGCCAAAATTCAACCGTGTAAGTATCCATCGCGTCAACGATCACCCGTAGACAATTCGCTTTCCTGCTTCCCTTGAATCTGATTTGCAGGCCACCATGAGGGGTATTGTCAAGTGCTAGGGGTTGATATGCCCCGGTCATAACCTTGAACTTGTTTCCCCCCAATTGTCTCAAGATTTCTGTTGCAATTGCTTTGTGTTCTTCTGTTGTTATCATTTTCATTTTCTCCTAACCATGCACCTTTACCAAGTGAGTTTTGACGTGATGGGGAAATGCCTGATAATTTTGCGGTTCTTTGCATATCCCACAAATAGGGCGAATAACATCTTCCCTAAGCCAATTCTCAAATTCGTAACGGGCGAATACAGTAACCTCATTACAATTACCGTATACATTTACCCTGACTTCATCCGGGTTGGGTTGGTCTTTATGAACCAACCCCCAAACCGCCCCCCCACAATAATATTCGGTATTCTCGAAGATTTTCATTTTCATTTCTCCTAGAAATCCCATGAGCAAGCTACGGGTTGACCGTTCCACCGCTTTGCCGCCCCACCATAAGCACTAACATCTGTATGTACCCCATCCTTGCCAACTGTGCGCCGGGTTTCCACTTTCCCTTCGTACTTCCCTAAAACCGGGGTAGCGTATCCACTCATTGCTAAGGGGGATGACTCTTTTGTTGCGGTTTCCAACTGTCTGATTCGTGCGCTCTTGCGGGTTTTGGTCAGGCTCAAGACCTCGTAAAAGTCTACGTTGGTTTGATCATATCCCCATGTAACATAAACGATGTCACCGGGTTGTAATTCGCTCGGAGCGGCCTTTTTAGCTTGGTACGCCTGTCTCTGCTCCCAATCCCGCGCCCACCATTTTCTTTCTTGGTTCAGATGGTTCAACCGGGCTTTTTCGTTCCCATAGGCATAATTGAAAAGAGGCTTGCTTTTCTTGTCTCTGTATGCCACCGCACAGGGTTTCCCTTTTCGGTTCTCATAGAGATAAACCACGATATTAGGGGCATCTTCCGGGAGTAATTCCTGAGTAAAGTTTTCTGGTATCCAACGAGTTTTCATTTTTTGTTTCTCCTAAGTTTTGGATGGTTTTGATGCCGTAAGGATAGTGCATAACTGCTTATTTGTCAAGAATGTTTCATTAGAAATAGGTTAGAGAAAAGCGGGTTGTTTTGCCCCATCTTCAAATTCTTGATCTAAAACCAACGGAGCTAAATCTTGGATTTCTTGCTTCGAGGGGATGTCAAACCATTCCCCCCACTTAGACTCCATTTTCTCCCTGTAAAGAAACTCAAACCACCCTACCAAATCAATTTCATAAGACCAATCACAAAATATAAGTTTGTTATATCCAAACCTGATTGCCTGCCAATCCTTGTCTCTATGCCTTGATTTGACCAAAGAGCAAAAGCAAACCACACGAGGCCAATAATAAGAATCATAAAATTTCCCCTCTTGAATCTCTCTGATTGCTCCAATAACCCGGTTGAAATCAATCTCTCTTTTCCCCCTTTTGACATTCCAGTACCGTTTATCTTTGAGCATCTTTTCAATACGTTTTTTAGTTTCTGGTTTCATTTCACCTTGCGAATACTGGCAACCTTGATTGTGCTTTTCAAATCATTCAGGCCAGGATAAGCGGCGGCAAATCCGGGCAGTTTCTTTGTATCCCACGAAACCCGCTCGTAAACCTTGACTTGAAAACCTTCCCCCTCCACTTCCCCGTTCTCTTTGGCGTATGCCTGAATCTCTTTCCTAAGATCACTGGCCTCTTTTTCGGCCTCTGCCAGTTGGGGGAATTCTGATTTCATTTCCTCGATCTGGTTTTGAACTTCTGCGTACTGCTTCAGCAATTTTTGAATGTCACTCATTGTTTACCTTACTCCTATTCTGAATATTGTGAAAATCGAATCTACAACCCAAGCAATCACTTTCACGATTGCCATAAGCAGGATTGCCAAAAATGGGATTTCTTTATTCATGCTATTTTCCTTGCCCCGCTCCCCTCCGAGCCAAGAGGGGGGGGAGCGGGATTCTCTACCTGTCTTGCAGGTTTTGAGAACTAATCAAGCACCATTGCGGCGGCTTCGTCCGGGCTATATTCATCATTATCGCGCAAAGTTCGATAACTTGAATATAGATTATCAATGACCTCTATGCTCATATCGGATGTCAACTGTAACTTGGTTGCGATATTCGCGGCGCGGAAAGTATTCAATTCTTCGTCCAAATCCATCAGGATACCCACAGGGCCACTTGGTTTTTCTGTTTCGCGCTTGGATGGTTTCCGGGGGATTGCCTTTGATTCTTGTTCAATCGGCGGCTCTCCCTGATTCTGAGAAACTACATCATCTTGCCAATCTTCGGATACCCCATCAACCAAGTAGGGAGAGGTAGGTTCATTCTCTCCAAACATATCAACAGGAGGCGCAAGTTGCGGAGGCGGTTCAGCCGCAAGCAAGGCCACCGGGGTATCATGATAAGCCTTGAGCAAGCCTTTGAAAATCTGCGGGGCAATCTCCATTTGAATATTCCAGGTTGTCCGCTTATGCGCCTTTCCATCCGGGTCTTTATAGCTCATTTCATATGGAACTCGCGTCAAGATGACGGGAATAAGATTCGGGGGGCGATTGATACCAGAGGCGATCTCAAAAACCCTCTCAACCATTTCGGTGATATGAGGGACATCATGCCATAAGCCACCAGTATGAACAGTTGCGGTTGCATAGCGTCCGACCTCTGGAATGATAATACTCAACCGACCAACGGCATCAAATGTAACCGCCCTGCCTGACTGAGTAGTTGCAACAACCATATCCTCGTAATAGCTGAGAATATCACCAACTCCAAGATTGTTATCAACAATCAATCTCCCGGCTGTGCTTTCGGGATTGTCAGGGATAGCGCAAACCTGACCGCGCTCGATCAAGCGTTGACCATTCGTTATATCGAACAACAGGGTGATAACTACCCCGTCAGACCGGGCAACCAATTGACCATAAATGTAAGCCTCAAACCAGTAATCCCAGGTCTTATCTTTATCGTCATAGGCCAAGAATGCGTTTATTTTGTCCGGTTCATCCCCGTACACGCTTTCAATAATTGATTTCGTTTCGTCATCACTGTCATCAAAGTGAAAAACGAAATAAGAAACTTCTTTCGGCCTTGTAACAATCTCCCCCGTCCGTTCATCTAGTTTGGGTTTATTCGTCTTTCTGTCCATCACTGGCACTTTGATTCCCTTGCGAATGTTCATGATCTTTGGCAAATGTTGCTTTCGTAAGTCAATATTTCTGATAGGCATCTTTTTTCTCCTAGAATCCTAAATCTTTTAGATTTTCCCCTATCGTCCTGATTGGCTCAGGCAGGGGAATATTCAACGCCTCGGAAATCGCCTCTCTATTTCGGGAATAGATTAGATAATCCTCAGACTGTTGAGTCAATACAAATTGATAGCTCACATATCCAATAGTGTCCTCCCGGCAATGGCGGCACAATAAATAATTTCCAATGTCATCCCCGGTCGGGCTTGTAGCAGGCAGGATTTCCCAATCCATTTGCCAACAGTTAGAACAATGACGGTGATTCTCAGTTCTCGCCGCAACCTCATAAGGCATAGGCTCAACCAAGTAAGGACTCCCGCAAAAGTCAATGTTCAGGATTTCTCGGCATCCGGGGCAATTGTGAACTGGAACCCCTACCCCCTCACGATCTGTTTTGGGGAAAAAAGCGGGGATTGTTTCACCGTCCGGGGCAATGAAAATCTCAGCAAAAACCAACTCCCCGCAGTAGTGCCGGAATGCACGAGGTTTAGTCATTACCCACCTCCACAGGCTCAACATTCTCAAACCATTCTTTTTGTTCTTCGGGCGTCATTTCTTTCAGGGGCTTGGGGGGGATATGATCAAGGTCAACTTCTACCGCCTCAACCTGTAATGCTTTCAACATCTTTACCCGCTCTACGATAAGAGGATACAATTCACGTAATTTTTGTTCAGGGCGATTGTCATACCATTCTTCCCAACCAGAATCAAGCGATTTCAATTCGTTTAGGGCATCGCCAAAATCCAGAAGAAAGATTTCCCGCTCTGAATCAATTTGGGCATTGATCTCACGGGCATATTGAGCATGTCGGCTATTTCCGTTGAAAATTCCAATTGCGCGTTTAGTCATAATATCTCCTATTTTGTGGATGGTTTATATAGAGAATCTTACTACAAAACAGAGAATGTGTCAAGATGCTTTATTGTCAACAAACCGCCAATGACGATTTACCCAACGCTCCACAAGGTGAGAAACAGGCAACCAATCCACATACCAATCCACATAAGGCGTTGACCAATGCCAACCAATCCAATCTTCCCAATCAGGAGAGTCAATATTAGGCGACATTACACAATCAATAGAAACATGATCAGCTTTGAAAATTCCCGGAAATCCGGTTTCTATCCATGAGTCAATTTCTGTAATTTCAATATCTGCCTTGCAAATCGGGCACTTGAAGGGAGGCGGGGTTGGGGGGATTTCTCCCATGTTCAAAAGGCGGCGAAATTCAATTCTATTTACTTCGGTTTCAGGTGTAACCTTGTTGTGCTTACAGTACATTTCTACAAATTCTTCCGGGGGAGTACCGGGAAAACCTTCAAGCACCATTTCGATTTCCCCATATTTGGGAACATCAATCAACCTTCGCAACGGTTCAAAGCGTGAGTCTAGAAAAACGTGTTGCCCATATTCAACAGGCTTTTCGCCCCTCTTGAAACCCATTACCTTATTCACCCCCCGGCATATCTGACCGGGTTTTGCAAACTTCCAACCATTGCGCCGGGTAACAGTTTTCAGGCCGCTTTTGTATTGATTCGGGGTAAGAGCGAATGACATATTTCTCATTCCGGCAACGCATCCTCAATCCTGTCAAGCAACCACAACTTGAGGGTAGGCTTATTGTCAAAGGCAAACTTGGCGATCAACCGTACCAGTTTAGACACATTCGGCTGTTTCTTCCCGTCCCTGCGGCGAAGGATTTTCAAATCCTTTGCCTTTTCCGAAAGCCAGTCTGAAACCTCATCGGGGGCTTGGAAACTGAAACTTTTCCGTTCCCCTTTTTGATCTATGCCCACCAGGGCAAACCACCCATCAAAGGCATCCTCCCTATCACGAGCAAAATCAATCAGCAACCGGGCGATGTTTGAAACGTTACCAACTTCCTGCCCCTTTGATCTGCGGGTATTGTTCAACGCAAAAGCAAGCGCATCCATTTTTTCGAGGCTTGCAACGTCCATGTCAAGTGTATTCATTCTCATTGCTCTTTTCTCCTATTCTTTTACGGGGTTATCTTTGCAAAGTGGCGTGATTGCTTGCCAGTAACAATCCAGTGGATTGGACAACTGGACAACATCACGACTGCCTGGATAACACCATTCTTTCCAATCTTCTGCCCACCATGCCACAAAATAACCATGCCTAGGCGTTGATACAAGGACATCTTCCATCGGCGGTTTTTCTTTTGACACTAATTTCCACATACAAGCCACCTAACGGTTTGCGTTAGCGGCAAAGGAGCGCCGCCAAACAAAAAACCTTCTGGATAATTATCAGGCAAGACAAAAATCCTCATAAAGTTGTTTCTTTGGGTTATTTCATCCATCATTCACCTTCCTTCCTGCCCCTTTGCGGGGTTATCCATCCTTCTTCTGTGTAAATTCCATGCAAAACGGAACCCGTACCACCGTCAAGTGCATGCTGTGTTGGGCAGACTGATAATTTCGCCAGACATTCAGGTGAGCAAACTTCTTTTTCTGCTAAGTCACCGTCAACGCATTCAATCCAAAAGCAATTCACGCCACAAACTTTGCAAACATCAATCTTGAACATGATACCTACTTTCACCGGAATTACGTCTGCACGTTTTGTTAGGCCGCCTAATAATCATCTTCCCAATCATCTTCGTAGTCGTAAGATAGCGAGGCGCGAAAGTTCCGATCTTCAAGTTCTTTCACGTATGCTTGCTGTTCAGGCGACCACTCCGACTGTGGAAAATTTTCTTTGATAGCCTGAACCTTGCGCTCCAATTCTAGCGATGGTGTTCGATCAATCGCCGCAACACGCTTGGCAATCTTGTACTGTTTGATTGCCTTATCTACCAGCCGTTGAGCATCTTTGCGAAGATTGTCAACATCTTCAAGAGAGACATCTTCGGCTGATAATGCCACTTCAAAATGGCAATAATCATAACTATTCATCACCTTGATACTTGCGTTCATGGTTTCCTTTCTGCCCCATTCTCAGGCAAGGGGCGGCCTAACGGTTCGCTTTACCTGCGGGGGGGCGGGTGCAGGTAACTTCCCTTCGGCGGTATCCGCTTCTGGGGTGAATAATGCTTGCTGCGCGGGTGAATCCCCCACGTCAGGGTGCAAGCGGTTGTTAGAAGGCGTAAAGAGCGATGGCTGTAAAGCCGCCGATTGTATGCGCTTCTCAGCGATGGAATAATACTCAGGTGAGATTTCACAGCCTATAAAATTTCTATCAAGTTGCAATGCGGCAACGCCTGTTGTGCCTGAACCCATGAATGGATCAAATACTGTTTGCCCTACAAGGCTAATATTTGAAAGCATTTTCTTCCATGCCTTTATAGGCTTTACGCATGGATGCCCGTTCTTTTCGGCTTTCTCGGTGAGTTGGTAGGAACATGGAACGCCCATGTTTTTCTTTGACGCATTTTTGCCATAATAAAAAATTGGTTGCGCGTCAAGATTTCCGAACACTTGCAAGCCAACTGCGGCAGGCTGATAAAAGCAACCAAACGAATCAGGCTGGGGATACAAAGAAAAGTTTTTGTTACCCGGAGTAAGAACCACACACCCACAAACTGAAATAAGTTTCTTGACAATAGGCACAACAACTTTTTCGATGTACTCTGGCGTATCTTCAAACTCGCTGGAATAATTACCTTTGCCACGCGCAAGATTTATTTTGCCAGATGAGCCTTCTATGCCATAGGGCGGGTCTGTAAACACGACATCAATATCGCCGTGTTTCAGAGACTCGATTATTTCTCGGACATCCTTGTTGTGCAAAGTGAACATGTTTTAGCCTTCTAACGGTTTGCGTTAGGCGCAAGGGCGGTATAACTTTGGCAGTAAAGAACCACCGCCCGCCCTTGTCGCCTGCACGCTGTGTTAGCCTGCGCCAAAGATACGCACAGACTCTTCCAACTCAGCACCAGATTGCAGGCGTGAAACCTGCGCTTCGAGTTCTTCAACGCGGGCAAGTAATTCCTTTACAGAATTACGTAACTCTGAGACTTCACTTTCGTTATCAGGCTCAAAGGTGGTTGTCATGTATTCCTGTTTCCTGCCAATTGCGGATTCGCACCCACCAACAGGACATTGATTTGTTTGGTAGTGATGGATGCTGTTATCACCGCCACAATTTTTACATTTATCACGTGTGTTCATGTTTTCTCCTTGCCCGCACGAAGCAGGCTAACGGCCTGCATGAGCGGCGGACGATAAAGCTGTCAGGATTTCAGGTAACATTTCTACCGTCCGCTCCATGCTTTGTTAGCTGGCGTTATTTTTATTCCAGCAAGATTGACAGGCAAGGCGACCATGTTCGTGATAGCCAGCCCATACCGTATCACTCAAATCTTCAAGAGTTTTATACTCTTTGCCGCAATACTTACACTTCTCGCCAAGATACATTGACAAAGCAATTTTGACTGCGGATTCATGCGAGACTTCAAAACCAATTTCTTCTGACATTGTTTCCTTCTTTCTCTGGCAAAGAAGCCAGCTAACGGACTTGCGTTAGCCGCCGTTGCACACTGGACATGTTTTACGCGCTGATGTGCCATCTGGAACCATGCCAGCGTGACAATTCGGCACAGTGCAACGAGTCGGCTGCACGCGTTGTTGGGCAGCGTCTGGATTGAGTTCACTCAAAAAAAACATACGCCGTCCGCTTGCCTTCATAAAATTTAGCTTTTTTAGCGCATCATCTACTGATACACATTTATCTTGAGTTGTTATCATTTATACTCGCTTTCGTTTGGACGAGTCCGCCCAACTAGTGTTTATGCGGAATGTACATTTTTTGATTTTAGTTCCGGCATGAACTTTTTACCATAATCAAGCCAGCTTGAAAATTCTTTTCGTTTACTCTCAGGCCAAAAGGCCGGGGGTTGCCTGTCTAAAATACTTCTCAACCACGTAGCAAATTTGAATAACTCCTCTTGCCCGGTTTCAACAGGCAGGAAAAGGTTTTCCATTTGTGAAACGGTCAAGGGGCGATCTGATTCTTTGCGCTGGTTTATGCAGGCATCCAAAGCCTCGGAGGGGGATTCTACGAAATCATCCCGGTACAGTTTTCGGGCAGATTTGAAATGAGACATTGTAAGCCCTGCCTCTGTCCATCCTGTGATTGATTCATCCTGAAATCCCGCAATCCCCTCAACCCAATCTCTGACCGTCCGAGGCTTGCGGCCTCTCAGGGCATAGGTAGCAATTTCATAGTACACGGTTTCAACCGGGATGGTTGCATTAGAAATCATGTAATCCCGTACTTTTTGGGCGATCTCAAAGATATTGAATTCAATTGTATCGCCGTGTTCCTTGATCTCAGCCAAAAATTCGGGGGAGCAAAATGTCAAACTTTGACATTTCTCTTGATATACAACTGGTTTTGTTTCAGTTTTCACCTTCATTTCTCCTATCTGCATCCATCTTATCATGGCTTGCGTTGCTTGTCAAGAACGTTTCATTACGCAAACTCTACCTGTTTAGTAACAGCATTTTCAAATTTCGTTAGGGTAGGTCTGAATACAAGTTCAACGCTCCCAACAGAACCATTTCTATGTTTTGCTACAATCACCTCAACAATGTTTTGGGTTGCGTTCTTTTCGTACAGGTCAGCGCGATAAATAAACATAACTACATCGCTATCCTGCTCTAATCCCCCACTTTCGCGCAGGTCTGATAACACAGGCCGCTTATTTGATCTCTGCTCTACTGCTCTGGATAATTGAGCCGCCGCTAAAACAGGAATATCAAATTCTTTTGCAACCCCCTTCAATCCGCGTGAAATTGCATCCACCTCCTGATAGCGCACATCGCTTTTTTCGTCTGATTTTTGTAGTTGAATATAATCTACAATCACAAGATCAACATCGCCTATTTTACGCAAAACCTTTCTAATCCCATTTGGGCTAATTGCAGGCATATCGTTTAGGATAATTGGAAGTTGGCTTATTTCCTCTACTCCATTTGTATATTTTACCCATTCATCCTCTAGTAATTTTCCGCTTCTCTGCCTGTCTGTTGGTACTCCACTAACCTGAGCAACCAACCTTTGAGCAGTTTGTTTATTTGACATTTCAAGACCAAAAATTGCAACCCGTTTTCCGGTTTCTGCAACGTTTTTTCCGATTGTGGTAAGCAATGCGCTTTTGCCCTGTCCCGGACGACCTGCAATAAGCAATAAGTCAGAACCATATACCCCCGTCAGCAGGGTATCCAAATCAATCAATCCAGTTTGTACGCAATGGATTTCTCCATTTGCGGCTTTTGATGTATGGGTATAAGCATCTGAAACGGCATCCCCAATTGATTGTGTATGTTTATCAGCCTGCCCATTAGTCACTTGAATTTCCCCGAATTTGTGAACCACATCAGAAACAATATCCTTTGCCCTACGCCCATTGAATGACCAAGCGGCAATTTGATTAGCTTGATTCAGTAATTCTCGTTTTACAGAATATTCTTTTAGTTGATCTGCGTAACTTTCGATATTCCCCGGCAACCCCGCCGCTTCGTGTATATATGACAAGTACACGAGTCCTACCTTTTGCCCATGACTTACATCCTGCAAGCGTCTATTGCGTTCTAAAAAATCACCTACGGTAATGGAGTCAATCTGCAACCCATCTTGATAGACATTTTCAATCGCATTCCAAACTGTTTGCAAGGAATGACTATAAAAATCGGAAACAGAGACAAAATCAGATACCAACTCGTAGGTTTCACGACCTCCCCTAAAAATCGTCCCTATAACGGTTTCCTCTATCTCTAAGTTTTGGGGAATATTTTGTTCTGTCATTCTTTTTTCCTTGTCATAAAATCGGCTATTTTATTTGCATCTTCTTCACTCAGAGGTTGACTAATAACAGCCGGGGGATTGGTAATCATTTCATCATAAAGGAAATCAAGTTCCTGCATATAACTAATCAATATTGCCAAGTCTCTTTGCTTTCCTGTTCCTGCTTCAAATTTTGCAAGTATAGGAGCAGATTTATTCTTGATTTTTTGCAACTTGATTTCGTAATATTCGGGGTTTGGTTTCGGGAGGCGGGGCATATTTTTTGTCATCCTCAGGGTTATACTTTACCTTTTTGTATTCCGGGCGATCTGGTTCTTGTTCTGAAAACGCACTAGGCCAAAACTTTTCAATCACATCAGGTTTCAACCAAATCCGTTGGTTGTCTCTCCTAAATTCATCGGAGTTGTACCACTCCATAAATTGCTCAATCGTTTCGCCTGTTTCCACTTCGCGTTTTATCAATTTCTTTTCGTATCCGTTCCAATCAGAGCGGGTCTTATCCCACTCTCTAGTAAGGTTCAATCCAACAGCGGCACTAACCCGCTCACGCATTTCAGTGATGATTTTTATTTCTGGTTGGGTCTGAGTAAAGAAGTCTAAAATATCTCCCTTGCTTGCTCTTTGTTTTTCAATACGTTCTTTTGCAGATTCTAAATCAGGTTTATATGATTTTTCTTTTTGTGCTTTAGCACCATTTGGTTTAACTGACGGTTTAACTAACGGATTCTCTCTAGTGGCTTGAGTCTCGTTTCTCAAGTGGCTTGAGTCTCGTTTCTCAAGTGGCTTGAGAAACACAGGATGACACATTGATTTGAGTTTTTCAATATTGACCTTATAGGAATTTGTATTGTATTTGCTTCTACCCTCATAAACTAAAAAAGTGTTTTGTTTTAGAGCCTCAATCGTATCCGCAAGCCCTTGATCACTCAAATTCCCCGTTTCTATTTTCAGGCGATTGTAACCGGGATAAGTACCCTCTCCCTCTTCGTTTGACTTATCGGCATAGCACAGCAAAAGAATTTTTGCAGTTGTTGATTTTGTTCTACGTGGTTTTCCGTTTTTTTCCCATTCAATATACTTTGGAAAATCTGCTTTCAAAACCGCTTCCATAACTCCTATACTCATAAGATACCCTTTCTCATAAATTCATCAGAAGTTTTATTGTACACGGCTCTCTTTTTTTTCAAATCCCATTTGCTCATACCTTATCCTTTTTTGAAATAAAAAAACTCCTCTGCTTATGGCGTTCTGCGATCTGTGGAAAGTGCCGTAACAATGAATGGGGCAAGATGCACAGAACGCCATAAATAGGGGAGTTCTCGTCATTGCTAGTTTACCGCTTTCCACACGGTCGGCACGTGTACTTGTCACGCGCCTAAGTTGTAAAGGTATTATACTCGATTTCTATCCTGTGTCAAATCAAATCTTCGTCAAAGTCTATCAATTCCATGATCTCCCTAAAATAATCATGGGCTTGATCAACCTCATTATCTGGCAGGTCGCTATCCTTGATATTCTGGTACATCCAATTAGCAATTCGCGCCATCCTCCCGGCCTTTTCTTGCCAGAATTTCTCACGTTCCTGTGTCCTTTTCAACGCCTTGCGAATTGCCCCAACCTCACACCCATCTAAATGGAGATTGCTTACATGCTCTTTACAAACTTTGCAATTCGAGTCCTTATCATATGCGCTAAATTCAAATATCATTCTTATCCTCTTTTCAAGGCGCAAATCAGGATGACTATTATCACTACATCGTAAACCAAAAGGTGTAACAGTTCAATCATTCTACGGTATCCAGTAGAGCAGGCAATTCAAGTGACACCTCTTTCTCAGCCCGTTTGACGACAACCGGGGAGAGGCCACGTTTCAAATTCAATATCTCCTAGAATTTGATGAAGCCGTGATAGTTGAACAAAATATGAAAACGGTCTGTTTTCGCTATCCGTTCAGAGGCGCGTTCTAATTCTTCATTGCTTTTGTATTCCCGCGCCTGCCTGCATTTTTCCAAGTCAACAAAGATAACCCTTTCATCTTCAAATTTCAAACCGACTCTAAGGGTTGATCTATCGCGTTTGTTGTATCCGTTGCGATATATCTTGTTGAATGTACCAACCCAAATTACAGTACCAGTTTCCCCAGCCTGATATTCAACCTCTGTCCCTCGCTTCTTATCCTTGAATGTGCCAGAGTCCAAAACTGCTAACAAATCCCCCCGGCTTGCATCTTGCGGTTTATCACGTTCACGAATATCCTGATTTTTCAAGATTTCAAACAAACTAGCCTTGAAATATTCCCGAGCCTTTTCAAGTTCGCTTTCGGGAATGTCACGAGGATATTCATCAACAGGCGCAACGGTCGGGGCGGCGCATCGTGTAGTACCGTAAAACTCAGAGCGGATTTCCTGCTTTTCGGTATCCCAAAAAACAGCATAAAAATCTGAATCGCTTGGGCCGTTCAATTCTCTATCTGCAAGTAAGTATTTAGTCATTCTCAATATCTCCTATTATATTGGATGGTTTCGATAAGAGAAGTATAAGGGATTATCTTTTATTTGTCAAGAGTATTTATTGTAATAATACCATTAGATAAAAACCAGCCCCAAAGCTAGGAGGGCTTCGGGGCTAATCAGGATGAGGGAGTCACCCTGACCATCTGCATACAGTTTAGCGCAACATTCCCCGCCTGTCAAGATATTTTCCAAAATTGGGTATTGACAACATCTGTCAAAACCGTATAATGGGAATATGCCTACAAAAAAAACCGAGGACGATCTAAAAGAACTTCAACGCATTTGGTATCAAAAACAGCAAAGCCTTATGCCGAGGATGACCCTGAATCTAATGGCAGAAACGGCGCGATATAAATCGCATGGGTCTGTTTTGAACCTGCTTCCCAGGATGATAAAACGAGGAATGGTCAGAGTAAGGGATGACGGGAAAACCACCCGGTACGAAATAATTGAGCCAGTAGAGGAAAAATGAACATAAACGAGATTAGCGAATTAGGGGCAATAATCATCGGTCTTTCGGTCGTGATTTTAGTTTTCCTGCAATTACTTATTTCGATATTCCAAGAAATCAATTCATCGCCAACGAAAAGCAAGCCATTCACGATCTCATATTTTTGGGACGATGAAGAAACCCGCGCCTCAGTTGGGACTTCGTTCGCGCACCCAAACCAGTTTATCAGGTCAGGAGAAATCACGGTTGAAGATTGCAATCAGGCAATAGACGAAATCAATTCCCGCAGGCCAGCGGAGGGAGAAAACGAACAACTGTATAAAACGGATGTAGTTGTTCAGGGCGGAGAGGTCATATCGGTAGAGGATAACTTTTTTGATCTAACTCCACCCTCTGCAAGCAACCTGTTTTCTTTGTTCACAAAAACACACTCACCTCCCCCCATAAAAACACGGAAGCGAAAATGAGCAACACTAGATTTATAGAGCAGGTCTATCATAGGTCAAAATTATTTCGGTATCTTATGATAATTGCGTTGGGAATATTTTGGGCTTCTTGCCTTTATCCGTTTGCATGGATGTATCTATATCCAGAGACAACCGATCTGACTATGGTTGTGGGAGGCGCATTGATAGGGTTTTTGTTTTTCGTCCTGTCAGGTCTTGTCCATTTGATCTTCGCGGGATTGTACTGGCTGGTTTTGGTCGGGAACGGTGAGCTATGAAAAAAGTGGTTATCTCTGTTGTACTTGCAATTGCTTTGGTTTTTGGTTATCGCGCCTGCTCAGATATTGAGCTACCAACTACCAGCGCAATTGCAGAGCAGTCAACCGTAACAGTACAACATTCGCCAGAACCAACCAGGGCAAAGCCAACGCATACCCCCATTCCTACGGCTACAATCGGCTACGAATTGACCGCTCAGGCATGGGAGAGTCAGGCCAATGAAGCACAGGCACAGGCCAATATAGAGCGCGAAAAAGCGAACAATGCAGTTGGAACTACCAACGCATTAGAGGCAATGCACATTGATGCAACCGCCCAGGTTGAACAGGATGCGCATGATAGGGAAATGGAAAAACTCGCACTAGAGCAAAGGCGTCTTGACCTGACTGCTACCGCTTTCCCGGCAGTCATGGCGCAAAAAGACAGGGAAGCTCAGGTTGCGCTTGCAATCGCACAGGATGAAGCCATGAGAATCGCGGCAACCCAAACCAAAGAAGCCACTGAAATGGCAGATAGAATATCTTATATTGGAAATATCGCAATGATTGTTTTTGGGATTGCAATTATTGTAGTTATCGCATTTCTGTGGATAGTTGTCAGAGCAAGTCGCATTTACAGGGAACAAGCACCAGCAGAATCGAAGACAGCAAACACGTTTGACAAATATTACGAAACCTCGCAAAAAGAAAAAGGGAAAAACGGGATTGAGTTTGACTTCTGTCATGGTACACGCATTTGGGCGGGGATTGCGTTTTGTAGCCTCGATCAACTCTATGAATTCTGCGAAAGGATTGTTGTTAGCGGGGAGACATTAGGCATAAACAAATGGGAGGGAGCAGATGACTCAAAAACACTTTGGAGCCGTGATGTTTTTGTTTTCTTCCGTGAGAATTTCTTGATTGATAATGGCTTTGCAATCGTTGACGAAAACGGCCTTTATCATATAACAGAAATAGGGAAATGGTTTTGTGGCTACATAAAAAGAACAAAACCAACCCACTTCCCCATAACGATTGTATTTCCAGAAAATGCAATTTTCCCCGATCAATTCACTCATATGAGCGCGAATCATAGGGTAGATGACGGTGGGGAGGAGGTTGACGACACTGAGTCTCCTGTAATATCAGGCATAGTAATCAATTGACTAGACAACTAGAGAATGGAAAAAAGATGAAAATAAAACTAAATGGCGACTATCTCCCAATCGTGGCGGGGATTGTGCAAGCTGTATTATTTAGTGTTGCGGGGGATATATATTTTCAGCGATGGTACATGGGCGCAGTCGCGGGTATTATCCCCTCCCTATCTCTAGCCTTTGGGTCGTCTAGGGTATCAGCTATCCAATCTCCGAGGCGCAGGTATTTAGGTTATGGGGCAATGGCATTAGCTTTGTGCCTATCGCCCGTTGCGGTTGCGCCTGCATTATGGATTGAATTGTCCGAAACAATTTTGGAGTCATGGGTCGCAATTACTGTGGCTGTAGCATGGGCGTCTTTGCCCGATCTGTCTATTGTATTTGCGGCGGTTGTCGCTGGGAAATCGCTTTTTTCGTTGAAAAGCGAAACAAAACCGAAGCAGACCGAAAGCACACCGAAACCGACCAAACCGACCAAACATAAAACCGAATGCCGATTCGGTTGTGGTTGGTCTGACCAATATCAGACCGAACGCGGAGCGATCAACGCAACAAACAGTCATGAGGGCAAGTGTAGAAAAAACCCTCTCAATAAACCGCTTGCGGTAGATTTATTTGAGGGCGCAAGAGGCAATAAAAAACAACAATGATGCACAAAGACAAAATCCCCTGTTTGCTTTTGTTGATAGCCCTCGCAACTGTTATATGGTTGTCGTTCGCAATTTTGTTTTTTCTTGGACGATTGTGAGGTAAAAATGGGAGAAATTTTAGGCAGAGTTGCATATATATGTTGCGGCATGGGTCTATTGATAATTTTGATCTGCTACGCAATCACCCACTATGCTAACAAATATTGGTCTGAAATCGGCAATAAATATGAGCAATAAAAGACGCGGAAACAAAGGGGAAGAAATAGCGAGGATAAAACTCGCTGAAATTGGCGTATGTATGCCCGAAGAAATCCCTACCCCGTTTTCTGTAGTTAGTATTTCCAGTGGGGGCAAGGTAAGAGGCTTTTTCAAAAAAAAGGCAACCGGGGATATTATGGGGCACAGGACAGATGGAGTCGCAATTCGCGCGGAGGTCAAGACTTCCAGCGTTGACGAAAACCTCACTTGGGGAATTATGACCAAGCATGGGAAACATCAAATTGACTATTTGAACAAACACGCGATTCATGCGCTCAGTTTTGTAGTTTGGGTCAGGCATGATAACGAGGCTCTTGTCATGCAATGGCCTATCCCCGGATTTGGGCCTCGGAAATCAATCACTTTGGAAAGAGCAAGAGAACTAAATCTGACAGATATTGACCGGGCAAAGGGGCATGTAAATCTAATATGTTGCGATTGTGAATATTGTATGGAGGAACTATGAAATACTGTGGACAATGTAACACAAAAGTTTCTGACAAGGTAACTAAGTGTATAGTGTGCAACAATACAGAATTTGTAACCAGTGAGGAATATGCTGAAATAGAATCCTATAAAGAAAAATTTCATGAGCTATCTAGGGCATATGCAAAAGGACAGAGAATAATAAAAGCCTCTTGGTTTTTCATTGGTTTCTTTTCAGGAATAGCCGCAACCCTGCTTTTCTTTTTCCTGTGGTTTGTTTTCGGCGGGGGATTTTAGTTGACAAAACAACCTAGACGCTATACAGGCACGACAGGGCATAGGTAAATTCAAGAGGGAGAGTATAAAGCAGTTCCTATATGCCAAACCCCGGTTTTTCGCGTTAGAAACGCTCCTGTGCGTTTTTACTCTAAAAATCAAAATCCCCGCCTGATTGACGGGGATTTCTTCAATGTCGAACTTCGACTCTTGATCACTTTCGCGCCCGGAAACCGGGAGCGTTGTTTTCTGCCAATTTCCCACCGACACCAAACAAGGCAAGCACCGCCAACACAAATACTATGCCGGAAATAGCAACGCCTCCAAAGGCATCAGGGACAAGATTTTCAATTAGAGAGATCAATTGAGCAGAAATAGCCATTGCCAAAGGCATTTTGAATTGATCGAGAAACTTCAAAAACGGCACGAGGGTAATCAACTGGACGAAAACCCAACTAATTGCCCATACTACAACAGCGGTAATACCTGTTTCAACAGGTTCGGGCAGGTCTACAAAACCCATCCCAACAGTACCGCCAACAGCGGGCAAAAGCACAACGAGGGCTACAATGATAACAGGGGCTAGATATTTCATGTTTGACTCCTTTTCTATTTCTTCATTGTACCAAAGAATCACGACTCAACGTGATTCTTGATCACATTCAAAAATCTTTCCTTGTCAAAATTTTTTCCAATATTATCCTCCTTCCACTTCTCAACGGATGGATTTGTATACTTGCATTGGCCCAAAACATCCACGATGCTCATACTCTCAAGTGTAACCGGAAACCTGTGAATATCTTTATATAGTTTGTAGCTTTTGGGCGGCAAGCCTGTAATAGTTTCCGGTATAGATGTTTCTCCATAAAATACAGTGGGTTTCCCCCTCGCAACCGCAAGAGCGGCGGGGGTTGTCGTAGATATAACCAGAGAAGATTTATCAATCCGTTCAATCATTTCTTGAGCAGGATTTTTTGATTGCCTCGGATTCGTGGTGATAACCCGCATTCCAAAATCCCCATCCTTCAAGTTGGGGAATTGTCCATCTAATCTACATATGGTCACGGACTCAAAATAACTTGCATATTCCCGTACAAAAGATAACGCCTGATTATCTAAAATCTCCTGACGACCTTTATCTTTTCGGGGTCTTGCGGGAACAAACAACAATCGTTTCCCGTCTGTTTTTTGAAAGGGTAAAACTTCACAACGCGGAAACCCAACTACTTCAATGGGGTAGGGGTATCCGTAACTCTCCATTGACAATTTCGCACCGGGAGCAGAAACAAAATTACAAGCAACGGGCAAGGGGTTGTATACCCCATCCCACAACCAATAGGTAAGGGGCGTATGAGGATAGATAAACCCTTTGTGTTTTTCTAAAAATTTTTCTTTTGTAACCCTTCGCCTGCCTCTGCTTTCATGGTCAAAGAGAAGAAAATCAGCATCCTTCAATCGCTTTGTGTATTCATACCCCGCAACACGTAAAGCATAGACAAAAGTATTTGCCGCGTCTTTGTTTTGTGATACCGCAAATTTTTTACTCATTGCAAAAACCTTTGTTCAATGAACTTTATATAATCAATCCAGGTAGCCATATCATAATAATATTCCATTTCAATTTGTGTACTTGAAAATTCCTGTAAAGCTAGATTGATTGCATCTGTATAAGTTTCGAGTGCAGAAACACGCCATAGGTCACGAACTTTTTTATCCCATCCGAGCATCCCCCAAGCAAGCCCAGGCTCACCCATTTGTTTGTTGATCACAACCCCATCCCGTAACATTCCGAATCTCTCTGATTTGTCAGTTTGAAAAACCCCCAAAGAAAACCCTGTTTCTGGCATCTGCTCAAATATCCCTTTGGGGCAATAAGTATCAGGCATTGTGAAATAATAATAATCCGCTTCGACCTCAAGAGCCGCAAGCATAGAACCCCAAAAGTCAAGCTCCATATGAGTATTATCCAAAATAGAAAAGTTTTTTGTAATGCTGCTCCTAGTGATATGACTACAAATATCATGCCTCGTTTGATCACTGACAGTAATAACAATTTCATCACATGGAAACAATTCAATGCTATGGTTCAATAACCAGTTCTTATCACCACACGGTAACAAGAACTTAGGATAATAACCCCAGCGCTTTCCGTATCCGGCCGCAGGAATAACACCGATTTTTTTCATAGGTAACTTTTCACAATCTCTATAAAACGTTTTGCCCTAAACGGATACCCTATCATCCTACGCCTCCAATCCTTAATTTCTTCATCCGAGGAAACCGCTCGGCGCAAAAGTCCAAGCGTGTCATCGGTTTCGAGGATGTCCAGGGGATAGGCAAGCAAATCAACATACTTATTCCAATTCCGGGCATACTGCACCGAGCCGCCCCGCTTTTGAATATGTGTAGGCAATGACCTCTCAGCCATCATAACGGTAGGGATACCATACGAGACCGATTTCCAAGCAAAGGTTTGATGTCCTACTGAAACATCAGCCTCATTCAGTTGTTGTAATTGAGTTGCATCTTCCTGACCCATATATCCAGGCACATATCTTATGTTTGGATGGTTGACTTGCTTCAATCCAGAATCCCATAAGTTTTTTATGTACCTGACTGTAAGAATAATGTCATCTGACCGGGCAAGTTTTTCAAGCCTCTTGAAAGTTTCTGCATTCACATCTTGATCTACTTTACTACACCGGGGATGGATAGGGGCAAACAAAACATTTCTTGGTTCTTTGCGGGGTTTGAATTTACGAATTTGGCAGAGTGTCCAGCCTACCGGATGAATCGGTTTATCAAAACCGTAACTTTCCATGATCTCTTTATGGCCCCGCGAAACTACAAATTGAGCGGTTGTATGCTCCCACCCGTCCTCAATATCATTCACTAGATTGGGTCTTGCAGTATGGGGGATTAGGAATGTTGTCTTTGCCCCTAAATTTCTCATTTTATTTAGTGCCGCCTTGCGACCCATGATGTCACTATCTGTCAGGACAATTTCAAGACCTTTTTGAAAATCCCTATTTTCAAGTTTGTTGTAGCCTACTCCCTGTAATGCCCGGACATAAGCATTTCCTTTATCTTGGTGATTGAAGCACACAAAACTATTAGGGGGAGCAATATGTACCGGAATATGAGCGTAGCGGCGGCGATTATATCCACTTCCTGTACGCGGGGGATTCCGCTCATTTTTTGGAATTGGAAAAAATGTATTCCTGTTACATTTCCTGCAATTATATTTATCAACGTTTCTCATTCGCTTGACAAATATAATCCGATCACTATTGCAATGTCGGCAATTCATCGCCATAAAAACACCCTCAGCCTGTTTCTAGGCATCATCAATAAGCTCAAGTTCAAAGTCAATTGTAATATCGGAGGCTACAGCTGATCCTTGAGCCATAAATCCAAAATCACAGGGGCCGACATAGGGGCCGTTTGGATAATCAGGTTCGTAGTGCATTTCTCCGCTCAAACCCACCCATTGGTTGACAAGCCTCATAGACGAATATGGAGCGGTAACTACATCTGCATTCGGTCGTTGAAAACATAGTACATTCAGACTTTTAGTGGAATCCACATAAACATCGGCAGAACGGAAGTAACCAGTTTTGCCGCTCGGAATAGTATAGACAGATATTTGAGATTGTGCAACCGGAAACGGGGTAATAGGTATTCGAGTCCAGGTAGCTCCCCCACCAGCGACACGGATGGTCAATATTCCAGCATGAGAGCCAGCAGCAGGGGTTGCATAAGTTCCAGACTCAGAAACAAGCCACCTAAAAATGCGCAACCACGAACCAATTGCAACTGGAGTCACTCCATTTGTGGCGAATGTTTGCGTTGATAGTTCCCACGTTACTGCGGATTGTATCCCTTGTACTATTATCTCTCTTGCGCCGCTTCCGGCAGAATTGTCATTCGCACTACTTGATAAAAATTCCAGCGCAACAGGAGCAGTAGGGGTATTGTAAGTGTTTGAAATTGTGACCGGGACTAGAGTCGCAACAACGGACGCCGAACCACCGAATTTATGGACGACAGATTTTCCAGTTCGATTTCCGCGCTGCACCTCTAGGAAATAATCTTCCTCCGGCGAAACTGGCAAAACAACACCTGTCTCGTATTCCTCTAAACTGACCTTAAAATTGCCTGCGGTTGTAGCCTGAAAATCAGCAATCGTCCCATCTGGTTTACTCCCCTGAATTCTGGAAATAGTAGAAATTGCCTTGACGATTACCACGTATGCCAACGCGCAAGTATCCGCAGTGTGGAACTCGATCAAAAGTTGATTAAATTCAACAGGAGCAATGTCAGGGACAAGAAGGGTTTTATCTGTGTTATCTCCGCTTTCATCTATCAAAACTGTTGAGATTGCATCTGCCCCAAATCCTAAAATGGCAGTAATTTTTGTGTTACTAAAGGATGTCCCTGCAACTGTTCCAATCCCTAAAATGCTCGTCCTTATAGCCTTTTTCAGGTCAATCAAAATTGTTTTCGGGTTTTCTGACGTAGAATTGACCAACACACCAGAACCATCAAACAAGGTTACAACAGTTCCTCCCGTCCAATTTGTTGAAGTGCTTGTGTCTCTATCAATATCAGGCTTGAACACTCTATAAGGTGATATTGGTAGAGGATTCTGGACACTGATATTTTGAAACGATTTCCCATCGCCGCTATCAGCGGCTAAGATTGCTTTTATCAACCCCGCATCGTCAACGCCTGACAAATCAGAATCAAGCCTGTGAGAAAATTGAACACTGGCAACCCCTGAATACATAACAGTCAAATGGAAATGCGTTGTAGGACTTGCGCCGTTTGTATAACGTATCTTGAAATATGGCAAAACCCGTTGAATCTTCCAAGTTTTTACCGTATCCAAATCTTCTGAATTTATTTCAAATTCATCTGTTACATGCCAATCTACATTATCAAAAGAAAACAAACATTCAATACCATTTGCGGCACTAATAACATCTGCAATTACTGAAATAGTAATTTCCCCATAATGCAAAACATACTCACTTTCACCGTTGTAAACCCCACCAGCCGCCAAATTATCATTTGTAGAATTTTGTGTACTTTCAACCCCGGAGCCACCTATTCCAAAAATAGGAGCATGATACCCGCTCCCTATATCTTTCCATAATTGGATTAGCTCAAAATTTGCATTCGAGCCGGGTTGATTCAGGTTTACGCTTGCACCCTTATCTACCATTTGCACACCTCAAACCCATAACTTTCAATAATCCATTTGAATGATCAACCCATTTCAGTCCGTCACGTTCCATAAGTGGCTCAACAACTTCTTTCATCCATAGGCCTCCTTGTACCCAATCCCACATAGTTGATACATCTTTGTATTTTGTAAACATTTTGGCAGTTCTAAACCTATCTGGTTGGTAAGTAGGATAGTTATAGTTGTGATGTTTATTTTGGTCTTTGAAACAAAAATCCATTCCAACGGTATGAACTTCCGAAACCCCTAAAACCCCGGCATGATGTAACAATTGGGTTGCTACCGTTCCAACCCTAAATTTTATCCGCTTGCTTGTCAATGTGCCGGGATGGTCAAATAGAGGGCCAGCCAAATAACCATGTTTGTATTCCCTGAAAGAGAAATCTTGCATTTGACTCTCATAGTCATCGCCTAATTCCCCAATCCGTTTTATACAAATGGATTTCTCTTTAGTCCTGTAATCCAACAAATCCCAACTTAGATAAGAAATCAATCTGACCTTAGCATTGTGCTTATTGGTAATGATTCCCATGATTTCCTGATAGCGTTTGTCTCCCTGTACCGCCTTGCCTGACGCCATGTGCATATTCTCTGTAACCATGTGAAAATCAAGATTGTCTATATTGAAACAAGTACCATTCGCTCCTAAGATCACATCCGGGTTTATATCATCCCTGACAGACTCCCAATTCTCAGCCGAATTTCCACCAAGTACAAGTAAGGCTTTCCCACCATAATAAGCCCCTTTGAATTTCTGTACCCCTTTCACGTCATGGGATTGGCGCATTGATCACTCTCCTACTTAGGCGGATTATATGGCAACCGTATTTCTTCGCCGTCTGAGTAGAAATGTAGGAACTCAGCAGGGTAATGACCGTTAGTATCACGAGGAATGAAAAACGGGTACAAAACATCTGTGCCGCTCCCGTCCTGATATGTTGGGAATCTTCCAATGACATAGGCATACCCCAAATGATTGGGATAGACTACGCCTCGGTCATTCGGGAATTCTGTGAACTTCTTCGGATAGATGATACCCGCTTTCAAAATACGCGGGTCTGCTTCAAGTAATTCAGGAATTACTTCTGGCAACTTCTCGTTCACTTCATAACCATAAGCTCTTACCCAGGTATCATCAATCCGTTTTACTGCAATGGTATTAGTGTGGACAATAAATGGGTCAATCTTTGAATCGTCCTTGTCCAAGTTTTCTTGGTTGATGTAATCTTTGCAAATATCAACCCCGGCAAAATTCGTAATGAAAAGACCGTGAGAATATTCTGCCCCGAACACCTTTCTAATATGAGCGGCCTGATCGGGGGGTAGTTCGTTCAATTTCTTACCATATCTTTTTACCGCCAGCACATCAGCCGCAAATTCTTGTTTGCCTTTGTCGAACACCGAGCGGCTTGTATAGGTGTGATAAACCAACCTCGGCCCCATTTCTCCAAAACGATGGACGCCCGGAGTACCTTGCCCTCTATCCGTTAGATTGTTACTGCGAATATCATAGTCAAATCCAACAGAATCGCCATACGCCGGAAGCAACCAATCGGGTTTTACCCAAGCAAGTTCGTAGCCTTCTGGATAAACAAGGTCATTTGATGGAGGAGGAACACTGACTAAAACCTCGTTGCTCCCGTCATCATAATTGATGGTCAACCTAGTCATTCTGGTATCAGCCTTTCGCTTGACCCGTCATCATAATTGATTATCGCATCAGCTATTTTTCTTCCCTCTGTAGGCGGTGGTTCTGTTGGGTCTTGCGGTTCGCTCAATATTGTAGCCCGTTCCCCGTTCGGGGGGTAAATGTAATTGGTATACTTCGTTGGGTTTCCATCGGCATCAATCGCAATCACAAACCACTGATAATTTTGGTCATTCGGATAATTTACATCATCCACAATTGCGTACCAATCGAATTTTTTATCTGGGTAAATCCGCTCTCCTATGTCAGACCCGGAAACCGCGCCGGGTTGATCACGAACAGTCATAGTTTTTCCAAGTTTTTCTTGTGCTTCACCGGGTATCATTTCGCCTCCATTTGGCGGCGGCTCAATTGGTGGTTCTGGCAAACCGTCCAATTCTGCCACCTCCAACATAACACAATTGAAAACATTGCGCATAATTTTCTCGCCATCGTTATTATAGCCATTTATAACTTGACCGTCTACCGCGATGGTCATGCTACCGCCGCCATCCCCATCCCCTCCCATCACAACGCCGCGCGAAATCAGTTCTAAACCGAGTTTGGTCAAAGTCCAGCCTGCGGGGGGAGTTTTGCCATTGTCAGGTTTATAGTAATCCCACCCATCCTTTGCACAAATTATCAAATGACCATCCGGGGTGAATCCGAATCCAATTCGAGAGTTTAGTTCCCCTGTTTCCTGAAAAGCAGGGTTGATTACAGAATTCACGACAAGCCTACGAGTCAAGCCAAATGCGTTATGATCAATCAATTGATTTGGATACCACCCCGCCCCTCGCGCCTCTGCAATCGCACCTTTTTGTTGGGAGTCAAATGTGATTCGGGGGTGATATGTGTCTCTTGGTTGTATGTGTTTCCAAATCCCATCCACAACCCAATCCCCGTTTGGATAAGTAGCCCTCACAAGCACAGGACGAATCAAGGGCATGAGTTTCTCTGCCCACACTCTCAGGGTGTGCGTTCCCCACCCATCCCCATTGACAACAATCGAGTGGTTTCCGGGTTGTACAGTTGCATGGAATTCTTGTGCTACCTGCTCAACTGTCCGAAATGTTGGGTATCCTGTGACCTCGGCACGAACAACATTTTCAGGGGCAATATCATAAAAATAACTTTTGGTAGTTTCCGGGGGAACTCCCAACCAATCAATTATGGCAGGGGATAACCAATTCAAATCTACTTTACCATCAATGCCTTTTACAATGCCTTGATCTGAATATTGCCACATCCAAACCGCTCCCCATTTTGATTGATCTGGAATGTAATGAGCAGGGGGAGAATCATAAGCATCTGGATTGTATGGATACCCTGCCGTCCATATAGGAATCTCAATAAAAAAATCCCTCTGTTCTTGAGTCATCTCAATAGGGTCTAATAGATTTTTTCTGGAATAAATTATTATTTTGTTGTCACAATGCGCCTGTAATTGCTTTGTGAATTGCTCTAACTGGTCAGCGGTTTCCCCGCCCTCCTCTACATCCAAAACAAGAATATCATTATTGTCAAGTCCGGTACTAAAACAAGTATCATAAAAATGGTTTGCTTGGTCTATCGGGTTGTAAGCCTTGCGATGAAAATGATATGCACCCCTGCGAATATTGGATGATTTGATACCGCCAAAATATGTCTCAAAAGTCGGGTCAATATAAGTTAGCCCCTCAGTCGCTTTAGTAATAATCAAGAATGGATTTGGTTCAATTAGGTTGAAATCATTTACAGTTTCATATCTCGAAATATCGTATCCAGGGGGATGTTTTATTGTGGGCATTTCTCACACCTCATTCAACCTAGCAAATTCACCAAAATACTTTACGGCAGCTTCATTGTAAGCTATTGCGGCCTGTTCAGGAGTATCATACCTCCCAATTTTTTTGTTTCTTCTATTTACTTGAATTTGAGCAACGTATCTATATCGCGGGTACAGTTATTTGAGATAGCATAATTATAATTTATTTTTCTTCTTTTTCTTCCTGCAACAATCTCATTTTCACAGTCAATTGATCAATTGTACCAATAAGCTGTTCCCTCTCTAGGTCATGTTGTCTCACAATTTCAGAAATTTGTTTTTGTAAAGCCCTGATTTGTTCGTCTTTTTTTAGGTTGTCTTTTTCAAGGTTTTTTCTTTTCTCTATTTCCTTAGATAGCAAAACCTTGTATTCATCCAATAAGCCTTCATACCTGTTGATAGATTCTCTCAACTCCTCAATACTTTTCCTGTCAGATTTTTGTTGATCTGCCATTTTCTCAATTGTCTCTTGCATCGTTGAAATGGTATCAATCTGTATTTTGCCAGTGTCGGCTTCTATCCGTTTAGTATCGGATTGTGTTTTTTTGATAAGAGAAGAATTCATACGCCTATTGACTATCCATGTAACGATGATTGGTATTACAATTGCAATGAGAGAGAGTAACCAATCAGGCATTTTGTTTTTCCTTGTGCTTTATATAACCTCTGAAAAACCACGATAGCAATAAAACAGCATGGAACAATCGAACAGAAGGGGAGTAGGGGTGCATACCAATATCTGTAAATAAAACAAGAACATAAAACAAAGCAGAAGTGCCCCAAAAAATCAACCAGAATACAAGCCTCCAAAATGATTGACCGCCACTCCTGTAATGGTCAACATTCAAAAAAAGAGCAAGCACACTGAAAAAGAGGGTTAGATATTGTTCCATTTTCTACTTTCCGACAATCACTCTGGTAGGTCAGGCCAAAGCCTATCCCGCATGGCAATGACAATGATTCCTAAATTGCGAAGCGCAAGAGACATATCTTTCATGATTACTTTTGCTTCTTCAAGGTTTGACACCGCTTCTATCTGTGCATCGGATATGTGGACGTTGTACCAATCATTTGCTTGCGCTTCG
>Ga0180437_10000737_pt1 | contig 60009 bp, 86 predicted proteins | sample SS_ome_4_FD_132410 | JGI IMG/M metagenome (GOLD analysis project Ga0180437, IMG submission 132410) | Hypersaline lake sediment archaeal communities from the Salton Sea, California, USA - SS_3_D_1 metaG | ecosystem: Environmental > Aquatic > Non-marine Saline and Alkaline > Hypersaline >...
CTGTCTCGGCCAGGCAGTACCCAGGCGCCTCGAACATTTCCTGTTTGACAATTCAACTGTAGCACCCTTTAGTTGATATGCATTCTGGTACTGCCGCATGAACTCAAGCATCGGCTTTTTTTCAATTATGGTGTTGTTCAGCCTTTGGGCATACGACTCGATAACCTTAACTTTTGAATTTCCCGTCCCAACGTTGCTCATGTATTTCATTTGTAACCCCCCTTAATGTTTAGTATTCTATGCATGATTCAACAAGCATCGGCTCTGTAATGGCCCATAGGTCCTCGGGTAAAAATGCCGGCTCAAAAGTATGTGTCCTGCCGATCATACCCTTTGCAACATGCTGGACTGTTATTTTAACGAGAAAATTTTCCTGGAATTCAACGTCTATAAATGAGTCTGCCCAACACCCAAGTTGTTCTGATTTAATGCTTTTTTTAAATGCGAAGATTCTTGTTTTTTTCATTTTATCCTCCGTTTTTTTGTTGTGTTAAACTTAGTATCGGCCATCTGAAAATATACTTTAGCTTTTTTTTTATTTTTTTGTCAAGCTTTTTTTTGCACCATTAAGAAAGTTTTTGTGATACTATGTTCACATGCCTTATAAAAACGACACAGGATACCCATCGAGCACAGAAATTCTGTCTCCGTGGATAGACAAGGATTATTTCAAGCCTATCCATTCTGAGCGAGGAATGTCTGTCCATGGACAATGTGCTGCGAACCTATTAAATCTACCGGTATTGCCTCAGCATCGATGGCCTACATATTATGAATCATTCCTAAAGCTTAGGCCTCATATATTGGAGGTATACGTCGTTGAGATCAGATATGTTGATGAAGATCTTGGATTCTGTGGTCAGCCGGATCTTATCGCCAGGATGGACGAAACATATAACAATTGGACTATTCTTTGGGATTGGAAAACATCCCAGGCACGTTATAAGTATTGGGGTCCTCAAACGGCCAGCTATAAACACCTGGTCGAGACAAATACGGGGCTACCTATTGATCGATGCGCGACGGCCAGGCTTCGCGGACCAAATAATAATCCGCACCTTCCACCGCTTATTGATATTTTTCAGCCGGAGCAGACAGAATTCCATTGGCAGGTATTCTGTAACGCTCTGATAAACCATAACTTTTTTGGAGGTAAATATGGATATTGATTTAAGCGTGACAAAAAAACCAGAAAGACACGATCTTGTTGTCCTGAAAATGGCCGATATTGTCGTGGATGACGCTGATTTCTCGATCAAGAATTTGGCTGTTTTCGGGAAAAAAATCATGCTCAAGATTGAAGCCATGCAGGAAGAGGCCAATTCATTTCGGGCTACCTCTGCAAACAAAGACGATGCCACAGAGAGAGGTGCACAGGCAAAAAAGCTTGCAACCCTATTCGACAAAAAACGACAGGCGTATAAAGAGCCATATCTTAGACATGGCAAAGAGATCGATTCGGTTTTAATGCCTATCGTTAAGGCGCTCAAGGATATCGAAAAAACCATGGGCTCCAAATTATCGAAGGTCCTTCATAAAGAGGCAGAGAAAAAACGCCAGGAGGAAGCGGCAGCCAGGGCTGCTGAGCAGGAAGCAGCCAGGGAGGTTGCAAGAATCACGAAACAAAAGATCGCCCCGCCTGTGGCCTCTCAGCCGGCCTACGCAATTCCGCAAAGGGTCCAGGCAGAGACTGGGTCCGCTGGATTGAAATACAAGCCAGAGTTTATTGTTGTGGATTCTCTGTCTGACGTCGATCCTGCGTACCTGCAGTTGAATGAACGTGCATTGGCAGACGCCTACCGAAATGGTATGCGCGGGAAAGATATCAAAGGGATTATGATTAACGAGATCCCTGTAACCAGTTTCGCAAATAAAAGGAGCTAAAAATGTCAGAAAAAAATTTACCGGCAATCCCGGTCGAAAAAGGCGAGATAGCCCCTAATGACATAGAGGGTCTTTGGTGGCTTGCAAATAGATTTTCAAACTCCGGAATGGTGCCAAAGGCATATATAAATTCTCCGGAAAAGGTTATCGTCGCCTGGGACATGGGCCTTTCCCTCGGACTAAACCGGACTGCAGCCCTTCAGAATATCGCGGTTATAAACGGCATGCCATCCGTTTGGGGTGACGCTGCCCTCGGGCTCGTTCAGAATTGTGATGAGTTTGAGGACTGCATCGAAACCTTCGCCGGAGAAATGTGGGCTGGCGATAAGATCAATAAGAATTTCAAGGCTATATGCCGCATAAAGCTGAAGAACCGCGAAGATGTTGTTAGGGAATTCTCTATCGGCGAGGCGATATTGGCCGACTTGTGGGGGAAAGATATCTGGAAAAAATATCCGAAAAGAATGCTTCAAATGAGGGCCAGGTCCTGGGCTATCCGCGACGCCTTACCTGGAGCCCTTAAAGGTTTGAAAGTCGCCGAGGAAGCAATGGATTATGACGTCGACCTTGTGAAAGCATCCGACGGAACATTCATTCCGGAATCCACCGAAATGACAGATGATGATCTCGCCGAGGCCATAAAAGCAAGATATGATACTGATACCCCTGTTGATTTTATCCGGTATTTAATAGACACAATGCACGCGAATGATGCGACAGCAAAAGATTTCCTCGATTATATCGAGAACCATGGCGCAGAATTACTCGCGGGGTATAACGCGAACGTTGTCGACGCTGATTTCCAACCACCGGAAGAACCGGAAACTTCTGAGCCAGAGGCCGTTGAACCCGAGGCCGTTGAACCCGAGGTGGTTGAACCAGAGGTGGTTGAACCAGAGGTGGTTGAACCCGAACAGGAAGAGGTTATAGCTGACGGGTGGATAGCCCCCGGGTGGGCAGCGGAAAACGTCGATCTTATCAATCTTGCATGTAAATTTAAAGCGTCGCTTAAAAATGTCGTCGATTGGATAGAAATTATTTGCGATCGCCAAAATCTTGGGCCTGGTGATGTCGTCGTGTATATCGAAAAACACATGGACAGGGCAGAGAAAACATTCGGCGAATATATCGAAGAAAATCGCCGTGATGCATCCGTAGCCGGCGAAGAGGTCGCCGAGGATACCGACGTCGCAAAAGAAGAACCAGACCAGGAGAAGGCGCCAATGTCGCCGGCCGCCGAGGTCAGGATGTTCAACCATATGTCCGCGGCAGATCTTGAAGTATGGGTAAACGAAAACCTCGATACTGTCAAGGTGTTTTCAGATGAATCCCGCCAAAAGCTGGTTGACAAATGGAATCGCCTGGTAAAGAAGCCTTTCCCTGGGAGCCAGGAAGAGCCTAAAAAGGCAGAGCCGGACAGGGAAGTAAACGATAATGGTCCGGACCTTAATGAGATCGAGGACAGGAAGAAAGAAAAGATCAGGACCAGGCTCGTTTATTTGCGTAAAACATATCCGAATACCTGTGAAGAGATCAGGGAGAAACACGGATTCGGCCAGATGGTTAGCAGCGACGACGCAGCAAGAATATGGGTTGATGATGTGCTCGACCTGCTATCGAAGAAAAAATCTGAGGGAAAGGAATTGAACTGATGAAACGCCTACCGGATGAATCCTTCGAGGATTATAAGAAGCGCAGGAAGCTCGCGAATGAGGAAACAAAAGCAAGGCTAAAGGGTAGAAGGGTGTTCGAGTCAACATACCTGTCCCTTGAGAAGGACCCCGAAACAGGTGACGAGAAAGTAGTTATAAAAACAAAGACTTACCAGCGCGGAAAGAATGGCCTATCCATGTCTCAGGCAGACAAAAACAGATATGATGCTTTGCTAAGAAAGGCAGAAAGGAAAGCGAAAAATGCAGATGAAAATACCAAACATTAAATTCGATTTGGACGGATGCCTTATTGATTGGTCCTCATATTTCAGGGCATTAATGAACAATATGGGATTTACTGTCAGAGATACCGGTGGGTTTTATTGGGATCTATACAATGAAAAAGGGCAAAAATTAAGCTATGAAGATGCCTCTTATTTTGTTTATGCGTCCATGGAGCATGTCGAAGAATTTCACCCAATGCCTGGAGCCAGATCGTTTCTGACATGGTTTTACGAATTTACAAACCGTCCGGTACAGGTGATAACCCATAGGCCATACCAGGTAGCAGGGTACACTCACCAGGTTTTTGAGAGGCTATTCCCAGGGGTCCCGTTCACAATTTCCTTTGTTTTAAATACGTCTGACAAGCCGTTGTTTATGGGCGATTCAATTATTTTTTATGAAGATCGCCGCAAGACGGCAGTCGAAATGGCCGAGCTCGGGTTCACAGTTTTTATGCCAATGCGTGACTATAATTGGCCGATATCAGAGTGCACAGTACCGGTCGTCGAGCTTAATAAACTCGACCCAAAAATAGAATACCAGGGTGGTCCTTGGCTTAAGGATGGTGGCAGGATTATAGCCGTGTATTCAATACTGGACCTGCAGGACAAGCGGGTGGTGAACCTTCTATTCAAATAGCCCATGCCGGAAAAAGAACGGGGGAGCGTGGGCGGCTCCCCCAAACATTTATTCTGGCTTTTTCTTCAAGCTCTTTACAATATCTATCGCCGGCTGAGCGGTCTTTTCAATCGACCGGCCGACAATGTACCCACCAAGGCCATACTTCAAAAGCGTGAATACTTCAACAAGAACAGACTCCGTTATGTATTCTGGCTTTATCCCAAACCATGTCAGGAATAAAAGGAATAGAAATCCGAGCATGGTTATCGGGCGCCAGGACCTCGTAAGCCACGACTCTGAATTCGCCTCAGCCATTATGATATCGCGCTGTGCGGCAATCGTGGCCATCAATTCCTGGTGGTTCATCCCCATTACTGTCAAGGATATTTCCTGCTTCAACTTCTCGGCGAGGTCCTTATCTGGAACTGCCTTGTCGATAACCCCTATCACCTTATCAAGGATCTTGCCGACAACTGGAAGCGCGGCTAAAATTGGGAATGCCATTATACCCCCCTCCGCATAATATCAGAAAGCTCTATCGCCCTTACACCAACCTGCTCGGCCCATTTTGAGTCAAGCATTTCAATGGCAGCAATGTGAAAATCCTCACCCTGCATGGCGGCGATAAACTTTTTGAATTTGCTCAATTTTGTATATCCGAGATTAAACATCATATTGAATAGAACCTCCTGGCGCTTTTCATTAAGATGATATAATCCGTTTACAGATATAAACTTTTCATGATCTTCGAGGACGATGGAAAGGTCATAAGAAAGAATAGACTCCCAAATATGATCCGGAAGCTTCGAACCCTCATGAAAGGCATGACCATAACCACCAGTAGGCACCCCGACGGTATCGATGTAAATACTATCGCGGTATCCCTCGTGGCGCATTATATCCTGTTTAACTTTTTTCCAATTCATTGTAACCCCCCAATATTATTATTCTTTATTTTTCATTTGTATCAACAGGGTCTTTACCTCGCTGACCTTGTCTCCAACTCGATCGATCTTATTTTCAAGCTGTATCTGTCTTGTGTTGACCTCTTTTATATCCTCAGCGATATGTCTCTCGTGGGCGTCCATCCTTTCCTTGGACTCTATCTTTGTCTGGTATGTCTCCGGAAAATTAGCAACCCGCTCGAATTGCCAGGCTCCAAGGAAGCTGAGGATTCCGACAAAGCACATTAGGACAAGGGATATCCACCAGCTATTTCGCTCAAAAGTACCTCTAACTTTATCGACCATTATTCAAATTCCCCATTTCGCCTTTAATCCATTTATATTATTTGTTATTGGCTCATTGTAATTATATGCAATAAATTCCATTATATACATTGTTTTCCTATTGTTTGTATCCCAATTTGCTGCAAGGGTAAGCCCACCCATTATCTGCGTTCCAACATTCGCCTGAGAATAATTAGAACCATCAATATTTATGAAGGAAAAAGTTGTGTTGAATTTCACAGACATGACATGTATATTTGTATCCATAAGTACGTTTTGATCATATATTGCACCTGCGTACAGTTTTATTTCGTTGCCCTCAAGATATGCGTATTGCCTCCACGAGCCTGACCCCATTCCAGAAAACATAGCTCCGTCTGTCAGATTCGCAAACTTAAAAACCATGAAATATGTAGCAGGCTGTATAACGTCTGGCCAATCATATCTTAGATAGTTATTGTCAAAATAAACGGCCGGCAACGATCCTTGGATATTCGTTTTAAAAACAGGAGACGATCCAGTAAGGTGATACCCGTTACCCGACAAGTCTGTCCATGAATTTACGCTGTCGTTATTATTAAGGGAAAGCTGGCTTGCATCGTACCATCCATATGGCGTACCTGATGGAACGAATGGTGCGCCAGCCTCTTCGCCGGATATCTTCGAAATATTTCCGACTGCCTTTTTATTTATATCAGAGACAGACCCATAAGCTGCTGTATTTATTTCTGAAATAGACATTAGGCAACCTCTATAAACGTTTTGTCTGGATCAAAAAATATGATATCTGCAGACATCGCATACCCGATAACCCTTACTATTTCGCCGGACCCTGATGGAGCGGTCTCTGTTATATCCCCGGCATCGGTATCCGCATACAACGGGGCGCCTACCGTCCAATTCCAGGAATCTTGCCTCATGAATCCTCTTGTCAAAACCTTCTTTACGCCGGTGCCTGATTCCATGGCCATTACAAGCATGCTTGAACATGTGGCCTCTGCATCAGCATCTGCATCCCCGAAATTCCCGTCAGACTCAAGATGGAGAAGGCCGCCTATCCCGATTGTGTTCGCGTCAACGGTTACACGGATCATGTCGCCGGATCCGGTTTCGTCTGTGTTCGGCGTCGGGTCTACTTCGAAGCAACCACCACCAGTTAAAAGGACGCCGTCAATAGTAGTCGCGAGCCTTGGGTAGCCGGCCCAATAAAGAGCAGAACCTCCGCTCGGATCGAAGTCTGCGACCGTTACGGTACCAAATCCACTCTGGACTGCTGTTAGCTCGATATGGTCATCATCTTGCAATGCCCTTATAACAAGCTTGTCAGGTAATCTTCCAGTCACCATGCCAACGCCAGATGGCACATCGTCATATACTACTAAGCTGCCGCCGTCTGCCTCTGCGATCAGATCTGCCCTTGTCTCACCAGATCCAGGGTCTATTACACCAATATTTGAGGCGGTACCGTCCGAATAAAAATATGAAACAAGTCCGATTGTATCTGGAGTGTATTCTGCTCCAAAATAGAAACCGTTATCATCCTTTGTCCCAATCATTATTGGGATATCGCCTACTGGTGCATACTCTGCAAACCGGAAGCATCCATTACCGTTTAACGTTATATCAACAACCCCGCCGGCACCGGTATCGACAACCTCTACGCTCGAATCATCGGCTTCTATTTTAGAGAGGTCAAGCGCAGCAATGGCGTCGTCTACTATTTGCTGCAAAAGCTCCTCTGTATTCCACCTTCCTATTCTCCAACCACCCATGGTATTACCTCCGGATTATTGCATTGCCACCCATGCATTTATAACGGCCGGTGCCTCTGCCGTTTCTGTGAATATAAATTTAATCTTTCTGGATAGCTTAGGGTTGATATCGAACAGAGCATTCCCGTCTGTACCTGGACCACTCGCTTCTGTGAATGCTTCCGCAATAACGCCGGCGGCTTCCTGGTCTATCCAAACGGGATTCTGGTCCATATTGGTCAATTCATAGGATATGTCTACCTCTGCATCAGCCCCTGTAATTGCGACCTGCAGAGAGAAAATACCCTCGAGATTGAACCGCTCAAAATCTATTATATATTCGACTGTCCCTAATGCGGGGAGTGCCTTATCGCCGAATATTTGTATTGCTGATGTGGGTGTACTCATTGTAACCTCCTGATTTTATTTCTTATCTTCATATAACTTCATGACGTTCCGGACAATCTCGTTCTTCTGTCCGGTCCACCTGTCAATTTTTTCCTTCTTTTCGTCACCGTCCATAGTATCGCTAAGCCAGGCTTTGCGTATTTTTTTGTTTAGATCTGTGAGCCGGCTTCTTTCCTTATGGAATCTCTTCCGCATTGAAAGCTTTTTCCGGTGCTTTTCCTTGATCGCCTTGGCAGCCTCATAATCGCCTATCATATTAAGATGTTTGACGTCTGCGAAAAGCTGGTCTGCCTCTTTTGTTATTTCATATAACCTACTAATATATTTGGTGTAACGGGGATTGTCGGCCTGGCGCAAGAACCTACCGATCATTGGGTAGTCGTCTACCCTCTTTGTCGGTCGCTCAGGGTAATCCATCAACCACCTGGCGGCCGGATCCGTAAAGAAGAGAGCAAGGTTGACATATGTCGCGAAATACCCCTTTACGAACTCCTCCGCTCTTTTTGGCGGTATCCCGGCTATCTCACCAAGGGCCTTGAATGTTTCAGAGGTCCATGGCTCTGCCCTAAGCCCTGGAGATAATTTGCCAATCCGCTCTCCCTCGATTTGTCGGCCGGTGAACATGCTCTTGTTAAAGATCTGTTCTGCAATCGGTATGGCCGCCTGTGGGACCGGATTGAAAGCGAACGTATCCATTACTGCGTGGCCCATCGTTTTTAATATGTACGTCCACGACTCATTGCCGACAGCGGAGTCTGCTGCAGCGGTCCATAGGGTTGATCCTATGACACCAGTCTCAAAAGGCTTCGGTATACGGATATGCCAATCTCCTATCCAAAAATTATAGTATTGCCATTTCTCCCAATCCTCAAGCTCTTTATATCTTTCGTCGTCTGCGAACGCTGCCCAGGCAGCCAAAGACAGGGCGGCCAGCGCAAGGGTTTTGCCGGCGAAAACCTTCGGATTCTCTTTTGCCGCTCGGCCCATTTTATACAGGCCCTGGATCCTTGCATTAAGGAATGGAACGACTGCTGTAAAGAATGCAAGGTTGTCAGATGTTCCAGACATCTGGAAGTCCATTATATCCCGGGCGCCGAATGCGGCTTCAAGCTGTGTCTTTCCTTTTTTGCGAAGGTTGCTGTATAGCTGTACCCTTGCAGCGTTCTCTGAGGCCTCTCCTATTTCAGCCCAAAGCCTCCATGGCGCGGCGAGAACATTCCATACCTTTCCGCGCATCTTCTTTTCAGAGACACCTTTGAGGTATTTAGAAACAGCCTTAGGATCATCTGCCCTTACATAAGAGCCAGCGAACGCATGTCCGGAAGCAAGATATTCTATGTAGTCCTTATCCTTAAATACGATCTTCGCGACACCCTTTATTGAGTCAAGGAATGGTATAAAGTCGTTTGATATCATCCCGGTATGCAGCGTGTCCCTCAGGAAGTTTGCAGCCTTGAACGCAGGGCCAAAGGTGGCTCCCATTGTAAGCCATCTTTTTGGATATCTCAGGGCGTTCACGAGCATATTGTCTGCCCTGATTGATCTCATCAAACTCATTGCTGAAAATAGCTCCGGATCATTTACCCTGAAAAACCTGGTCTTTCCCTTATCCTTGAACCCGAGCACCGGCTCACCTGTTTTCTGCTCGATAAAGGTAGCCTTTCCAACACCCTTGAATCTAACGGTATCTGACCATTTGACCTCTTCGATAAGGGGCTTTTCAATTTCATTACCATCATCATCGAGTGCCATGTATCCACTCGGAAGGCCAAGGTCGACAGCATTCCGGAACGCATCACCTCGAGCTTTGTTCTTGACACTCTCGACGATAAGATGATTCCAGTTTTTCATAATATTTTCAAAGGGATCTCCGATTTTCTTTTCAGAACCTTTGAGCCGTTTTATCTGTGAGGACAAAAACTTTGACCCCTGCAATGGGCCTTTTATGAATTCATTAGATGATTCCTCATCCTCGAAAACGCGATAGAACGGGATATAGAATTCTTGCTGGAATAGCTTCCTGGAAGCCGGATCTATTAAACCGGCTTGCTGAGCTATATCAAGAATGGCATCGTTAAATCCCTGGAATTCTTTATTAATCTCATTCCATGATTTTTTACCCTTTGGGTCGCCTATCCATTTCATCAATATATCTCTGTCAGTTTTATCCAGAAGCTTCTCGCGGCCTTCTGCGTCCAGGGCCTCTGCCCTTTTGACAACCAGCCAATAGAAAAATTTCTCGCCATCTTTACCGAGGCTTTTAACCCATGGAATAAATCCCTCGTTTTTCGTATCGACAGTAAGCACATTCCCGTCCGCATTCCATTTTAATTTCCCATGCAAAAGCTGGCCGAGGACCGACGTCGGAGCACCAGGTATACCGCGGTGTAGCATGTAAATAATACCTTCCCCGAAGCGTGCCTTTATTGGTGCGAATCTGTCTGCAATCAGGGTTGCTCTATTTTTCCAGAATGATTTCCAGGACTTAGCAACCTTTTCCCGCATCGGGACATCGTCTCTTCCGATCTTCGCGTCTATGACAGCCTTCGCATCTTTTTCAATAATTTCAACTGTATCGAAGCCAGGGATTATCGGGACATCGTCAACCGTATTCATATCGTACCAGGTTTGATCGACGAAGTCCTTAAAGCTATCGTATCCGGAATCCTTCATTATTCCATCAAGGGTCGACAGGTCTGTATTGTCGTCATAGATAAAATCGTTCAACTCATCCATGGCGGCCTCGTATGCGCCGTCCCTTTGATCAGGATTCAAGATCTCCCTGTTTATCGTTTTTATAATAAGCTGTTCAGCGGAATCCGCAATTTGAGTCCGGTCCTCTCTGGTTGCATCCCAGGTAGCCGGCGCGATATCGTCAAGCCTCGAGTCGACGAACTCCTCGAATGATCCATACCCCTCGATAGCATCATCGACGATATCATCGAGTAGCTCTGAATTTGTTTCACCAGTTTTCACAAAATTATCAAGGGCTTCCTTCGCGGACTCCCATGTCTCAGGCGCCTTATCTGTGAATCCGAATTTATTATCGATCGCGGTTTTTATCGGGAAATAAAGCTCTTGAGCTATGTTCTCCCGCTCGAGCTCTGTGGCATCCTCAGGATAAAAGTCGAATTCGACCATTGGAGCGACACCAATTGGTCCGGCGACGACGATCATATTCTCGTGAGCACGATCACCTATGAATGCGCCCTTCTCTGTACCATCGAGGCTTTCATAAAAATATCTCGGCTCATCTTTTCTATTATCCCAGGACTTGGCTGTTATCCTGAACATCCTACCGGTTTGTTTCGACTTTACCTTTTGGCCAGGCTCAAATCTCCACCCATCATAGGCGGCAACTTTTTCCCGCATTTCAGCGACGCCGTCTGCTACCCGGGCGCGGATATCGGCAGCGAAGTCTCTCACAGGTTTTGTAATTAATTCTTCGACGTTGCTTGGAGAAACCTCGTCTTTTCTCGGAAGATCAGCAACACCAAATTTATCGTTTATTTCCTTCACCTCTTCATCGGTAAGGATTCTGTTGACCTTCATCTCACCGCTGATCAACCACTCTCCGACCATTGTCTGGTTTGTCTTGTAACGATAATGGCCGCCCTTTGGAACCTGGTCTGTTATATGCGCGGTCCTTGGTATGATCTTCCCTGCCTTGCTTACAGAGGCACGTTTGTTTGCCTCTGACTGCCAATCGACATCGTTCGATATCTCGACCTCAGCCCATACCTGGTTGTCTGGCCGGTAATTCGGCTTTGTCAAATTGGCGTCTGTCTTTCCTCCGATATGGGAAGCAACAGGCATATCTCCGGAATGCCACCCGGGGCGGTATGCAAGTTGCCCTATCTTCGACTTTACCTTTCCACCAACCATCGGTCCGACGTCAGCCGCAAGCCATTTCCCAACAGGTACGGTTTCATTTGCCCTGACAAACAGGGGATATAGCTTTCCATCCTTTTCTGTGAATAGCTTATAAGCCTTAACGGTCTTTTTTGGTATTAGCTTCGGATCTTCGATAACGTCAAACTCAGGATCTGCTGCGACCTGCTTCCCCTCTTCGTACTTTATTGTATTCTGGATCTCACCACCAGGAAGTAGGAAGGATTGAAATTTCCGAGCATCCTCAATCATCCCGAGCATGTTCGTTACCCAGGCATTTGCAGCGTCGACATTATCGACATACGTTATATCGTCTGGATAATGCAGATTTTTAATCGCGATCTTTTTAGAATCACCGCGAATGAATTTTTTGATATTGCCCCTAACAAGCTCAATAGATTTCTGCAGCCTTCCGATATAAACCTCACCGAGGCTTTTCGCCTTAGCACCTTTCCCGGTAACGAATACGGTCATGGATGTTAGATCTTTCGGTGCCTTCGGATCCATAATTTTCCATGGCTTCCCGTTTTTATCGATACCGTATTCGCTGAATGCCATAAAGCATCCTGACTCAGACAGGGCACATTGTTTGCAGCTAAAGAAATATGTGCGCTCTCCTGCGTCGCATGGGCATCCGGTCTTACGCATATTCTCTGGAAGGGCATCGTGTAGCTCATTGCTGGCGGCGAGGACAAGCTGCAGGGCGTCCTTATCCATCAATTCCTGCATTGCCTTTATCTCGCTCTTGTCTGTCATTAACCAGGCATTCGCGATACCGTGCTTTTTCATGTTCTCGGCGAGTTTTTTCGGCCCATAAAATTTGTAAAGATCTGCATCTATCGATCCCATTTTGATAAACGGGGCGTTTGGTTGCGACTTTAATTTTTTCAGCATATCATGGTGCCGGCTAAAAATATGAATAGGCCGGTCAAGCAATTTGGCCAATTCATTCATTCCCTCAACCTGTTCGTCAGTAACAAGGTCGCCGGATCCGAGCATCCTGACAAATGGGAGCTCGGTCTTATCCTTTGCCATAACCTCTGATGCAACGATCTTTGCCCATCCCTTAGGATCTGTCAAAATATGTATGGTGGATCTCAGCGCTTTTTTAACGGCGCTCATTCTAATCATCGAGGCAGCCGCATAGCACTCCTTGCATGGAGTTGTCGGATGGCATGTCGCGAGTAGGAAGTCGGCCGACATTCCAGCTTTACCATTATTTCCAAGGGTTTGCGTCTTTGATTCGGTATCATACATCTTGCCATTCCGGAGTCCATGCAGATGGTCAAGGAATTTTGTCCGCTCCTTTCCGCTGAGGCCTTTAGAGTCTGCAATCTGTTCGATCGTTTTTGTTTTATCCAATAGATTAGCGACCTGCCCGTCCTTAATCACCCGATAAATTTCATCCAATAAATCATAGGTGGTAATAGATCTTGTGAGCTCCCTCTTATTTTTCACATACTTTCCAGGGACTTGCACAGACTTCATGGTTGGGCCAAACAGCGTCTCGAACGCTTCAAGCTCTTTGCTGAGCCGGTTGTTGACTACACCAAACTCTTCATTCTCGAAGTCAACTTCCCACCCTCTTTCCTTAATATCAAATAAAATCTCAGGGTTACCAGCGGCTCCAACAGGAAGCCCGGGCGCACCAATATTCTGAGCAAGATCCGAATCCATCAGATCTGCCTTTGGTTTTGGGGCTTCTATTTTATCCAGGACTTCTTTAGCATAGACATCGAATTCGCCCATGCCGGATGTATATTCGCCGGCACGATATTGATTATACTGGCGAACCATTTTGGCCATAAGCTTTTGGGCAGTCTCGATCTCATCGAAATATACCCTTTGGAATTTTTTTGGCTGAGCCAGAAGGGCATCCCCCATTTTCTTGATAACGTCTGACACCATTTCGACGATTCTCTCAAAAAGGGTTTTGTCCTCTTTCATTACCTCGCCAAGGAATTTCTCATCGAACAGGGAGGATCCCAGGAATTCTTGAACGAATTCATCGAATACCGCGGCTTCGATATCCTTCTGTTTTAATTGATCAACCGGGGTACCAGTTTTTCTTGAAAGCTGCTTCGCGTAGAAGTTTCTCTTTTTATTAAGAAATCCGCTCCAATCGTTTTTATCCTTCATCTTCCATAGGATAGATTTTAACAGCCCGTATTTCTTTGGCATTGTCTTTTCTATCCTGTGGCCCATTTCATGGCCGGCAACCTGCAGCCCAGGGGTTTCGTTCCGGACATTTATAAATATGAATCCATTATCCCGATCGATATCCTTAATCGTTATTGTATTCCCATTCGTGTTATTCAGGAATTTATGGTCTGTTTTAAAGAACACAACATTATCGAATCCAAAAACAACCTTCATGAATTCGACAATCGCTTCTCCGTTTCTTGCATCCTTAGGCGCGACAATATCAAAATCGTCCTCGGTTAATTGCATTTCCTCTGGCCATCTTTGAGACATTTTGATGTAATGCTCTTTGATGTTCTCCGGAGTCTTTTTTACTGGAGCTTCGATAACTTCCTGGACAGGCTGAGGCTTTTTAGGATCTCCCTCTTTGAGCCATTTTTTAAATTCGTCAACAGACTTTTTGGTAACACGCATATTGTTAAAATCAAAGCCCTTTGGATAATGGGCTCTGTATGCCATCTGAGCCTGCTTCCTCGTTTTATACCCGAGCATTACCTTTGGTTCATCGAATGTACCATCCTCATTCAACTGATCGATAATGTAAACATTCGGGGAGGTTACATCTTCTCCGACGAATACATCGATATTGTCTCCGTCCTTTGATTTTCTACCTTTTTTGAAGTATCCATAAACCGCTTTCATCCGAACACGCCATGAGGGTTTTTTACCTGGAGGCACATTTTCTTTTCTGGTCGATCCCTTCGCGTTCTCAATTACAATAGGCATGCCATGGATCTCGGCTTCACCCTTCCTGTAGGTGCCATCCTTTATTGCCTGGTATGTAGGATTAGGATCTGTTATACTGGCTGCTTCATTAAGCTGCTTTGCCGTGGTGACTTTTTGTGGACCCTTTTGAACCGCGGGTCCAGCGCTCGGTGTTTCACGATAAATTCTTTTCCCGAATTTATCCACAAAGCCCTCCCGGGCCTCGCCAGACTCCATCATTTCACGCTGTTCAGGGGTGGCTTTATTGTAAATCTCACCGGACGTCGCACCGCTTATTCTGGTACCGTCTGGAAATTCGAAGAAATTCCTTTTCCCTGGAGGAGATATTCGCTCCGGCTTTTTCGCCGCTGGCTCTTCGGCGGCCTCACCCTCGATCATCTTTTGCCGCTTTACTGCCGCACGCTTTACCAGGTCAGGTGCTTCCTGTTCAACGTCAGCGGGAGTTGTGTCGATAACTGCCTGGGCCATTTGGGCCGGCGTAACCGGTGCTGCCTCTATGGCTGGCGCTTCTGCCGGCGCCGTGATGGGCTCAGCCGCTGGCTCTGGAGCAGGCTCTGTGACGACAGCCTCTTCCCCCATCGTCTGGTCAATCTGGCGTTGCCTGGCCTGTGCTGGTGTTTCCTGGCCCTGGATATATTGCTGCCTCTCAGCGGGGGTCCGCAATGGACCTTGTGGTGGTATTGGTGGCGGTACGTCTGGCCTATTCTCGGCGAACAGACCTGTCCCGGGGGCAACTGGCTCCTCGATAGCGGCGATATCCTCTGGAGTAATTTCCTGCCCAGGAATAACCCCGGCGCCTTCAACCGCTGGCTCAGGTATCGCTCCAGGTGTTTGCGCTGCCTGCGCTGCCTGGGCCTCCTTTATTCCCTTATCGAGAATTTCAGCCGCATCCCTCGAGGACTTAACCGTGGTGAGCTCACCAGATTCGTCACGCTTCCCGGTGAGCATATCGAATGCCTTCCTGAATTTGCCGGCTTCCTTTGTGCCCTTAGCATCTACCGGTTTAGCGTCAGCACCACCAAGTAATAGACCATACGGGGCGGCGGCCGCACCCTCGGGGAGAGCTTCCTTTATACCCTTCAAGGAAAGGTCCCAAACCATTCCGGCTTGATCTTCTATATTGGCATTTAGAAATTTCTTTCTATTTTCACCAATTGCAAAATGTCCGGTCAATTCATCAGGGACACCCTGCAGAGTTTCAGTAACGCCCTCTGTTAATGAGCTAACCAATCTCGAAGCGATAAACCTTTTTATACCTGCACCAAGTCCAGGCGCACGCATCATCCAACCGAATGATAACGCCTCCATTGGCGCCTGTATACCGGCGTTGATAAGCGCTGAAACCATAGCCTCTTTTGGAGAGGCTCCATTCGAAATATTTTCCTCGTATGCATTACCAGCAATATTTACAAACATCACGGCGCCTGAGAGGAACTTCCCGCCGGCCCTATGCGCGAGAATCTGCATTCCTATTTGTGGCGCCATCCCAACGGTGTTCTCAATCCATTGCTTGAACGAGTCTTTTTCTTCGAGGTCAAGGATGTATCTTAAATCCCTTTTTAAATTCTTTGACTCTGACGCCGCACCAATGGCGTCATAGGCCATATCGCCCAATGCGCCCACCGTACCTGTTGTCGCCGACGTTAATTTATCCCATAACCCATCTGATTTACTCGGTATTACGGAAGGCTTATCCCTATCGAATCCGGCTACATCCATAAATCCTTTTCCGAGCCATGGCGCAGAACGAGCAATATTCTTTGATGTTTCAATCATGGGACGCTCTAACTCAACGTCCTCGAGATATTCTGGCAGAATAGCCTTGATGGCCTTGCTTCTAAGATCCTGTCCACCGGTTATCTCAGATAGCGGTCGCACCCCTGAAATTGCTTCAATTGGTGCCCTTGCGAGGATTGGCAAGTTTTGCATTGCAGCGCTTATACCGATTTCCAATTTTGGCTTTGTCTGTATCCAAGGGACTTCGATATCGTCCCTGACATTGGCGACAAACTGGTCGTATGCATCTGGACCAGGTGGGGCAACTGGCGCATTTGATTCTGGTGTAGGGATCGCCCCCTCTGGAGGCATGGTAGGCAACTCTGGTGTAGGGGTGGGATCTTCGCGCAGATTATCTGCTACGAATTTATCATAGAAATCAGACATTTAAGTACCTCTCAGATTAGCTTAATAACCAGGGAATCTGGTCCTAAGCCCCTGTGCTATTTCTGCATCAGAAATCTTTGGGTTAGCACGCTTTAATGACCTCGCATACTCGAGCATTTGCGCTGGCGTTGGTTTCGCCTGTTGTGCCATTGCCATCCCGCCGGCTGTCGAATAGCCTGGCTCTGGAATGGCGGCTCCTGGAGGCGCTTCCTGGCCGTTTGTAATTTGAGAACCCTGGGCCGGAACCCTCGCCTTTGTTTCATTTATGGCGGCATCAAGTCCGTCCATATATTCTTTGTAATATTCTGCAGCACGCTGCATTAACTCGGCCGGTGCAAGATCGATACCATCTTCCTTTGCATCGGTCATTACCTCTTTGACCATGTCGTCCCAAATTTTATTTTTGTCTACCTCTCCTGCAGCCTTCTTGATTCTCTCCAGTTTTGTAACGTCTCCGGACTTTAACGCCTCAGATACGGATTCTTTTGAAAAGTTTTTTGTCAACTTATCAAACCTATCAAACCGATCGTCTGCCGCTTTCACAAGGGCCTCGTGGCGCTCCTTGACAAGCTTTTGGAATTGCTGTAGCTCCTTATCTGTCGCGGAATGCTTAGGCTTCCCGGGTGCAACCATTTCCCAAATATCGTCCAACTGTCCAGCGAGGGCCTCCTTTGCAACAACCAGGGGGTCTGCCAATGGATTGTTTAGATTAAACTTTTGCGAGGCTGGTGTTGGAGAAGCTGCTGGCTGTCCTGGACCACCGGCAAGATTGTCTCGTGTCAACCTCGGCGTCCGATCATCTATCTGGAATGCACCGTGCTGGTATTGACCACCTTGCATCCCGGCCATTTGCCTGGTAGGATCGTCTGTGAATGTAGGGGTCTGTCCTGCCTGTCGAGCAAGCTCGAGGTACTCCTTGATTGACTTTGGTTTCTCGAATACTTCTGGACCAGGGACAACACCACCACCGGCATCCGGCTGCTGAGGAATGGGCGAGATATCCCCCTTCGGCGAAGGCATCGTCAATCTTGGATCTGGCATCGCAACTGGTTCATGTGTTGCAACCAAATCTGTTGGCGGCGGTATTGCCGGCGCCCTGGATGCATCGTAACCTAAAGTAGATATTGGCGGGTAAAACTGTGCCACATCATACTCTTCTCCATGTGATGGTATTAAACGAGCCATGTAACCCTCCGGAATTATTAAGCTAATCTTAGTCCATACGCGATCCTACTATTTTGTGGCGTATCCTGGCCAACCCTTTGCGCGAGCGGTTGTGCCTGATAATTTGCAAGATCGATTGCGTATTCATCTCTGGCTGCCTGTGCTTCCTGCATCCAGTTTTGGACTAAGCTATTGACTTCATTCTTATAATTTATCATGGCCTCACCAGATAACACCGAATGTTTGGCGTTATAGATTGCCATGTCGTCTCTGCGCTTTTGCTGGCCTGCAGCCATAGCGGTTCTCGCTGAAGTATCATAAATACTACCGAGGGCCTGCCCGTAACCCTTTACAGATTCTCCGGCCAATTGCCGGCGAAGGGCTGGATTGTCAATAGATCTATTCTGTAGCATTTGCTCAGAGGTCGCCTGCCTAAGCTGTGCCGCCTGGTTGCCAACGAGCTCTTGCCTTTTCGCACGCTCATACCCCTTGTCCTCCTCCGGCGGCTTGTATTCCGGAGCAACATATTTTGGGACGTCCGGATACGGAGTCGCCTGGAACGTCGGCTTCTCAAGAGGCCTGTCAAGAATTACACCTGGACCTCCGGCGCTTCCAACGCTATACGATCTACTCGATGAGGATTGCCTCGACGGTTGCCGTAAGAATGCATATGGATCCGCTTGAGCTTGCCTGCTCGGCTGAGCTATAACCTGGGTCACATTCGACCCACCACCGGAAGTCTGCGGGGAGCTTTCCATAATAGCAAGGCCTGCAGCGGTTTTGCGATACCTGTCCGACATTTCATTCAAGGATCTATTGATATCGGCGTCGCTTCCACCACCACCGGCACGACTTACTAATCCGGAACCACCACCACCGGTAGGTCCCGGGATGGCGCCATATCTTTCTTCATTATCCATGATACCTCACATTTTGGTTAGAAATAGCCTATTTTATACACCATGTCAATATCATTGATACTGTGTAAAATCAAAGGCTTTTCCAGAAACCTCGGCTCTTTTTATGTCCGTCATGATTGACCTAATACTAACTTTTGTGAAATATCCCCATCCACAATTTGTATTATTGCAATCAATCATTGTGTTCATACCCTCCACCATGAACCTCGGATTCTTGTTTAATTCAAAGACTGCTACTCCAGATCCGCATTCAGGACACGTTCCATCTGTCGTCGCCCATACCGAGCTCTTCACAGGCATGACGTCTGTCATTCTTAATCCCTTTATTGCGTCCTCGACAATATGATATCCGTGCTCTTCGATATCTTCAATAAAATCAGTAAGTAATCTTAACATAGATTCCTTGCAAAATTTATGTGAACTCTTTAATCTCGCTATGCATCTCATACTTTATATACCCCCTGGTGAAATTGAGTGGTGAATGTGAGCCCTATCCTTGTGTATGTAGGAAACGCAGTCTTTGCATCATCAATTATCGTTTGGATCATTGCCTCGAATGCTGCCTTTCTGACATCTTCAAACGCACGATTTAATTGATTATTATGAATAAATCCAGTATGATCATAATAAAGATCGGCATAGCATTCTTCATAGAATGTCGGATTGCCGCCGCCGATATCTTCCACCTTATGATCAAAGGCTACAATGTGAATGAGGGAGTCCGGATTCTCCGGAGCGTCGAGAAGGTTATTATAAAAGTCGCTCGATATGGTAACGTTATTTCCAGACAAAAGGGATATATATCTGTCTGGAGTTTCAGCGCCAGAACCAAATGTATCCCCCTGGACGTCGATATACCATGAAACGTCTGACTGCAACCGAACAATTGTACCTGTGTCAACGCATGCACCACCAGATTCAACGTTTGCCTCAAACCACAAATCGACTGTTTCCATCATGAAAACCTGCTCATAAATATATTCTGTAACGCTATACCCATAAGCAAACTTTCCAGATCCGATATCTGATGGAACGGTAAGCAGCGGCTCGCTCCTCGTAATCGTCGTATAGCAATTCCCTATAACGACCGGCGGCGGTGCATCATTACAAAATGAGCAAATCACCTCGCATGATCCAGCGCTATCATAAAACTGAGATCCACCACAGCGCCAATAGACGACGTCTGTATAGTCGTCTCCGATACCATTTAGTCCGGTATCACACGCAGGTAGGACGTCCTGTGTAAACGCACAACTCCTTCCGATCGTAACATCCTTTGCTCCGATCGAAGGTACAAGACCACGCCAGTATGCGAGCGAGGCATCGAGCACGGGAAGAGTTAATGTGCCGCCGATACCATCAGGAATATCAAGCGGTATCTCTTCTCGCCACATATCCCAAACAAACGATCTCGTGTAAGTCCCAACGCCTGTGTTGACCGCAACCTTTATGTCAAGATAATGGCTCGGGCATTTTTCATCCTGGAAGGATGCTATATCTATATTAGCGACAGAGTCTCCAGGCACAGGATTTATAATCCCGCCTGGGTTGTCTGCCTCCATATAAGCCCGTATTCTCAATAGGTTATCCCATGCAATGTTGCCCGGGATCAGGACCTCTATATATCTTTTCGACGCTCCAGGGTACCTGAATCTCGTACCTGTCGGCGGCGAAACGAGCTCAACATTTACAACTTCATGTGTCGGCTGGAGGTCAATAAGAGTCCATGTCCCTGGGCAAACATCCTGAACAGCAGACCATTGTGGGTCAGAAGATATTGTAACGACAACCGGATCGATATCGAAAACAAATATGAATGGAAGCCCACCACCGATAGGCCCACCACCAGGGGTCGGCCATGGAACTCCTGGAGGCGGTACCCATCCAGGAGGCACAGAAGAAAACCCAGGAGGCGGCTCGAGCTCATATTCCATTTGCTCGTAACCCTTTGACTTATAAGGCTTTTTGTGCTCAGATTGCTTCAATAGATCGGAGCTCAAAGAATTGCTTTCAGCGGTGGGAATCTCGGGAGTGAACTCTGCCTGCTCTGGCAAGACCGTTGTTACGGCCGACCATTTCTCTTTTGCAGATGGCTGTCGCGCCTGGTCAGGGAACACCTGTGCCGGCACATACATGCGTTTTTCCCAATCTTTTTGGGCCATTATCTTTTCCCGAGCGCACCAAGATCGATCGAATAATCATATAACCATGTGTCGGTATCGACCTCATCGTTTTTAAGAACGATTGTCATATGAGTGACCTGAGTAGCGTTCACGACCAATCTGTGGCGCCTGACGTCGTCGCCTGCCTCTTCGGCTCCCATGTCAAGCTCAGCACCGTGGTCAGAATTTACGCGAGTATCCTCAAGGATATCAAAGGTTAATAAGGCATCGTCTATCGCAAGCATCCGGATCCATACTTCTCTTAAGTCCAAAAGGGCAGCCGCTGCATTCAATTCGAGATATGCCTCAGCGACTATCTCGTCGCCATTATCATTAAGCCCGTAATTAAATCTGCTGGCCCATGATTTGCTGTAATTCATTTGAATTACTGGCAATGGACCGCTTCCGGCCTCAACCTCGCCGACGGTTGTCGGGGCGTTTGCATCATCCTCGAATGTATCGAAAAGCCAATCGCCTGTCGTTAGGTCGTATACCGGGAATATGTTTGGTAATTCAGCATCTTCTCCGGAGCAAATTCCAAACCTGACAACCTCGCATGAGCTATCATAGGCCGCCCAGGCGAGCCCCTCTTTTCCCCTGGTTATGCACTCGGGGAACCTCGGGTCAAAGTAATTCTGGATATCCTGCGAGATCCTCTTTACTATCCGGCCGTCTGTCTGGTATATGCCATACCTGCTTATCCAATATGCTCGAGTCTGAGCCGTTTCATCAGTCCTTATTACCGCACCCTCTGGACCATCGATAACAGTAACGGCATCCTCGTTTAGGGCTCCAACCCTCGTTGACAGAACGAGTCGTCCGAATGTAGATGGACTGTAACCCTCGAATATTGTTGTGCATCCACCGTCCATGCCTCGCTCTTCCTGGTGGACAAGGAGCTCGTTATGAAACTTTTTCATGGATGTTATCTTATTTGGGCGGCCGTCGCCGGCTCGCAGGATAGCGAAATCTGTTCCTGACAAGACATTCGGACCTATGCTCGAGGAGACATAAAGGTAATGCGGGAACCGGTTAAAGGAATATGCACCGCGGTCCTTGAACGCAGCATTCGATATGCCTATCGCACCGAAGTCCTCTGAAACATTCGACATTATCGGCGCATAAGATATTGATATGCTTACCTGTTCAGAGAGGGTTGTCGCTATCGATAGCTCTATGCGATACCAGTATAAAGCGAAATTTGCATCATTGAACCTGTGCTTCTCGACAAGCTTCTCGGATGTATAAAGGGTTATCTGGCCCTTCTCTGTGAACGCTGAGCTACCGTCATTGAATGACAACGGGGCGAATGCGGCTCCTGTCCATGCATCAATATCTGTTATCGTTGCTGCATTTCCATTAGGATTCTCACCCGGGTCAATCTCGAAGAACTGAACCTTCTCAGGGGTACCGATATAAATTCTGTCGGCGCTGACAAGCTCATTAAGCACAACGGATCCTGCAGCATAAAGGAATGTCTTTCCCTCAGAGGCATCGTATACTTGCACCTCTGCCGGCAATCGCATAATACCGTCCCACAGATTGTCGGTCAAAGACACGAAACCCATGTTACCGTATGTGATACTCGAAATCCTAACAGTACTCCACGCCGCTCCGTTGGGTGTAATTCTGTACCAGTAACCGGTGATACCGGCGAAGGTGGCCGGGACCTCCGTTAGCGCTTTTGTGAATTTTATAGTACCGCTTTGGCCGAGCCCGTCTGATCCGTCAAGGGTTGTATCAGATAAGATAGTTGCGGCACTCCAGCCACTCGAATATCCCCTCCAATACGACACCCTTGTCGGTGATGCAACGGTCTGTCCGGTATCTATCTGGAAATTCAATATATCCGCAGGGGTCTGGCAGCATATCATGAGGCCGACGTCTGTCGACGCCAAACTTCCTACCAGGGCGCTTAGGCTGTCATTTCCGACTACCTGCTCCCAAATATCGTAACCCTCTGATAACACATTAAAATTTGTTCCATATGTTCCGTCGTCCCAATTTGCACCTTTTATCTTTTGCCTGTTTCCAGCCCACAACTGGTGCTGAGATACAGAATCAGAGAATAGCATTATTCCATCTATATCCGCATAACTTGCCGGATACAGTATGGTTTCACCAGAATCAAAAAATAGAGGGCCAAACGGACCAGCCGTGTATGCCGGTGGCGTGTTTGTCGCCTTCAACACAATACCGTCAGATAGCTGGACAAAAGTATGTCGCTCATAATCAGCGGTATCCGGATCCTCTTCCCAGGCTTTTGTGAATTGCCAATTCGAAATAGGGAACCGATCGATAGATGCGTACCCCGTCCACAATGGAATATCAGGGTGGCAAACAGGTGGGCTGTCGGCAGCGCCGAGCCGAGGGGCATATGCGTAAAGGGTGTTTGTCGGAGTCGGCGGGTCATTCAGGTAGTCAAAAGAGTAATTCATGAACATAATGCCCATTACCGTGCCAGGTCCATAAACTCCAGCGAGGACGTTGTTTATATACTGGATTCCATCGGTATTGAATTCGAAAATATATTCAACCCCCGGGACTCCGGATGGGACATAAATATCGTCAGATATCAGCAGGTAATTTGTGAAGTCATAGAATACGTCAGGGATATCAGATGCCAATGGTACCTGTGCCGTAACGTCTACCATGCAGATATCACCATAATTAAAATTTGGTGGACCGCCAAGTAGCGTGACGATATCGACTGCAGTCTCTATTCTTAGCTGTGCACCCGTTATTGTCTTTCCGACAAAATTGGATATATCGAACATCAGGATCGCCCTTGAATTCTGAGCGGCGAAGCCATAATCTACCGTATATATTGGAGAATCTTCAATTGTAGGATCTCCAGCAAGGATCCTCGAGGCTCCACCATTTCTGGCCTCAGCCCATGAATTCGCAGATGCTGTCCAAACAACATCCGAGAAATGCGCCGGGGAGCCATTCGCCGGGACATCCGTACCGCATTGCGATTCTTCGAATGAATCAAAGGCCTCGAGGTGTAGGGATTCCATCCCTCCGCGCTTCCTGATCCCAGGATAGTAATTTCTGAAGTTATTACAAACGCTTAATTCACCAAGGCTCAACTGAGCAGCCGGCCGGCGGGTTACTGTCCGAGCATGAAATTTATTGTAACCACCGACTTGAAAACGATCTTTTATGAATTTATCCATTTAGAATACCCAGGAGCTTCCGCGGGATCCTCCGAAATGCGGGAATTGAACCTGAGTAGTCCGACGGGTATAGCCCGATTGCTTTTTGCTCTTCGCCTCGGTAACCCACGAATCATATTCAGCCCCTTTAATCTTCCCGAGCTCTTCATTGGACCACGGTTTATTTGTGAGTTGCATTAGGTTAGCGGCTATCCCGATCCCGAGCTCAGTTTTATACTGCTTGTAAAAAAAGTCCGGAAATTCGATAGCTTCATGACCAGGCATCAATATCAATCTCGCCTCAATCCCATCTGGAGCGGAATCCAATTCTGGAGTCGGATAAAGTAATAAAGTCTCTTCGAGCTCATCGTAATAAAAATTTGTTGGCTCGCTTCCTGTGAAGTATTGCCATCCTCCGGAATTCTTTCCAGGTACGTTCTCAACCCACGCCCTGAGAGGAGGAAGGTCGCGGTATGAATCAGAATCCTCGCCATCTGACTTGTACTTTACACTCTCGACAAGGACTATATCTGCAGCGTCGTCGTCCGGCTCCTGAGGAATTAATGCGCTCAGTTTATAATAATTCGTCCCGGCGATAACATCGAACGATACATCGTACCACCACAAGGCAGTCCGCTTACAAAAGTCCCTCATGAGGTCGCGGATCTCGTCCAGCAATAGGGTCTGGTAATTCGCGTTATCTATCCCCTTGCAATATTTAGCGACCTCGTCTTGCCATCCGGCAAGGAATCCTATATTTGCCATATTAATCCTCGCTTCTGATGAATAGCTTTCCGTGCTTCGAGAGCTCTTCAATCATTAGGATCGCCTGCTCGCGGAGCTCCTGAAGATCATCCATCGGTATCAGGTTGACCTTGTATTTCTCCAGCATGTAGGCTTCCAGGGTATTCGGCTTTCTGAATTTATGAAGGCGCTTTATCTCATCCTCTGCCATCATGGCCTGTGTTTTCATGGCGTCCGAAATTTTTGTGCCTTCATCGGCCGGGGCAACAACCGATAGGATATCATTTTCCTCGAGATATCCATCATCGTCGATACCAATCTCACCGGCGACATCTTCCTGCGTTAAGGCTACTTCCGGATTCTCTTCGCCAGGTGGAAGGGTTTCGCTCTCACCGTCGTCCTTTATCAATCCGGTTTGAGCCACCTTTATCTCAAGATCTGGCTCCGCGGCCTCTGCTGCCGCGAGCTCCTCGATCTCTTTTTCCTCGTCTACACGCAGGCGAATTTTCCCACCGCGAGCGGCAATTTTCTTTTCGAGATCTCCCTCAAGCCATTTTTCATACTGCGCCGGAGACATCGGAAAGCAGTCTGCTCGCTGAGCAAGCCCGACAGTCCAGATATGTACCCGCTCACTCCCATTAGGCAATCTCTGCAAAAGATATTTAGCCCTGACAATTTGCTTTTCTTTCATGATAACCCCCCTTATTTATTATGTATTCGTTATTCGAGAACTGAAAAAATAAAGGGGAGGCAGCATGGCCACCACCCCTTTATAGGATGAAAATATAAATTAACGGCTTAGTTAATAAGCTCACCGCCGTATGGAACAAGGTTATTCGAAAACCCGTATACCTCGTTGTCCATAACCTGGAAGCCGAACATAAAAAGCTGCAGCTTCAGGGTATCCATTAAAGGATAATCCGTCTCTGCCAGGGTAAGGATCGTCAGGTCAATCGACGTATCGCCGATTGCAAGATACCCAGGAATCGCAGATACGGCGGGAGAAGCGGGAGACGGAGAAATAAAGCCGGCGTAATAAACGCCACCCAAATACAGATCTCCGGTGTCGACAAGAAACTGTGGGTTAGCGGTAACGTCACCGGCAACGTCTTTGATGATCAGATCATCCGTGTTATCTCCGAGGGCGAGAATATTTCCTTCCTCTGTCCCTGCATAATCGTCGTCGATAACAAAACCGGCATTCATGATCATGAAGCCACGCTTCACGTTGAAGATCTCGTATACATCCTCAGCGACGATCTCGGCGGGTACTGCATCAAGTCCGGTGGCCGGATTTACCAACTTGGTTTCTCCGGAAAGGACCTTGGCGAAGTCAAGGGTAACACGCTCGACATGGAATCCAAAGGCATCATAGGCATGATTTACTCCGCTGCCTTTAAAAGCATAGGTGCTCATATTGTAACCTCCTGAAAAGGGTAAAGATTTTAATTTGGGACGGAGCCATACTAACCGCTTTTAAGCCTGCGTTCTGGCTCCGGCCACGGGGGGGATGTTTAATCCCTCGGGATTAACTTGGATTAACCCTTCCGAACGTACATGTCGACCAGGGATTCCGGTTTCAGAACCTCGTAACCGTACACGTTCAGACCGCGCACCAGGGTACCAAAGGTACTTTCGGCTCGCAGGCTTTCCATTTTGGTCATTTGGGCGGCGAAAGAAATCGCGCTCTTATGACCGGCAATCGGATGATAGGCGCGGAATGCACCATCGGCCACGCTTGTCAGCAAGTTGCTGGCATAGATGGTGAACCGATCGATCATGCCGATCCGTCCATTTCGCAGGATGCTGGTGCCGTCGCCGGCCAGGGAAGCATCCTTAAGGTCGGACTTCAGAATCATACCGCACATCCACGGAGGCAGTACCATCCATCTGGAGTCCTCAGGAATATTCTGTTCGTCGAGGACAGTACCGACGTCCACGATGAAGTCCAGAATGTTGGCCTTGGTAATTGCAACCGGGGCACCGGTCACGCCAAGGTCGAAGGAAGCGGAGTCCGCACCCGCGGTGGCGCCTTGGTTGGCTGCGTCCGCATCGGCGTAAACGTCTCCCAGGAATTCACGATCGACGACGATCTTCATTTGCTGACCGGCGTCTCTGGACCAGGAGTCCATCAGGGCGATATCGGTTTGATGCTTGTCGATATCATCGCAGATCATATTGAAATACTTGGCTTTATCGATCAGGAGCTCTTTATTCGGAGCTTCGGGCCGTTGGATCTGCAGGCTCTGGCCTTTGTTATAATCACGGATGATGATGTCAGGCACAGTCCGGATAATGACTTTGTCGCCTTTATCCTTGATCTCACCTTCATAATCCGTATTCGAAATTGCAGCGATCACGGTCGCGGCGTAAAACTTAACGAGCAATTTGCCCGACCAAATCTCCGGAATAAAAGTACCGGAGTATTGCGGGGTACCAGGGGCGGCTGGAATCATTGTATTTCCTCCCAAAATTTAGAGAATTATTATTTGCGGTAGCGGGAGGATCAGAAAGGCCGGTCAAGCCTTATGAGACTAATCCTGCACCGATTGCCGCTTGAAAACGATTGCTTACCTTATCGAATTCGGCCTCGGTAATTTTTTGAGTCGTGAAGAGCTTCTTTGCTCTGTTAAACTCATCCCGGGTTGCATACTTGGTTTTATCCAGGGCTGCATTACCGGTTTCGTCACCTATCGCGCCTGTGGCGTCTGGCACCAGAAGGTGCGCTTTTTTATCCCTCGCGGGAGCCTTATTCGAAATATTCTGAGCCGGTGTAACCCCGCTCTCTTGCAGATATCTATTGAACACGGCGAGCACCCTTTGAGAATTTAACGAATGGGCACTCTGTAGCAATATCTGCTTTCGAGGATAGCCGGTCATTGGATCCGGCTGGTCGCACCATGCCAAAAACTTCGGATCATGGTTAATGGTCTGCCATTCAGGTAGCGCCGACGTAAGCTCATCAAAGTATTTGTCCGTTGCGGACTTGACTGTCAATTTCTCAACAGTCTCGAATCTTTGGAGAAACTCATCATCATGGCCTGCCGACTGTGCTGGCTGACCGGATCCCTCGAGCTTCGCGTAAAGCTGAGCGATCAAATCTGCCTGGCTGTTGAATCCCTGCGCCAGGCGAATAACCTCGTCACCGTATCCGTCCATTTCATCGAGATCGATCTTTGATGTAGCCTTTGCGACAAGGTCGCTTGCCGGCGCTGCAGCCCGTGGTGCTCTGGTCTGCTCATCAAGGATCTTCTCAAGACGCTCGATAACTTTCTGCGAGTTGTTAAGTTGACCCTGCATATCGATTTGCGCTGAGCGCATTTCGCTTATTTCACGATTATACTTACCCTGCAGGACCCTGTACTTCTGCTCCCAATCTCCCCCGGTGGCCGGAATGTCTGGAGTAGGAATTGCTTCCGCTCCAACCTCCTGACTCGTAACGCTTAAATCGATCTCCTTGTCCTGGGCAACCGGATCCTCTTCGGGATCGTCGGCCGGATCTGGATGAGTCGGCTTTAAAACTTTATCCGGCTCTATCTGCTGGTCATTTGGACCAGGCTCGAGGTCCTTTCCAGCAGCCTTTGCGATTAAAGCGTTTGCTGCAGCTTCCTGTGCGGATACTGCAGAGGGAATTTCGGGTTCATGAATCTTTTTTTTGGGCATTTTTGCCTCCTTTTGAGCCGCCGAAGCGGTATTCAAAGTCTATGACCGGAGCCAATTGGTATTCCGATCAAGGTTGAGGGAGATAGCCCAACCAAAAAATACAATAAATTCAACTACTTGAACTTAAAGAGATCCGCTATGCGGTCTTTGGTTGACCCCCCTTGCAACTACCTTATACATTACATATACCGTGTCAAGCAATATTTCCTTTTATTCCGACTGTTTAGACATGTCCTCGTCGCTTTCTTCAAACCGAGGATTCCTATCGGAAAGAAAGTAGTATCCCCACCCCATATATGGATCGAATAAAAGCCCAGGGACACCAACGGCTCCTGGGCATTTATCCTGCTCTGGATTAATATAAAGATCCATTTGTGTAAAACTCGTATCTTCTGGCGATATCATTCACGGAGATCTTTCCCATGAATAGGACTATCTCGCCGTTTTTATAGAGGTATGTCCCATTCCTGGAATCATCCTCAGCATTTGCTTTTGTCTCGACAACGACATTGTGCCTTTTAAGGATCTCGTCCCATTCGGCGCCGGCCTGCTCAGCGGTTAGCATCCTCTTCCGGAAGCTGTCCATCGTCTCCTCGATATCGATCGCTGTGCATTTCCGCAGGGCGATCCTGAGCATTTGCCCCTGGACACCAACGAGAACGGCTCTGGATTTATCCATAATCCGCTCTAATTCCAGGCTCATGAAGTTGTCGACATCCCTCGACTTTAGATCTTCCAGCCTGTCACCCATTATTCGGCCTCCCCATCTTTAGGAACTGAAATATCCTTTTGGGAATTATTATTCCCTTTTATCTGCGAGGATTTTTCCTTGGTAATGTAGCGGCATACAAGCCCGGGCTTTTGCTCTGTCCCGACAAAGGTTATGGATGGGATAAGAACGCACGAATGCTTTTTTAATACTGCCTGGATCTCCTCGAGGCACCTTCTCGCGTGAAGCTCTTTAACCATTTCCTGTGTTGCTTCTGGTACTTTTGATTCATCTGACATTTTGTAACCCCCCTATTTATTTAGATTTTATTTTACAACTTCCTGCCGAGAGCCAATAGTATCTGACTCGTAATGTATATCAAATTCAAGAAGAACTGGTCTTTCACCGGCTCCATTATTGGCCCAGGTATCGTCAGCGCCTGTATCGCTTCTGTAAATCCTGAGCATGATAATATGTGAAATAGTCAGACCTGTCCCGTCGACGACAACGCTTGAAGTAAGCTCATGCTGATGATTAACGCCAGAGCAAACGTCCTGTAGGTCTACAGTCGCGGATGCACCGAAAACACCATTTGGGTTTGCAATCGAATAATCAACCTTCCACCCTACAGATTTTCCGCTTTCTGTAACACCCCTGTCCTTCGGGGTCCAATGTATATGGAAGTTCAGGTCCGTTCCCTCTCTATATGAATGGGGCATTTGACAAGAAGCGAAAACCTCATCGTCAATATTAAACTCATAAACCTGGAATGTAGCGCCAGCACCACCAGGCTGCCAGCCAGTAAGGGTTGGATCAGATGAGCCAGCAAAGTCGAATGCGCCAGGGACTATCCTAAGATCATCCCAAACGCTCTCTTCTAAAACGGCTGTCTGGTTAGCGCCACAATCGATAGTAAGGTCGCCAGCGGTTTCAATCTCTGGAGTCGTCACCTTTCCGACGTTGACTCCGCTCGCCGCCTGGGTGGCACCGGATGACACGATAGCTGAGGCATCATCAGCGAGAACATCCCCGGTCAAATCTCCAGAAACATCCCCGTCGACATCCCCTGTCAAATCACCATTAAAGCCGCCTGCTCCCGCCGTAATTGTGCCAGCGTTTACCGAGCTATTCGCTATATCGGCGCCTGCTGTTATGATGGCCGCGGCATCGTCGGCGATAACATCACCATTATGGATACCAGCGAGATTTCCATTGAACCCGCCGGTTCCAGCGGTTATTGTCCCGGCCTCGACCGAGCTATTCTCAATATCGGCACCGCTCGAGACAATCGCCGCGGCGTCACCAGCGAGAACATTACCTGTTATATCGCCTGTAACATCACCCGATACATCCCCGGTCACGTTGCCTGAAAGGTCGCCGTTGAATCCACCAACGCCGGCCGTTATGGTCCCGGCCTCGACAGAACTGTTCGCTATGTCTGCCCCTATTGTGACGACGGGATTTTCGTCCGCGGCCAGAACACTCCCGAGTATATTCCCGACAAAGTATCCTGCTCCCATTATCTGGATGATACCCGCTGCTATTTCGCTCGTTTCCTGGTCTGGTCCAGATAAAACAACCGGCGAGCCATCCTCGGCCAATACATCGGCTGTCAAAAAGGCATCTGTCCCGTCCGTGCCATTGTCTAAAACCGTTAGTCCGTTCGCAGATAAAACATCACCCCTTAGGTCTGCTATTGCAAGGGCATCTGTCCCGTCCGTGCCGTGCTCGAACACAACGGTACCGTCCTCTGAAACTATATCGCCCTTGATATCAATTTCGATATATCCGTCTACTGCAGCGTCTGCCAGGATATTCAAATCATCTGCAGAAGCGACAACCAGAACGCCGAGATCGCCTACACCCTCACCGAGGAATAGACGAATTGCATGGGTATCTTTAAAGAATGCATCTTCGCGCCAACTCATTTAATTACCTCTCTTTATGGTACGGACGAGAACGTGACGCCGGCAGTCACATATTCGATGAATATGAGGTTATTCAGGAGATCCATCATTATCATCAAAACGTCACCGACGGCAGTAAAGGTCGCCCTGTTATTCACGCCACCGTTATCCCAGGTCAAACTTGCCAGGTCGATTGTCACAGGGTTATCGACATTCGCGGCATAAAACCGGTATCTCCAAAAAGGGGATGGTCCCTGTGCTAACACGAGGGACTCATCTATTAGGGCACTCATTGGTACACCGGATCCGTCAAGGATATTATTTGAATTTCCTACATCCATCGGAATAACTGGACCTGAAAGGATTCCAGGGCTGGCCGCATTTCCAGTTTCCAGGAATTGAGGACCACCGAAATTTGAGGCCCATAATGTTTCCTGCGGAGAAGCACCCCTTACAAATATCGGGCCACCATCTTCAGCATACATTTGACCTGCTGCTGGATTTATGAATGGAAGGCCCAACCCATCATAGATAACACCATCTTGATCGATAAAAGGGTCACCAGTTTGCCCATAAAACAACGATCCCCTGAACGTTGCATCTGTGCCATCCAGCCCTGTGTTAAGAACCTCTGTATCATCGTCTGCTACACCGGTTCCCTTCAGTATGGTGGCCTCAGGTGTTGCCAGGGCTGCATTTATTTCTGCGGCAGATACGGTTAAGCCTGTCCCAAGGTCGAGCAACACATCTGTTACCTCTTCTCCTAACTGGCCATTTCCAGGGCCAAGGAAAAACCTTTCAGCCCTTACTATTTTATATCCAACATCTTCGCCACCGACACTCATGGTATTACTCCTTTAACCATCTGAAATAATTATTTAAAGGGCCTCCGGATTTCTCCATCGGCCCATCGTTAGTTTATACTATTTATCACGGACCACCGCAACCGGATGCATCAACGCCAACCTCACCACCATCGACACCAGGATCAAGGATATTGACATATGTGACCGCGAATGCCATATTGACACCGTCGTTTATCCATACCTCAATATTCTGTATTCCGGAATTCACATCATCGAATGTGATTGTGGTATCCAGAGGGTCAGACTCCCACCCGGGAACTCCTGGAGGACCAGGCGCGCCTGCCCCTGCCGGAGCAATATAATATTCGAGAGCATCCTGATTATCCGGATCGCACCATACCGCCCTTAAAACATCGGCTGCGGATATTGTAGCAATCCAGTTACAATCAGGAGCGGATGGAGTACCGCTGAGCGTAGGGGCGACATTAAGGTTAATGATTGCAAGGGCCAAACCATCCCCTGGCGCGCCACCCTCCATTCCATCATGAATAAAATATCCCGGCCACCCAACAGGTGGATTGATAACAGCAGCGTCAATCTCTGCGGCCGTGCTTACCAAATTCGTCCCGAGGTCAGTCAATTTGTCTGTGACCTCTTCGCCGAGTTGGCCGTTATCATCACCCAGGAAAAGCCTGCTGATCCTTGTGATACCTAATTTAACATCTTCTCTAAAACTCATTATTACCTCCCAACCCCCTGGAAATATTGGTTAATCAACTAAAGACCGGCCCTCAGCTTTTTGCCTGAGGACTTCCATTTCATCTATCTTTGTGTATGTGCTCGGAGATTCGTCAAGTATACCCTTCATATGTTTAAAAGCGAATGTTATCCCCCGGGCAAACTCATTGCCATCAGAGACAAGCATCTCTTTTAATTGCTCATATGCACGATCGACATACCGGCTGAACCCGACTATCCCCGTCTCACCCATACGAGCACCGTATCCTATCTCACGGCCCTCTTTTGAATTGACTCCTGGTATTACCATAACAGCCCCCCGAACCCCCCGAATTTATTACATTTCGCTCGCTTCATCGAGCTTTTTCATATAGTCTTTCTTTGCCTTCCGACTGATATAGCCGACACCTTTTTTGCGCTCATCTGTCTGGCCGGCCTGGCGCATCGTTTCAGCGTTCGCCCTCTTTACCCTCGACTTTACGTCGCCACCCATCGGCGGGGCTGGAGTCTCAGTCGACTTTTGACCATCAACGGCATAACTTCCTTTACTTGTGTCCATTCGGGACCTCCTTTATATTCTTGCCATCTGCTCGAGTGGCGGTATTAATGGATTTTCTCCCGGGTCCCTGCCTGGCATGGAGCCACCACCACCACCCATAGGCAAACCCATCTGTGATTGCATCATGTTTTGCTGGATATTCATTTCGAGGTCAGCGTCCTCTGGAATGATTTCCTCCTGCATTTTCAGGGCCTTAACATTCTCCCTGAGGATCTTCGCCCTTCCACCGTAACCGATAATCGCCATGTCGACATCGTTATTGGTTAAGGCAAGGAATTCAGCCCTGCGAGCCTGTAGCTGCTCTGCCTGGATTAAGTATTCGCTGGCCCTGGCCACAACCTCTATATCCCCCCTGGCATCGATATCATCGAACAGTAGGATATGGGTCCACATCGATTTGACAATAGGCTTAATCACGTTCTGGTCTATCGCGACTATGGCATCCTTCATTATCTTTGAGGCCGCCGACATCAACATCGATAAACCATGTGCGGTCTGGCCGGCGCCGGATGCAGCGCTACCCACTCCTGATTCATATGCAGGGACGCCAAGTTGCTCCCCGGCCTGGTTAAAGAAGTATTGGTAAACCTGCATCAACATATCCGTCAGCGCATTCGGCTGATAGAAATGAATCGCCTTATTATTCTTGCCCATCGGATCCGACTTTGTTTTCCAGATCTTCCACGGATAGAGCTCTTCCAGGTTATCCCCGGGATCTATTCTATCCTTGTGCATTTCTACCTGGGGTCCGGAGGCGATTGCAAGGTTATTAATCATAGCCCTGGCAGTAGCGTTGCATACCCGCTGGCAATCTTCCATGTGCTCAGGTGGAGCAACTCCCCATATCGAATCATTCGATTGATCGAAGCTGGCTCCATAATATGGTTTGGTGCCAAGAGGGTTCTCGTTCAGTCTGGCCATTATCACATGGCGGCCCACCATAAGGCAAACACATGGTACCGGCTCGGCTGGATTCTCTATCTCGTTCTTATCCATTCCCCAATCGATAAGCAACTGCCCAGGGATTTCTCCATGATATTCGAGGGTTTCGATAACTGCCTGTGGATCCTCTTGCTCGTTTGGCCTGAATTCAATATTGGCTCTTTCCTGGTCTGTCCAAAGCCAATCCTGGAGCATTCCACCACGATATTCCATCAAGACATTATCGATTGCCTTGGTATCGAAGCCAGGGACTCCCTTCATTTTTACAAGGTCTGTCTCTCTAAGCCTCTGTCTTTCCAGGCAATATCCATCGTTTATATTTTTAGCGCCGGCTGCAAAGTACATATCGAACGGACTGATACATTTCCACGCTCGGTAATAGACCCAATCGACCTGAGGTATACGTTTTCCACCAGGGCCATCAACCCATTTAAGATCCTTCTTTCTTCGGATAAAAGGTCCCTTTAAAAAGGCTGTTGGGTATGTTGCGAAGTCCTTGATAAACTTGGCAATCTCACCGTAAAAGTCTCCCTGGTTGAATCCATCCTCGATAATGTCTGTTATTCTCTCAGCTTCCTGGGATGCCAGGGCACGGTCCTCGCGCTGTAATTCATTACGCAGATCCATCATGCGCTGATCAATCATATCTGGAGTAATTTCAGCATCTGGAACGGACTGCAGGATCATGGCTACTTCGGATTGAACCCTTTTGGTGAGCCGTATCTCTTGCTCGACGGGGAGGTCAGGGACGGGTGATGGCGATACACCCCATGGCTTTTCGCCGGCCGGCAACATAACGTCCTTAATCCAGGCTTCGATCGTCCTGCATTTAACGTTTGTCAGCATCATGAAGATTTGGGATCCACCAAACTTGCGGATATGGGCCAGGTCGTCGGGATCATATTTTCCCTTGCGCTGCCTAATGCATTTTAATAGGCGCTCCTCGACGAACCATTTGGTATTTTTTGCAGATTCCCAATGCTTTTTTATGTGATTTGCGAGTCCAATGATCTCTGGCTTATTCTGCATGGACTCGGCTGCCTTCTGATCCGATTCCATTTTGTTAAGCTGATCATTGTTTAAAACACGCAAGAGGCCACTCCGTTCCGGAATAGCCCCATAGGTGGATTGCGGTACCGCTGGTGCTGGCATATAATTTTCCCTCGTATTAGAGGGCTATCGTCATAACCCTCCGATTTCTTTAAACAAATATAGGCATGGCTCATCCCTCTTTACCATCACTCCGGAATTGCCACAACCGCATGGGTCCCACGCTCTGCCACCAAATATGTCGACAGCATCGACAGTCAATTGGTTTGGTGACAGTTTATCGCCACAAATTCGACACGTTATTTCTTTACCATTATCTGCCTCGTATTGATTCCAACCTTTTTTAATCATTCAGAATATACTCCATGTCAAGGTTTATGTCCACCCCTTAGGGCTTGCCATTTGTTTTTGTTTTTCGATTGCCTGCAGCGGAGCCTGTGGCGGCGGCTGAGGTACGGCGCCGGCTATCTCACCTTTGAGGGCGATCTCCTTAAATGCAGAGCATCCATGGCTGGCCCAATCATGCAGGATCTTCTCCCGGTAGCATCCGAGCTTATCATTCCATTCCTTTCGAAGCGAGTCCAGGCAATCTATACCACGCTCGCATTCCTCCTCGTCGAAATGGCATATCGGTAGAATCAATCGGACGGATTCTATTTGCATCGTCTCTGATACCTTAGGACCTATCTCGAATTGCACCCCGGCTTCCTTGCACAGCGCCCATACCGTCTTATTCAGCGCCCAAACATGCTGAGACAGGTCATGGGGTCCCTGCCATAGCCTGATCCTCGTATTGTGCTCCTTGGCCCATTCAATGGCATAATCCCGGTAATGCGGGAAGCCTTCTCCAGAGTTTTCGTAATAATGCACAAGATGGACCTGCCGGCCGACGACCTGGACAAACCATATGGCTGTTTCGTCATGGTATCCAATGTCCCAATAGGTATCTATCGGAAGGTGCTCGACCACAGGTACCTTGCCGATACGTCCCTGCTTCCTGGCTGACCTCATCTGCTTCTGGTAATATGCGCCCTCCATCGACTTAAAGAAAGCTTCATCCGGAGTCGACGGGTGCTCTTGGAGCATGAATTCGCCCTGGGTAGCCTCTGTCTGGACATACCACGCCTTTTGCTCTGGAGTAAGGTGGACCCTCTGCTTTAACTCGAGATCTTCAAAATACTTTTGCAGCCTCTCAGGGATAGCAGTCTGGCCCGGGTCAATCCTGTTCAGGTCATTCTCCGGCCATCCAAAAAAGAAAAACTTGTATTGCTTCTGGCCAAGTTGTGCACGCATTTCCTTCAACGCCCTGGCCTGCTTTACCATTTCGAAATATTTTCCCTCGCGGCCCTCCGCGGTCGATTCGATTGTCACGATATTGCCGGCATGGATCGCATTAAGGGTACCGGTGATAACCTCCTGTGCCTTCAATGGGTACCTGGCGCAGATCTTCCCGAGCTCAGAGATATGGATAAGCTGGTAGGTTCCAGACCGGCCAGAGGTTGTAACCCTGATCGAAGATCCATTCTTAAACGATAGGTGCTTACTCGATATCCGGCTGCCACCCAACTGATCTTTTAATTCTTCCGGTAGGTTATCGTAAGCAAACTTCACCTTTTTCTGGAAAAAGTCCTCGGCGTCGTCCTTATTGTGGGCTATAATAGCGGCATGGGTGTTCGAGTTGAACATGCAGATGTCCAAATATAACAGGCACATGAAGGTGGTGATACCATGCTGGCGGGATTTCAGGATGATGTTACAATACCACATCCCGAGGTAAAGCAGCTTCTGAGCGTAATTCATTCGAAATGGTATCTGGTTACCGTCCTTATTGACAATCTGGTAAAGATTATCAATTCGCCAGCGCTGAGAAGAGAACCGCTTGTGGAGCTCGATATATGCATCGATCTCCGCCGGCGGCATACCTGCTGTCCTAAGCTGCTGTTTTAATTCCTTATAATACTCAGGACTCCTGATCCCCTGAGAGGTACTTTGCCCGACATTCATTTTCAATCCTTAAGGTTTCGTCACAGACACATTTCCAAACATGGAGCAACTCGAAGTATACTCCATCCCCCTGAATTATATAGATTTTCGGCACCATATTATTAAAGCAATATGGGCACGGTGGCGGCATGTCTACTGGCGGCAAATTTATATCCATTATTGCTTCATCCAATTTTTGATATATTTCATATCGTAAAGATAAGATATCGGTACCATATATGCATTGGCGTCCTTTATCTTGCCGTATGGTCTGACAGTCCCTATCGGAAGGTATATCGCACGCTTCCAGAATTCCTGTGAGCCAATCCATCCAACGGCCCAACCGTCGAGCACCGTGCTCTTGTCCTCTGGCTGGAGGACCTTTTGAAACACATATACCTGGCATTTCTGCTTATGGGGCTTGTTATCGTAACACGAGCTAACGAGGCAATCCCAATGTGTTAAAGGGTACCTGTGCACGGTGGCGGTCTTGATCTCTGTCCGGACATTACCGATCATGAAGTCATAATCGCTGGTATCGTGGTAGGATGAGGCTGGAAGGCCATATGTATACTTGAACATGAGCTCCCCCCTCGGTCCCAACAAATGCCTATGAACGGCGTTCTCGCTGCCGACATATCCGAACTGGTTAGTCCTTCTATCGCCTTTGACCCCTAAATGCTTTAAATTCGCTTGCTGGATTGCCGCTTCCTCTATATCCCAATTCCACTCTAACCTCTTGAATCTCTTCGGTGATTTAACCCTTTCCCAATTCATACCTTCCTCCATAAATGTTGCGGATTAAGCTCTTCGATCTCACAGATTAAGCCATGAGGCTGAGATTGTCTATGCCTATATCCGCTGGTTGTAAGTTATACAGGCGGCTCATGTACGCCCGACTGCAGTTTACCCTCTAAATGTTAGCGGGACTCTCCCCGCTGTCACGGTGGTATTTGTTTTTCGGTCGCAGGCGTGGCCATCTCGCCCCCCTAAGTCTTGCACACCGTTTGTAGACTTACTCGGTAACCCGCTCTAACGGGTGACTGTAAATGTTGAAACCATAATACCATGGATTTGTATTTAATGGTGCAAAATACTTTATTCTTTGATACAATTCGTTGATCACAAACATACAAAAAATAAAATAAATGTTGGTCGCGGGAGGAGGATTTGAACCTCCGGCCTGATGGTTCCAAACCACCCGCGCTACCAGGCTGCGCTACCCCACGACATGGAAGAGGGTAAAGGAGTTGAACCTTTAACATCCGGCGTCAAAGACCGGTGCTCTGCCGATTGAGCTAACCCTCTGATATTACTGGAGCCAGATGCAGGAGTTGAACCCGCCCTCTGTGCTTACAAAACACATTAGCCCCCAGGGCAATCTGGCCTGGTAGCCGATCCTGGACTTGAACCAGGGACCACAGCATTATCGGTGCTGCGCTCTACCAACTGAGCTAATCGGCTCCATTTTATGCTGCCTTAAATTCTCCGCACGGATCGCCATCACGTTTAACACATGGATATCTGCTTCTTGATCCATCCTTTTCTGTCTGACATTCCGGAGGGAATCTGACACAAAACCCCTTGTAAATCGACATCTCTCTATAGTACCGACAATCCTCACATTTATCCTGTGGCTTCGGCATAATACACCTACCCTTTCAGGGTAGACTTACAAGCTTCCGATTTCATTCAGTATACGTTAGATCAGGATGAGGGTTAGTCCACCCTCGTTTAAATGATGCGAGCAGGCGTCCGGTTTCACCGGCCATCACAAGGATTTGCAGATCCTTCAAGCCTCCACGGATTTACCCGCCCTTGGCACTCGGGAGTCCTCTGTAAACCGCAACGGCTGCAACCAATTACGACTCCAGCAGGAAGCGACCTATGCCCTCTATGGTTAATGTTTAAATTGGTAGCCTGGCAAGGAGTTGAACCTTGCACGCCTATCCTGGAGCGACCAGGGTCTTTGCACGCGACTACTAACATACTGAGCCAGCCGACAACCGGTATGGACTGACTGTTCTGCTTTGTCCAGGCCATAAAGTATTTGGTAGCGCGGGTTGGAGTTGAACCAACACAGGCCTAAGCCCACAGATTTACAGTCTGCTACCCTCGCCTATGGGTTGCCACGCTATTGATCTTCGTCCGCTGCCATCCACAGCGTTACAAAATCATCCGTTTGCATTGGAGACGGCTGCGGTATCTCATGAGCCGGATAAACTGTTTTGCTTTCCCATATCGAAAAAAGGCACCCGCATTTAAAGCATCGATAATACTCACCATTAAGATGCTCCCACGGATAGGGATGTTTGCATTTAGAAAGTTTCCCGGCGAACACCTCTTTAATCATCAGCTTTATACGGCCATGGTATTTCTGCATGATCATACCATACGCTGATTGTGAGCTTCTCCTCCGGATCCCGTTCTGGCCTATCATCCTCTTCGCAAAGCCGCTTGTGGAAAACATAATACGCGAGCGTCAGGGGATTCGTATGGAAAAGGCGGCCGGCAAGGTGTTCGTCGACTACCTTCTCAGAAGGAAATGCAATGCTAAGCAGGTGTTTTGACACGAAAAAAATACATTTTCCCGTTTCCTTCTTGATAAAAAGGACACGGTCGCCATCGTCTAAGTATCTGTATTCTCCTGGTACTATTCCCATTTAAGCGTCCTCCCAAAAGACCGATATTTTATATTGTTTACCGCACCGTGGGCACCGTGTATTCACGATCTTATCTACCGAAAAAACGGATACCTCATAAATAGACTCGACATCCACCCGAACACCACAACACGGACCCTGGAACAGCCTGAGGATCTTCGTATCGTTAATATGCTGGTCCTTGACTGTTCGCCGGCTGTCGCATTTGCCGGTCATTAGACAATCGTAAGCCTTCATTTCTGTGTTGATTCCCATTGCATCTAATGGGCGATCCACCAAATATCTATTCATTGCTCCCCCTTTCAAATGAACTGGTAGCCCAGGGGATCTTAACCACCATGGCCGGCCAAAGCCATGGGAGCCTCACCCCCGGGTATTACCAGACCTGCTGCAGTCCAGGTTTTACCGTTTTGCACTCTAACATTCGTAATGTTATTGTGCAAAAAATGGTTGGGTAGCCAGGTCTGGATCCCTGGCCGCCCCGGGCTGCATTCTCCGATACGGAAGAGCGCAGCCTCTGTCCAGATGTTATGAGCCATCGAGAACAGGCTCAAATCCGATAACCACCGCGCTGCTGGCGCCCGATACGTCAGATCCATAGATACCGCGCAGGACGTCCATCAGGACGATAGGATTGCGACATATGCCGTCATGCAACTTTGTGAACACAAACGGCGGGATATCTGCCAGGCTGCAGGTCATGACATGCGTTATGACAGCGTTGCCGATCTGCTGTTCGTCCGAATCTTGCATCGGCAGGACCTTGCCTACTAACATCGGTTTGGCCCATTTATCACCAATGCGGACGGTGAAATTGAGCCCCTTCTTAAACTCGAGGCGCTTAAAATCCAATGTTTTCGGAAGGATAGCGTCTCCTAAAGGCGCCTGGTATCCTTTCGGATTGCAGCCTTCATCCCCGAACTCATCCATTAAAGGATCTGTGCTCATGATGATAACCCCCTGTTATAAAAGGTTTTTGATGTCTTGCACGACCTGCTCGACCAGCACAGGAATGACGACATTCGCCATATCCTCAAGCTCGCTTTCTTCTATCAAGATATCGCCTGTGTAAGAAACAAACCCATTTGATACCTCGACCTTCAACATAAACGTGCCTGGTAGCTTGTGGCCGGCCAGGGTAGCCCGTGCAAATATTCCCTCTCTATTCATTAATGACACCATTATATCACGATTAATGTCAGAATGGTGCACCCTCTACTTCGATACACCACCATAAATATAACAGCCCGAGCGCGGCGGCTGCCAGGGCAATCCAAATGTCGGCATCTTTGTCAGGATCATATTTTTTCAATTTCGTCAATCCTCCTGTTTAATTTAACGAGTACATCCAACACCCCTCTAAGCACAAAATAAATAGATCCGACAATCACGCAGAGCCCGAGAATCATAACGAAAAGAACGTTCTCAATCACGGAGCCCCCTTTGCTGCATTGCTGTATTACGGTCCTGGCTCGTTCTGTACGCTTCCATAGCCTGGTCGTATCCTTCCCAACCGTCGACTCCGAAGGTCATAAGGATCAATAAGAATTTGACATCTGCCTTGAGTGCATCATATTCCTGTTTTGTGATTGTAACGCTCTCATCTGTATCCACATAAACAGAAAGACCTGAATCGGTGCGGTGGCGTTTTATCGACTCATCCTTTGATTCAATATTCGACTCATCCATTATCCGACCTCATGGGGAAGCCTGCCCCTGTTTTGCCCATCGATTGATACCAGGATCTGCGTGAGATTGTTTATAATCGTGTCGCCTACCGGATCCTTCTTGAACCCCATAATAGTCTCAAGCCTATCGAGTGCGGCACCCTTCGAGTGGAATTTGAGTGTCCGCTTTGTCACGCCGGCGACGGACGACTCCCTGATCTCAGATATGGCCCGGGCAACATCGTCAGGCAGATCTTGTATCGGCTTTATATTTCCGTTGTTATCATAAAGATCCTTCGGATTGAGGAATGCAATACAAGCCTCTTCCGATAAGATCCGGTCGAGATCGACATAAAGATTCTGCTCTGCGACGTCCTGGGCCTTTGTCTCTAACTCGCTAAGCCTCTGTATTACAACAGGATCCTTAAGCCATCGTGAGGCCTGAGCCCAGGCGCTTTCCTTCTTGCAATTCGGAAAGACCTGCATATAGGCTTTGCCTGCAGAGCTCGGGTCCCTGAAATAATACTCTGCGAATTTATTTCTATTCGCTATGGCTACTGAGGATTTGCTCATAATATCAGACGGTTACCAATTGATATCGAGTTGAATACTAAACCCAAGGAAGCCTATCCAAAGGTTTATATGGTTATAACCATTCTGCCAGGCAAACTCAAAAGAGGCGCCGGCACCAAATCCAAGGGTCCTTGAGAGAAGGTCAGAAGTCATAAAGGTGAACGCAAGGCCAACCTCAGGGCATCCTGCTGGATCGCTCAGGTAATTCCAAAGTCTGGTTGCGCTTTCCTTAACACATTTGGTTATTTTCTCAAAACCTATAAACATGATGCTCCTCCTTTTATTCTGGCATTTCGCCGCAAACGCGACATGGCTTCGGGACACGATATCCCTTTGCCAGTTTTTCAACCCAATTACGGCCTACATCGGTGGCAACATAGAAATAGGTAAGCCTTCCACGTTCATGCGAAAAATTATATTCCCTTATTGCCTCGAGGACATAATGCGTTGTCGGTGTATTAACAACAATCTCTGTCGCCATCTGGAGCCCACCATCTGGCATGACAGGTATCTTTGGGTAAACCCTATCGGCCCTCTCATAAGACTTCGGAAGGAATGACCCTTCCATCTTTACATCAAGCCGCTCTCCGTCGGCATGACCCCCTATATGCAGGATGTTCGCAAATTCTTCTTTCATGTCATTCTCCAGCGCATTTATCGCATTTTGTTTTAAGCCAGGGTCCTTCCCGAAGCTTCCCGGGATTCCCGCAGAATTCACATGTTGACCTGGACAACTCTGAAGCCGCTTCTATGGACTTCCGGATATCCTTTGTCGCAATATTTATATAGAAATCAAGGGCTCCAAACTTTTCCTTTACCTGTGTAGCCTGGCAACGGCCGGTGGGGTCCTTCTCTATGATATCGGAGCACAGCATATCGATAATATCATACCAGCCATCCCCACATTCGAAGTAAATACCCCTCGGAAATATGCTCGGATATCTGTCAACCAACTGATTTGTAAGGGTTTCATTCATGTTTGGCCCTCTTATCTGGATCCTTTGGAAGCAATTGGCACCCATGAAATACATATCCACCCACAAGGGATAAAGTATTCCTTCCCCTCGAGTGTTTTTATCCTATGGGCGTCATTCGACCCGACCCAATCGAAGCCTGGGTCATGAATGACGAGAAGCTGTGACGGATAAACAACCGTGACAGTCGACTCATCCGGATATGTATATATGCGCCATGCCTGGTCGCTGACATCAAGCCATTCCTCTGACCTAAAGAAGGGTGCATCGGCCGGACAATTAAGGGCCTCTTCCAATTCGTCCATATCCTTGAACCCACCGATACGGTGCCACCCGTCGTCGTCCTCGAATTCGTGAGGTAGGTCGTGCGTCGACATATCGACCATGATAGGCGGCTTTACGATCTGACCGCACGCATGACATTGCCAAACGAGCTCCCTGCTCGGTAGCTTCCCGGTGCCAACCTTCTCCTGGCATTGCGGACAAAGCACATATATGCCGGTATCATCCCTCAAAATGCAATCTGCCCTATCTACTATCACGTTTTTATCTTTCATTGTAACCCCCCGATTTAAAAGGTTATTTCTAACCAGAAACACCATAAAATAATGGCGGCAAATATCGCAGCACCTATGTAGGTATAAACAGGACTGATATATGTCTCTGATATCCACCACGAAAGCCTGCTTAACCATCCGTCATTATTGAAGTTTTCTGATACTACCTGGGTATGGCCGTCACCAAACTTTTTCTCGTATGCTTTGATTATCGAGGATTTTTTTATTGTCTCACCATCGCGGACATCGAACATAAACCATCCACCGTCGGTCAGATAAATTGTGACATGCCATACATGGAGCTCCCTGTTGTGCCCCGTATTCAAAAAAGCAAGCTCCCGTCCTAAACCCCTCAAGCAGTCGGCCACAAAATCGATAAGATCTGGAGCCATATCCTCAAAAGCTTTTTTTGTATCGTCCATCAGGAACGCCCCCCGATTAATATCATCAAAAGAAATGCACCTATGGCTATAGCCAGCCCACATATAAGCTCACCCATTGGTGCCATCCCCCATGAGCATAATCGCCGGCAAGCATACCGTACAATATACAACCAGTATGATAACCAGGCAGATTAATTTCGCGAGCACGAGCATCCGGAGCCAGATCCCTCGCAGCAACCTTTTGATTCCTTTGAACATTTGCAATCCCAACGGATCTGATCATAATGCTTCCGGTATTCCGGAGTGGATGATCGATCCTTTCTTTTTTTAATGTGTTTTGCCATCGGCTAAAACCAGTATCCTTTCATCCGATAATTTCCGGACATCTTCAATATCGATACCATATATTATACCATAGATATCCTCGAAAAGGGGTGGGCACGCCAAAAAAAACATATGGAGTATGGTCTTAGCTATTCGACGGATCTCCGGATGCGCCTGTTTGCTGGCCCTGAGGGTCAATATATGGCGCCACTCCCTGGCATTCGCCGTGACAACGATATCTGCCTTTGTCATTGTCGGTAGGATCTCCCTGGCCTGCTGTGGCTTGTATCCAGCCTTAAGCATGTATGAATAAAGATTTTGGGCCTCTGTGAGGAAGCGCTCCATACGCTTAGCAAGCTTCTGATCCATTCCGGAATACCATTCAGGCTCACAGTATTCTACGTCGCTGTACCGAACATACCTGGTCGACTCCTGAGAGAATGATGCAAGCCTGTGACGAACGAGCTCGTGAGTTACACCGCGGCCGGTCCTGATCAAAACAGTTGCGCCGACATGCTCTATAACAGAATGGTGACCGCTCCTTATTATCATCCGGACAAAGTCTGTCGCTGAATTGATATCATACTCAGATTCTGATTTATAGCATGTTCTACCGGCTATCTCAAGATATGTCAAATCGTATATTTCGAAGCTTCTTAATGCCTTTACAACCGGCTCAACCATTTCCATCTTTTCCCCCCTTTATCAGAACTAACCCCAACCTGCAATAATGCGCCCTTATTACGCTCTGGACCCTAAAGTCCTCGACCGGATTGTTCGCGGGGCAAAACGGATCATGCCTGTATGAACGCAAATCGGCACCGCAAAAAGTACACTCATACCATTGCCGGTGCCGATTATCCATTCCATATCCCCCCCCCAGGTTATTATTTGCCTTGCTGTTTTTGCTTCGGCAGCGACATCCCTTTAGCCGCCGACCCCGAAAACTCCTCCTTCACCTTAACGGATTCGCTCGGTGGAACGCTTCCCTTGCCGGCGCTACCCGGGAATTCCTCTTTGGGCTCAATATCTTTGATCGTGGACTGCATGTGATACCTCCTTGCATTTCTTCGGATAAATTTTAATCATTAGGTGGTTTCCTTCTCCGGAAAATCCTTAATGACAACTCCCGGGCTCATCGGTGCGCGGTATTCATCCCGCATACGGTCCTCATCGGACCACCCGGGGATATCCCCCAGGCATTCGCAATCCTTTGTGCGCGGAACCTTTGTTTTCATTTTAGTTTTTACGGCCAAGGTTTCCTCCTTTTTCGACAAACTCACATATTGAATTTAACATAAACCTAAGCGCAAGCTCCCTATCGACGTCCAAACCCTCTGTTTTAACATGACATTCATGACAAAGGGGTATGCAGTATATGTCTGGCGGCTTCATCGAGACGCCGCAATTCCCAAATCGGCGATCATGGTGGGGATCATTCGGTCCCGGCCGGCCACATTCGGGTCTGATGCAGGCATACCTCGACACATGCTCGCGGTATTCCCTGCAAATAAGCTTAGCGCTTTTCAGAATGCTGTATACCATTATATGCTATGTCAATATTAAGTTAAGTCTCCAAAAACACGGAGGATTTTATTAACATTCGCAGACACGGTCGAAGCCCATACCCCGAGCTCCGAAGCGATCTCACCTTGTTTTAAAAGTCTGTCAAAATATAGCTCGCCGATATTCCTCGATAGCTCTGTCGGGAATTGCTCATCTTTTATTTTTTCCCAATAATCTCGCTTTGCCTTCTTTTTAATGAGCTCACGCTTAGCTGTCTGGTGGCGCATATCGACTGCCTGGTCAGTTATGCCGAGGATCTCAGCTATTTCACAATTTCGTTTTCCCTCGAGATAATACAACTCGAGATACTCCCAGGACTTCTTGCTTATGTTCAATCCCTTAAGGATCTCCATTGCTTTGTCCTGTTCATCTGAGTCCCAACCGATTTCAACCCCGTGATTTAAGTACATAATATCAACAAAGTCAAATTTGCTTTCGTCTGTATCTCCGGCGGCTCCATTAAGCATTACTTCCTTGTGGGGTGAGGGGTTGCGAAAATCCTGGCTTATCCATCGTTCAACGGCGGCACATGGCTTTTTAGTCTCAAGACAAACCTTATTCTTGCATTCTGTGCAATCCTTAGGCCTGTCGTTCGCTACCTTCGCCCTCCGGAAGGGGGGTTTCAGATTCTGCATTTTGCTCCTCCTTTATCAGTCCGTATATGAGAGCGTTATAATTCCGGATATCTCCCAGGGCGTCCATTATGGATTCTCCCTTTACCTTTAATTTCCCCTTCTCAACATAGGTGCGTACCCTTTGCATCTTATCCCTCATCCTGATCATGACACCAATCACAGGATGAACACCAAGTCCTTCGCTATCTCTGAAATTGGCATATGGATCTCCGGACCCTCCGGTATAATCATGATTTTTTTCCTTCATTATACCGTCGCCGTATTCGTCAATTTCATGAGCGCAATACATCGGATTTGGGTATCCGTTTATGAATTCGGGGATTGATTCGTCGGCGTTAGACGTCCATCCACCCCAAATATCCGGTGTAATATCTTCATGTTGCGGTGGCTCAGAAATAATTTCGAACATCGGCCTTACTATCGTATCTTCTTTTTCGGAATTCTTCGATACGCTGGCATAATGATAGCAATATTCAGCGAGGTCCCTCGGCGTTAATGTGTTTATCAATAAGGATTTTGTTTTGAATCCGGCACCTTCCAGGTCCACAATAAGTTTAGTTATCTCATCTTCTTTAAGAAGCGTTTCTATATGTGAATCCCTAAAATCTCGCTCGTGGATTAGAAATTTTTCATTACCAGACAGAACATAAATCTCTGCCATCACCATTTGTATAGCCTTATCCCAAGTCGGATCTTTAAACAAATCTTTTGAGTAATCCATCTTTATCCCCCCTTAATATATCCATAACGGTTACGGCAATGCCATATGCTTGCCAGATATCATCATGAAATGCGTGGCCATCTGTGTTGAACCATGTGTCCTTGGCCTCCCTGATCATTGCTGTGCGCTTGATTTCACCAGAATGGCACCTGTGCCATGCATCCGGTGCGAATCTCTTTATGAGAGCGTCCCTGATCTCTTTGTCGCCTCCAGATTTTTTACGGGTCAGGTGGTGGATCTGCCTCGATCGTGATACCCAAAAGGTATTTGATTTACAACTCCTTGCATGGTGGGCGCCGGAGAACAGTCCGGACCATATTGCAGCATCTGAAACTTCCCTGCCGGCCCATTTCCTTGAAATGATATATTCCATTGCGATTGTTTCCGGCACGACTTTAGGAAAACCTGGTCCTACCGTGAAGCCATTAAATCTATCAAATAATTTTTCATTTTCTAAAATTCCAGATTCAGCCGGCTGGAGGTTTTCGTATATTGTGCAAAACGCTGTTTTCTCAGATCCCGGGTCTATTCCCATCACCAACGTTGGAATTGTCATACTGTGCCTCCCAATTATCGCAATACTCATCAAATACTAAAAACATGCAGCGCTTTGCATTCGTGGCGTCACGATAATAAAAACATTCTTTCTGGCTATCGTGGCTACTATGTGCACAGCACTCGCTTAACCCCCAACCCTTTTTGCAATGGCTTATTACCAGGCTCATATATTCCTTTTCCGCGCAAGATAACGGAGGGGGGTGACCAGCCCCCCTCCATATTAACCGGTTCAGCCACCCCTGGTATTCCCGATTAATGATCGATAGGATTATAGCCCGATCTTAACTGAGGCTTTTTTACCTCAAGGATACCTGTGCTATAACATTCATAAACTCCCTCGGGGAGAAGCTCATTCCTGGACTTTGCCTTTCCGTATCCAGTAGATGTGCTCGGCGTTATAATGCTATCACCGCTCGAGGACGCCACGCTCCCCTGGCCGCCGAAGCCGATACCCCAGGAAACACCCTCAAGATGTTTTCCCTCTGCTCCCTCGTATACGGGAATCATATGGGTTACCCCGTTCTCCATTGCGGATTCTGCTGCTTTACCAACGACGCCTGTGGCAACAGCATCCAAACCGTCGACGGTAACATATATGTAACCCATAAACTTGCCAGCCTTACCGTATGAAATACTGGAAGTAGGCTCGCCCTGGAACACGAGTCCTGGGGTCACAACGGCATCTGGAGCTCCGTCGGCGAGTGCCTTGGCCTGCTTTTTTGTAATAAAACCAAGACGTTCAAGGATATTATACCCCTGGACCTTGGCCTTGAATGCCTTGGCTGCTCCATCAACCTGGCCATCCGGAACAGTCGGGCCGGCCGCGGACGGGTGGTTCGCCTTGTTCTCTGCCTCTTCGAATATTACCGTCTGGCTGACACCCTCGTTATTCGCTGATTGATTTTGCCCCTGGATCTGCTTCTGGTCTTGTGCCTGGACCTGCTTTTGATCCTGCTTTTGGTGCTGCTTTTGGTCCATGTCGATCTCGTTATCAACATCGACAATATTAGCGTTCAGGTTCAGGTTCGTGTTTTTATTGCTGTTGGTATTTGTGTTCAGGTTCGTGTTTAGATTCGTGTTCGTATTCTTACTGGACGAATCCACCGTAACAATCGTCATACCGGGGTCTGACGATTCATCCGGAACACATTTCCACCCCTTTTTAACCTGGCCAGGAGGACAGTCTGCGGCCATAACCGACGTCGCGAACATCAAGGAAACAAACAATACAAGCATAATAACAAAATTCTTTTTCATTTTTTTACCCCCCCATATAATTTTTTGATCGTCCGCAGGGGAGCTCTCTACTTAGGATTTCGCTACACCCTGCCGGTGCTGTACGCACATCAACCCATAAACGGCTTTTGCGGACTATTTGAGAAACATTATAACACCTTTTTTGCGTTAATGGTGCATTAATAGAACATTAAAACGGAATATCATCATCCTCTGGACCAGGGTAGCTACCACCTTCTGGAGGATCTGCCTGGACAGGGCTCTTTTCATATCCGGAATCACCACGACCGAGATCGATAAAATTCATATCTCTGAGGACAAACTCTGTCGTGTAATTCTTCCGGCCGTCGTTACCCTCCCACGAACGCGTCTGTACCTGGGCCTCGACATATATCCGGCTTCCCTTTGAAAGGTAGTCCTTGCATATGTCTGCCCATTTTTTGAATGCGACAATACGGACCCACTCCGTCTGTTTCTTTTGCTCGCCGCCGCCCTTCGGAGTCCATACCTGGGTTACAGCGATCGAAAAATTTGCTACGGGATCTCCGTCTCTCGTATATCTGACCTCGGGATCTCCCCCCAACCTACCAATAAACATGCATTTGTTAAGACCTTTTTCTCCCATTTGTTGCCTCCTTTAATTTGATAGAATTATGAATCCCTGGTGCTCGTCAACAACTATCTTCCGAACAGCCTGGATCCTGCCGTTCCTTACTTCCGTTACGGTGAATCCGAGGGCGACGGGATCATACCCCGCCATTTCTGCATAGCCGCTTGAATGTTTTCTATCTTCATCATACTTAACCGGCCGATACAGTTTTAAGAACGATCCGGTGTTTGCGTAATACCTTAATTCGTCTGGTATATAATCAACGTCACCATAATATTTTTCCGGATTCGTATACCCCTGGATTATCTTCCCCCCACCGACATGCCTCATATAAAGCTCCTGGTGAGGAGTGTATACCTCAAGCTGGTGGGTATGGCCCATGCACATTAGCATGCAATTTGAAGCCTTTGCGGCGAGCTTCATCATTAGGGATATCTCCCTGTTTGCCTTGGCCCTCTTCCCGGGCTTAACCTTTGAGCTTATCGAACCCCATCCATGCCCAACGAAATTTCTAAACATGACAGTACCGTGGACAGTCTTGAATGTCAAAACAGCCTGATATGTACCAAATTCGCCGCCGACTCTTTTCGCGTGCTCATATGTAGAATTTCCAAGAGGCCTCAACTTCCTGGTATTAGAATGATTTCCATCCATCCATACTAAAAACTTTTTAGCATATGGCCTGTGCATATTCTCGGATGCATCTACCATCCAATACATATCCTTTTCAGCGTCATGTACCCCTGGGTCAAACCTGTAATCGTCCATGTAAATACCCTCATGGATATCTCCGACATGAACAGCGACATTACGAGACGCCGGCAGCCCTCCCCATTCTGAGTCTAAAGCATTAAGGGCCATCATATACCCTCGCTCATACATCATGCTGTTTCCAAGGTGGTTATCCCCTATATGGAATAAATTAAAATCGTCTGGTAAAACAAAGTCAAGGTGCCTCATTTCTATACCCCTCTTTTCCTGGTTGATCCTTCACGACAGTTTATGCACCGCACATAACCAGCATCCTCCTCCCTCAAAGGACCTGAGCACGCTACACATCTGCCCTCATTAACCATTTTCTGTTCATAGGCCTTTCTTATCCTATGGACTTTCCCCCCGGCACGGCGAATATAATCTTTTCGCCATTGGTTATTATATTCTAAGCAGGTTCTACACCGAACCCTACCATCTGCTGTACTCTCTTTCCCACATTGGACACAGACTCCGGCCGCACGGTATGCTGCGTATTTCATTTTAGTCTGATCCAAAAGGGACCTCCCTATCGGAAAGGTTTTCAAACTGTGCGAACCGTTTTAAAAACTTTAGCTTCGCAACGCCAAGAGGGCCATTCCGCTGTTTGCAAATTCCAAACTCGGTATAGCCCTCGAATGGTGACTCATGTTCTTTATCGGAATAAACCTCTGGACGATAGAGGAATGAAATGACATCTGCATCCTGCTCGATATTGCCAGACTCCCTCAGGTCAGACATTCTCGGCCGTTTATCGTCTCGATTTTCAAGGTTACGGTTTAATTGGCTCAATACAACACTCGGTATATTCAACTCCTTGCTCATTTCCTTAAACGCCCTTGTCATGGCGCCAAGGTCCTCGTTTCTATTGCTCTGACGTTTTGCTGTCCCACCGACAAGCTGTAGGTGGTCAATAATTATCAACTTGATCCCATGGGACCGCTTTAATTTTCTTGCCCGTCGACGTATCTCGTTATATGTAAGACCACCCTCATCGTCGATTATTATCGGGAGCCGCTTTAGGGGATCTTTGACAAATATGATTTTCTTCATATCCTCTTCGCTGAACATACCAGATCTAAATTTCTGCCCGTCTATACTTGCCTCAGCAGCCGTAAGCCTGTCAATCAATTGGCTTTTTGGCTGTTCAAGAGAGAATATTGCTACGGGAAGCTGTAGTCCAGCAGCGTGTCTCGCGATTCTTAAAGCCAATGCTGTCTTACCCATGGACGGTCTGGCAGCTACAATTATCAAGTCTGCCGGTTGAAAGCCACAGGTAAGAAAGTCAAAATGCCTCAACCCCGTTGGGACCCCTGTGATATAACCTTCCCGGCCCTGGATCTCTTTCCAGTATTCAATCTGCTTGTCAAGAAGATGGCCAATTAACTCGGCATTTCCATCATTGCCTCCAGATGGATCTATCGCAGATATGGACTTTTGGATATACTCGATTGTCTCAACAGGATCATTCGACTGATCAAAACATCTTTTCATTCCAGCGTTACATAATTCTATCGCCCTCCTTAACGCTGACTTCTGTTTTAGTCTCTGTATTGTATATCGTATGTCAAGAAGGAATGTCTTATCAAGCAGATACGATAGATATGAGGCTCCTCCGGACTTCTCGATATTCCCATTATCTGACAGGTCGCCGAACACGGTTGTCAAGTCAACAGGATCCCCGCAGAAATGAAGCCTCTGTGCTGTTTGGAATATTAGCTGGTTCTTTGTCGCATAAAAATCGCCAGGCTCCATCGAGTCCATAATCTCCTCGAGGGATTCGGTCGACCTAAACATTTCGCCAAGGATAGCCTCTTCTGATTCAACGTCACTCGGTTGTATTTGCAATTCAGTCATGAATTATCTCCGGTCTGTTTGGCCCATTCCGTCTCGAATTCGGAAAGTTGTCTGTTCATTTCCTCTACCTGCTCAGCGTATAGCTGGTCGTCGCTCTTTCTGAAAAACTTTGGATGGTAATCCTTTTGGCGTTTTATCCATGTCCTCCAGGTCGCCAGGAAATTAGCTCGCTTTACACCCTGGTCCTCGTGCCAATCACAAAAGCCATCGTAAACCTCACGATAACCCCAAAGCATACCGAGCTCCTTTGCGACCTCGATAAATTTTGGAAAAATCTTACGGTCCTTTTCGTCCCTGATCAAAAGCATGCACGACGGGATATATTTTTTTACTCCAGACCGATTCCCGCAAACGATTTCTTTGTAACCAAAAAACCCATCGTCTTTTTTTTCAGATTCCGGCTGCACCTTGTTTTTATTTTTATTATTATATAGTAATACCGGCTCCAATTCAAAAGCACCCCTTACAGAGGGGTAAGCCTTTCCTTTTATTACAGATATTTTATCTTGTGTTTGGAATGATTCAATACCACAATTAGAGGTTAATGTGAACCCATACTGGCTGGTCTTTTTTACATTTATTAATAATGATCCCAGGCAGATAGTAACCTCTTCATCGTAAGGAAAAGCCTCTGTAGCCAGACCCCCACCCTGGCTCGCATCGAGAATCAACTGAACCATTTTACCATTAGCACCCATTATAACCCCCCGTTTTCTAAGGTTTTTGTTAAATCAAAATCATTTACATCGTCGACTTCATTCGGAAGCGGGATCCAAATATTCCACTCCGTACTGGCCCAATGACGAATGGCCGCGAGGTAGTCCTCCATTTGTGATGTATTAAGGACAGTCGTCGATAAGGTTATCGGCAAACCAGGGACGGGCTCTATAGTTAAAAACATACTGGCCATGGTTGAATGCATATCGTCGACTGAGTACCCAAAATAATTACACAGGTACTTCCTTAGAACGACTCCACGATAGTATGCGTTCTGTTCATTCGACCTTATCGTTTTTTTCGTCGCCTTCTCAAGAGAAACGAATACTCTATCACCAGGCTTAAATTGAGCCTTGTGCTTAGAGTATAGGTCTGGACGGTCAAGCCTCGGATGGCCCTGGTCGTCGATCGTTGCTGAAAATTTAATTCCCATTTTTAAATGATACCACAACTTTGTCGATAATGGTGCATGGATCGTCAGACAAATACAAAAAGGCCAGGTGCTCAGCGATAGCGTCCTCCTCATCCTCCCTTATCGGGCGCCCGAGCGAGATTTCTATCCGCTCCAAAAGCATCAAGGCCAGCATCCGGCGAAAATATTTTTCTTTTGCGCTTCTTAGGTTTCTCTTCGCTATGTCATATGATATCCCGAGGTCCTCAGCTATCTCATTCACAGGTACAAGCTCTTCTGACTCCGGTTTTTTTCCTGGTTTTGATCCTGGTACAATCATTTTAACCCCCCTGCTTTATATGAGTTTTTTATCGTTTCGTGACCTGAGTTGATCATGGCGGCCGTGCATGTGAATAATATTGTCAAAATGATCCATGCGATTAAGACTGATCTGATCTTCATTTTTCTCATTATAAATTCCCCTTGTTGATATTAATTTTGGTGGGGGGAGCTACCGGTGCTCCCCCCGGGTTAGGTTTAGTCGGTTACGACGAATGATTCACCGTTCATTGTGATCGTCCTGAGGGTATCCAGGTTAATACTCCGGAACCCACCAACCTGCATGTCAAATACGCGCATGACAGGAACATCCAGACCAACGGATTTGCCGGTGAATTTGACGCCCTTCTTGACACCAAGGCGGCAATTCATTTCGCGAAGGGATCCGTCCTTCTTGATAAAGGTTACGGTGAATACTCGGCCATTGCTGGCGCGAAGCTGGTTGACGACGTTTACTCTGTGAATTGCTTTTTTCATGTTTAGATCTCCCTTTTAGTTTTGATCAACCGAATGTGATCGTGTTTGATATCGCTGACAAACATTGCAGCCTTAGCCATACTAAAAAATCCGAATGATGCGAAATGATCTTTACTCTCTACTGTTACAATTATCATCCCGCTGTCTAACTTATTTACCTGAGCCCTGAGGCCGTTCTTAAATGTTTCATCGAATGTCATTTTCATGTTTTTTCCTCCGCTGTTGTATACTATATCGGCAGATTCTAAAATAACTTTAGCTCTTTTTTTACATTAATGAAAATAAAATTGCAACCCCACCCCAGGCAAAAAGAATTAAAATTAAGAAGCCAATTAAATTATTTGATTTTCTCGATCTCAAGATCCGTCCTCCCGCAAATTGAACATGTCAAATTCAATGTGTTAATGTCATTATGTAGGCATTTAAAATTATCTGCTCCCACAATGACACGCCTCGCACGATTGCCTCTTCCCCGTGTAACGAGCTCAAACTTTCCCTTATCCTTACCCGTCTTGATTAGCCTGGCAGCGTATGCCGGCCGCCATCCGTCACCGTAAAACGTCCCTACTACTGTTCTCAGGTCCTCAGTCGTCATTTCCCTTAACTCGTGGGCTCTGTTCTGGATGTTCTTTTTCAACGTGGTCCTCCAATTCGTCGCATGTGAATCCCTTTTTAAACGGAGTGCAAAAGGGGCATTGGTATTTGCCGGCGACATGTTTATATCTTTGTTTTGCCATTGCAAAATCTCCATATCTCGAGAGTGTTATATCCGCAATCAAAGCAATGGGTTATCGAATCGTCCTCTTCGACCTTTACCCAGGTATTTTCGCTTGAGCAATCTAAGCACGGCTCAGGTATAGACCGCATCCACTCGACCTCACATTCGTCACAGCAAAAAATATCGTGTAAATTTATTGGGTTAAAGCAATTAAGACAGAACATTTAAAACCTCCAATGGGGGAGCCGAAGCTCCCCCCGTAAGCCTTTGATTTATTTTCCGATCAGGGCCTTGGCTGCTGCGAACGCCTTGGCTTTCATGGACCGGCCGGCACCAGACACGGCGGCCTTAAACCGGTTATTGATCGATCGAGCAGGTTTCTCGTGATCGATATACTCGGTAACCGCATTCAGGGCACCCCACAGGGTACGGTATGAGGTTTTGAGCTCGGCGCCACGGCCATCAAGGAAGCCCTGCATAATTTTAAGGAAGGCTTTCTTTTTTGCATTCGGGCGCTCTTTCCAGGTTTTCTTGAGCTCTTCGGCGTCGAATACGATCTCAGCGAAAAACTTGAATGCCTCGGTGGTCGGCATGGTATGCTTTACCATTTCCTGGCACAGTCTGGAGAATTCAAGCCAACCGAGCTCGATAAGGCCTGCTTCCAATTTGACCTGGGCGGCATCAAACTTTTCGGTATGCGGGACCTTTATCACAGTCGGACCCTCTTCTCCGTTCTCTGAGGCGGCAATCGCAAACTCCAATGTGTTATTGCAAACAACGCGAATTGACGTAAACATAAGGGTGGTAGCCAGCGACGTATCATAGCTCGTCATGAGCAAGACATAGGGATAGACCTCATCACCGTCTCCCAGGTCGACACAGTCGCCGACTTCGGCCAGAGCCCAAACACGCTTTCCGTCGTCCAAGGATCCAGCGGTATGGATACGGAAGCCGTGAAGCTCGATAAGATCGCGATAGAATTCAAGGATCTCGTGCGGCTGGACAACGTTATATCCTTCGGATACTATTGATAGGGGTGAGAAATTATCTGTCCGGAAAAGGACCTTCCGAGTAGGCATGTCAGCCTCGATCTTCGCGTCGCGAAAACCACCGGCTATTTCGTATTTGACGATTGACTCCATAACCCGCCAATCTAAATGAGCTTTCTTTTCCCACTCCTCGATAGTTGCATTGGGGTCTACCTGTTGTCCAAGTCCATGCCAAGGTTTGTCGCCAACATAAGCCATGCTGTGTTCGCCGTTGATTTCGTAAACTTTGTGACTCATAATTTTTCTCCTTTGTTGATTGTTTTTGTTGGTATTTCTCTGACTCTACTATTTATTATCGGCAATGTCAATATAAACTTTAGCTTTTTTTTATTTTTTTTTGGCGGCCCGGGGAGGCACCGCCAATCTGGTCAGATGTCATTCCTCAACTTCGTGATTGTGGCCATTAGATCTTGAGCTTGCAGGGCGGCAACCCTAAGGTCACCAGCGGCATCGTCATTCATTACCATAACTCTGAATTGGCCCAGGGTATCTTCGACCGCGAACATTTGCTTTTCAAGAATTCTTGCCAAAGATTTGTTGCACTCATTAACACCCTCGCTGAAAGCGTCCATCGATTTACTTGCCATTTTTACCTCCCTCAGTTTTTAATTAATTTCGTTACCGTTATCATCTTCCATCCTGAGATACCCACCACAACTGACGAGATCTTGATAATAAGGATCAAATGAATTATGCGAGGTCAATTCTTCGAAGCGAGCAATACATTCGTCTTTTGTATCATACTCCTCTATCGCGTTTGCCCCATTATCATTTGTCTGTTCTATTATTTTGTATTTCATTTTGGCCTCGTTTTTGTGATGATTCCGTATCGTACTATGAATATTATCGGCATGTCAAGAATAAACTTTAGCTTTTTTTTATTTTTTTTTACATTATTTTTTGGCGAAGCTTGTCAGCGATCTCAAGCTTCCGTTTTATTTCGTTTTTCAAGCGCACCCTCTCTTCATTAAGCCTATCTATATCTGAGCTCAAATCATAATATAGCTTTTCTCCAGGGCTCATATCGTCTGTCTGTATCAAAAAGGTTCCATAATAACTGCTTTCTGAAACCCTGACAGGGCGACCCTCAAGTAGCTTCGACCCCCTGTAAAAACAAGCTTCTCGAGACATATCGACATTTGTGTCGCGAACAATAACATTTACTTTTGCTCTTTTGCGAGGATATTCATTTTGCCTTTCTATGCGTTCGAATGTCAGGGCATACGTTGCCTTAGGCGCCAGGTTAAGGGCGATTTCATCAAGGAATCCCTCGTGGTATCCAAGGTTTTTTATTGACCTGCCCTCGACATCACCCTCGGTATGTACTTTCCAATAGCCAAATGCCGGATGATCTTCTTTTTTATTCATGATGCCTCCCCTCAATATAATCACCTGAAATTAAAATAAATTCTACCCTTAGAATATCCTTAATTTTAACATCGCCAAGGGCCTTTATGGCGTCGACAAGCAGCCTCGATATTCTCCTGGCTACCATTTCGGACCCTGGCATCTGATACATTTCCCACCATTCACGGTGGAATTTCGTCCTCGCTAACCGGTCAATAACGGCGTCGCCCCTTCCCTCGTACGCCATTCTTATTGATCGCTTCCGCAAAAAATTTGGCTCAGTATCGGCGCAACCAAACCGACTGCTTTTCCTGATGTAATTTTCAAGGGCATCCAATTTTTTCGCAAATTTTAATACTCTGTCCATTTCAATAATCCTTTCTGTTGTTATTTTTTATTGACCCCAAATGCCGACATCCTCATTACTCAACTCGTCCGGATCAAGAAACTCTGGATATTCAGCAAGGTTGTCCTGGTTGAATAGCCGTTCCTTTTCCCGAGCCTCTTCAATATATTTCGTATACTCCTTTACCGCATGTTTTTGCCATCCCTGGCGCTGTCCTTTTGCTGGCATGTCATTCCCCCTTTTCAATTTCAAAGTATTCACCGCATTCGTCACATTGCTCGGCGCCCAACGGTACCTCAGTCTCATTATCGCATCCGCAATTCGGGCACTCCCATTCCCACCTGTAAGCGTAAGCTGTTGCTTTTTCCATTTATTTAGTCCTTTCGTATTTCCTGCCGATTATAAATGCACAAACGATAGCTGAGAATATTAGAACCGGCGCAGGGTTTTCGATAAAGTCCTGTACCCAATGAATAATAACAAATCCCAAAAATAGAAAACCAAGAATACCACCGATTATTTCTAAAATTTTATCCCACATTATTGATCCCCCTAATCAAAGTAAAGTCTGGTTATAAGTTTTTCAGATCTGTCCAGGTCGCGGATATCGCCGGTCCTCAAATACTGTTTATATGCTCGGCGGCACGCCCTCTTGTGGCGGGTTACGGCGTCCTGGACTTCTTCTTTGCTCCATATGGTAAATTTCGGTTTATAATCTTTTATGACATTGTATCCGGCCATTTTATTTTCCCTCAAAAAATTCTTTGGTGTATTCATCGATCTTTTCAAAAGAAAGACCCTGCTTCCAGAAAAAATGCTCGACGTCCTGCTTGAATTCCATATCGACGTCCTCGGCATCCATCAGCCACCGGATAGCCGTCTTTCTATCAGGGGCACCAATACTGATTGTGTATTCGATCATTTCCTCGAATACCCGAAGGCTTTCGGCCTGATTGACGGCCTCTAAAGCCATATTTGCCTTGGTGAGGTCACAGAGATATTCGATCTCAATATCGAGATCTTCCTGCGTCCACCATTCTTTATAATGGCCACGAGGACGGAAACCGTGGGCGTCTTTGAAGAGATCTGAAAGGCATGTTTCTGAAATGTGTATCATTTTTACCTCCTGAAAAGTTGTTGTTTTCCCCTTACTATACCATAGTATCGGCACATGTCAAGAATACTTTAGGACTTTTTTTAATTTTTTTTCAAGGGCAAATAATTCAGAGGCTGCGTTGTGGCCATGGAGCCCTATCTCTATGTGCTCCTCTGTCAGATCTCTGAATTTACTTGTTACCTCTATAATAGATTCCCTGGCCTGCTCAAGTATTTCTATGTCCCTTTTTAAAAGGGCCTTTATTTCAGGATTCATAATCCCCCCGGTATTTTTCTTTTCGAGTATAACGTTTTTTGTCCCTGTGCACCTGAGTCTCTCTAACCGTAGGCTTACGGACCTTTGTGTAATGGGGAGCCCTCCAGCCGCACCGCCGGCACTCCCCACTCTTTGTCATTGCAGAACCACAAGCCTCGCACCTTATCCTAAACATAGACCGAGACATGACAACCCCCTAATCTTATTCGTTTTGACCTGTTCGCCCGGGCCATAGCCTGTTTTATTGCCGCAAACTGCGACAGCCTCTTAAGCTCAACTTTCGCATTCTTCTTGCTCGATTGAACACTCTGTATTTGTAATTGGTACTTCATTTAGAATAACCTCCATTTCCTTAAATGCCGCGACCCTGGCCGCGAAAATTTCGTCGACAAGACCCTTACCTTCCAATATAGATTGCTCTTTTGACCTTTCTGCCAGATATAGCCGAAGTCGTTCCACCGTCATAAACCCATCTCCCATTTAATTTGATATAACCCATTTCGACCAATATAGGATCCTTCGGGCTCGAGAATCCGGCCTGTTCTGACCTGCGAATAACCCGCAAGTTTAGCTCTTCTCTCTTTTGGAATTTCCTCCAGAAATTAATAAGCCGCATAAACTCATCGGCGAATTCTTGCCCATGGGGTTTGAGCCGTTTATCCACCTGGGTATTGGCATAGATGTGAGCCAACTCATGCAGCACAACCCATACGCTGTGTCTATATATTTTTACTCTGCGCTGTCTCGGCCAGGCAGTACCCAGGCGCCTCGAACATTTCCTGTTTGACAATTCAACTGTAGCACCCTTTAGTTGATATGCATTCTGGTACTGCCGCATGAACTCAAGCATCGGCTTTTTTTC